>JACCDO012192933.1_pt1 | contig 10959 bp, 14 predicted proteins | sample 7446101 | NCBI WGS metagenome assembly JACCDO01 (sample SAMN15323440, study PRJNA562643) | freshwater metagenome | isolation source: river surface water | place: USA:Blue River Watershed | collected 2017-08-16
ACACCTTGGCCTTCTCTAACAACATCTTCAGAGGACGGAGATGGGCCAGTGTTTCCCTCTACAGTTACAAAAGATCCATCAGGTTTCACTTCTACAACGATTCCAGTGTGACCCCAACGACCAAGATTAGGGAACCAGAAATAAGCAATATCTCCCACCTGCACCTTGGTTCTATTTAATTCAACATCTGCTCTACGAATAAAATGCCCAGCAGATTGTGCCCATTTAACAGATACAGTACAAGAACCAGTGCGAGGGAATTCTTTAGGAATATTGATAATTAATGCATGGGCAGCTTTAATTAATCTATAAACAACAAAAGCTTGACACCAAGGATTACCAGGACCTAGGAAAACAGCCTTAAGATATTCAATAACCCATCTGCCTCTATTGTTGCCTTCTTCACGAACAGCTAGGACATCATCTCTTAGACAATCTTGAGCAGCTCTTTTTGCAACAGGTCCAGGGGTTTTAACAGCTAAAGCAGAGATATCATTGAATTGATCTGTGGACAATAATTTCCATGCAAATTCTTTAACTTTATTCATTATTTTCTCCTATTTTGAATTTGTACAGCTGTTTGTGGGTTAATCTTATTCATGTCTTTATTAGGGGTGGTTTCCTTGACAGTTAATCCAGGCACTTTATCTAAAAAAGCCATGATATCTAAACATTCCTTGCCAGCTGTACCCTTAGGAACAATTTTCATTTCTCCATTTTCAAGGATTGTTATTTCTAAGTCTACCTCTTTCATACAATTTTTCTCACAGTCATTTTTAATTCTTGCATTTTCTTGGTCAAAATATCTTCTTTTTTGATAGAAACTTTGGTCTTAAATCCATTTTCTTTAAGTACTTTTTCTAAGGCTGTTTTCGCATAAGATTGGATGATTTTCTTGTCTACATTCTTTGATTGATCATATTGAGAGCAAATCATTTCAAATCTTTGCTCTTCTTCGTTCCATAAAAAACCTAGATCGTTAGAAGCTCCTGTGAGGAATTTGTTCAATGTTTCTTTAGGCACAATTATATGAGCTTTTTCATTTCTTATATCGTTTTTCCAGCCTTTTAGATTTTCAGGGGATTCACATTGTCGATAATCTAGTTCTAAAAAATCTAAAGCTTCCAAGAGAGTTTCACGATCTTTAAATTCACATTCAATTTTTTTATATGCTGACATTTATTTCCTCAAAGATTCTGGCATTAAAGACTCTACAAGATTATTACATTCTGGACAAAACCACATATTTATTTTGATTTGATCTGGCAATATTTCAGTTTCAGGAACATTTTCATAACCTAGTAAATATTTGTCTTCTATCATAGGTTTGCCGAATGAATCTAAATTTATCTTAGAATTAAAACATAAAGAGCATCCATGGAACTTAAATACCCCAGTTTTTGTTTTCTCGAATAAGGCTAGGGATTTAGGCTCAATTATAAGATTATCAATATCAATATTACTTTCTAAAATCTTCTTTACTAACTTTTCACCATATTTTTTTGAATCTAGCTCTGAAACATGCATAATTGAAGCCTTTTTGTTTTAATCAGTCTAAGGGTATTGTACAAACCTAGTGTATTATTCTAGGTTTAAGGAAAATTATCATGAAATTTTTATCTATCTTCGCTCTCTTTTTATTCTTATCATCTGCTGCTTTCTCCCAAGATCAAAAACCCAAGAAAGAAATCTTAGTATCAATTTCTTCAGGTTATTATAGAAATGCTACTAGTGTTATTGAGGGATTTTTCAAGCAAGCTAATATTACAGATTTCTATATTGATGAAAAGATTGAAAAGATGGAGAGAAAGAACTTTCAATTTAAGAATAAGACTGTAGATCAATCTGTAAACTTACTTTCTATGTTCTATAATGTTGAATTTAAATTTACCGAAAAGAAAGATTTTGTAACAGTTATTCTTAAGGACAAAAAACCATGAAAAAATTAATTCTATCTCTTTGTGTTCTTTTTATCGCAACTTCCTCATTTGCTCAAAATATTTCTGTAGACTTAAAAGATGCGCCAGTTAGAACTACTCTAGAGATGATGTTCAAACAGGCTGGAATCAAAAATTATGTTATCGAAAATTCTGTAGCAGGTTTTGTCACAATGAAGTTAGAAGATCAGCCTTTTGAAAATTCTCTTAAACTAGTTATGAGAGCTGCTACAATTCCCCTCACCTATATTAAAGAAAATAATGTATGGATTGTAAAGTCTAGAAGAATTATAATTGAGCCTAATCCAGATCCAAATTTTAATTCTGATCCTTTACCATATAAGCCAAGTTCTTTTCAGGTAATTAGATTAAATTATATCGATCCATTCGACCTACAATCTGTTCTTGGTCAAATTCTTTTTATTAATCAAGGCACACGTTTTGGAGGTAATATGAATGGAGGGGGAAGATTTTAATGGGTCTTTTCAATTTTTTTAATCGTAGTAGTGAGCCTGAAGTTGAATTCTATACTAAAGAGGATGTAAACAAAATTCTTGAAGCTCATATGCAAAAGGTGAGCCAAATGATTGCTGAAGCTCCTAAGGGTGTTTCATATGAGCAAGTTAAGGACATGTTGGATCAGAGGCCGGTAATTGTTGATCCAGCGCCTTATGATAGCATGCGACAAGAAATGCTAGATATGATTGTCCATGTTGTTCGTACAGAGGCAGCAACTAAGGAATTTGTATCTGATTATGTTCATCAAGCCCTTAAGGAATATGACACCGAAGAAGATGCAGAAGTTACAAAGATGATTGATGAAGCTCTTGCAGAAGTCAAACCTGTAGAAGTTCCATCATCTGAAGAAATCACTAGCAATGTTCTTCAAGCGTTTAAGTCTGATTTGTATTTCAAGGCTATGACAGAACTTAAAGCAATGTCAAGTAAGCCAAATCTTCTTGCAATGAGAGCTTTCCTTGTAAGATTCGTAGAGCTTTATAAACCTTAACGAAAGACACCCCTCTAGGATTAATTTCTTAGGGGGGTTTACTATATCCCATGGCAAAAATAGTATTCAAAGCCCAGGTGTTTGATAAGAAAAAAGAATTTGAGAATACAACCTGGCAAATGACTTATAAGATTATGAATATCAGCGCTGATATTCCTGAAAATCTATCTAAATTTCTAAAATCTGAGTATCCTTTCCCCATGCCTTTGAGTTATTGGGGAATGTTTTTTAAAGATTTTGGTTTTGATGTTAATTTAGATCAAGGTGAATTTAAAAAATTTTATCTTTATGATGACGAAGATTATGAAATTTTAGGAATCACTCTTACAAAATATAAACCCTTAACAGATTATTTAAAGGTAGAAGTAGATCCTTTTGTAGCTTCTGATATATTAAAGCAAATGGGATTATCTCTTGAAGGGAAAATGCACCCAGAAAAGTTTGAACAGAAGCTTAATTCAACTATTTTAATTACAGAAGATTTATTTGGTACTAATCAAGAAGTCGTGGAAATTCTTTTACAATTAGAAAACCTAGCTATCTCATGTTTAGAAGAAGAATACCTAGTTGTATGGTTTAAAGAGAATTGATATATCTCTCTGCCTCTAAAGCTGCCATACAACCTGATCCTGCCGATGTGATAGCTTGCTTGTAGTGTCTATCAGTAACATCTCCAGCAGCAAAAAATCCCTTAAGAGCTGTAGTAGTATTGCATGAATCAATATATCCATCTGCTCCTACAATTCCAAGATGCTTCACAAGATTACTATTAGGTGTATTTCCAATAGCTACAAAAACACCACTTGTAGATAATAATGATTCTGTTTCAGACACATTATTATGAAGAATTACAGCGTTAACTTTATCATCTCCAATAATTTGTCTAATAGAAGTATTTTCATGAACAGTAATATTTTCTGTATTAAAAACCTTATCTACCATAATCTTTGATGCTTTATAAGATGAAGAACGATTAAGCAACTGAACAGAAGAACAAATTTTACTAAGATAAAGGGCTTCTTCCATAGCAGTATCGCCAGCTCCAACTACTACAACTTGCTTGCCCTTATAGAAAAAGCCATCACAAGTTGCACAAGAAGTCACACCACGGCCTAAGTAATCCATTTCTCCTGGGACATTAAGCCATTTTGGAGAAGCACCTGTAGCGTAAATGATAGCTTTATATTCTTGTGTTTCTTTTCCATCAGATACTACAAAATGGTCCTTTTCTTTATCGATTTTAATAACTTCAGAACAAAAGAATGTAGTTCCAAATTCTAATGCTTGTTTTTCCATTTCTTGCATTAAATCAGGTCCTTGGATTCCTTTGCTAAATCCCGGATAGTTTTCAACAAGAGTGGTATTCATAAGTTGTCCACCACTAAGAAAGCCTGTGTAGAGATGAGGGTGTAAATTAGCCCTAGATGTGTAAATGGCAGCTGTATATCCCGCAGGGCCACTACCAATGATAGCTACATTATTCATAACTATATTATACCAGAGGAATCCACGAACCTAAAAATGTAAAAATAAGGTATGTGGTACAAAATTTCAAAATCTTTAGCTCCTACTCAGAATATTGCATTAGAGAACAAGCCAAGCTCTATTATGGAAGGATCTGGATTTCAAGTTGACTTTCCTACAGCTACTAAAATCCAACAATCTCTTCAATCTCATAACCCACTAGAATTTACAACAACAGACGGTAAAAAGTTCTTAGTGTTACATGGTGTCTTTCAAGATGGTAAACAATACTTTGATGTAGGTGGCGGTAATTCAGTATCCGAAGATGAACTCGCAAATTGGATGAGAGAACATGGATACGACCCTTCTGTAGATCAAATTATTGCATGTGGTGTTGGAAATGTCAATCCTAATTCTGGTTTAAATGCTGCTGTGAATTTAACTGGCACTGTAGGTTTAACAATTCCTCAAATGGCAGATCCTGAAGGTGGACCAGTAACTATAGGAGTTCAAAAGGGATGAGAGATTATTTTGCTAATCATATAAATTTACTTAAACTTGCTGGGAAAAAAGAAATTGAAAAGATTGAAGATTTTGGGTTTGAGCTGCCTGATCTTCCTTACTCATATTCTGCTTTGGAGCCTGTTATTGATTCCACGACAATGCGAGTTCATCACACTAAACATCATCAAAAATATGTTGACAAGATGGTGGAAGTTCTAGATGCTAAAAAATCATTAAAAAATAAAACTCTTGTAGAATTATTACAAGACTTAGATCAGATTCCAGCAAAGCAAAGAGAGCAATTCAAAGATAATGCTGGTGGACATTTTAATCATTCTTTCTTTTGGGTAACAATGTCTCCTGATACGAATCAAGAACCTTTAGATAAACTCAAAGAAGACATTGATAAAGATTTTGGTAGCTTCCAGAAATTTAAAGAAGAGTTTATTGATAAAGGTTTGAAGCAATTTGGTTCTGGATGGGTTTGGCTTTGTTTAAATAATGAAAATAAGTTGATGATTACAGGAATGCCTAATCAAATGAATCCCCATATTGCAGGATGTGGAACGCCTTTATTGGGATGTGACGTATGGGAACATGCTTATTATCTTAAGTATCAGAATAATAGAGAAAAATATCTAACTAATTGGTTCAAGGTTATTAATTGGAAGTTAGTTAGTAAAAATTATGAGGAAATAAAAAAATGAATTTTGTAACTAATTTTTTAACTTTGCAGAACCAATTGAGAGTTTATCATTGGCAAACACAAAAGAAGCCTGGAAGTTATGCTCAACACATGGCTTTTGGAACAGCTTATGAAGAACTTGATCCACTTATTGATGATTTTATTGAGATTTATCAGGGCAAGAAGGGTGCAATTTTAGCTAAGGGAAACTTTACAGTTATTTGTCACAATCTTAAGGACGATCACATGGATTTTGTTGATGAATTTATCTCCTATTTGCAAGATCATGTCACAAGTTCATTAGATTCTGAAAAGGATACAGATCTTCTTAATTTACGAGATGAAATGTTAGCGATCTTAAATCAGACAAAATACAGATTAAACATGATGTAATAAAAAAGCTCCCAAAAGGGAGCTTTTTTTAGTTACTACCGCAAGATCCGCAAGAACCACAAGATCCTACTTCATCCCCGCCTACTGAGAATGATTTATTGCATCCACAAGAAGATTTTGCATTTGGATTATCAATTTTAAATCCTTTCTTGATGTCTGACTCTTCGTAATCAATTGTAGAACCAGCTAAATATTGTCTTGAATAAAAATCTAAGGCAATTTTAATTCCATTAGATTCAATAACAATATCATCAATTCTAATCTCGCCTGTTTCTAAAGCCAATCCATATTCAAGGCCAGAACATCCTCCACCCTTGACATAAAAAGCTAAATAATAATCTTCATCAATCTCAGCAGCAGCCTCTTTGATAATATCTCTGGCATAATCGGTAATTGTTATGTTGTATTCGTTCATTTTATAATCTCAAATCTTGTTGCATGAATTACTGGTCGCACCAACACTAAATTTAATGCTTCATCTTTCATCACTTCCCCTGTTAAGTCAGCTTCAGGTTCTTTAGAGTCTGTGTGAACAATTAGCTTAACTGGAAAATCATTTTTGATAATCTTCTGAGCAAAATATAGTAAAGATGCAGCCTTATTCTCTAAAATCTGAAAATCCTTAAGAGCTTTTGATAACCATTCTTGACTATTAATCCCAAGATCTTCAGTGACAATCCAATTCTCAGGATGCAACAACGCTAAATCATATCGTGTACTTAATTCTTTGACAAGTTGCATATCATCAGAATTTGTAGCCTTTATAGATAATTCTCCAGCGAAATTATCAATAATTTTTTTAATTTCTTTAAGAGGCTCTAGGATCTTGATTTTATAAACAGCTAGCATTTCATTCAAGATATCTTCAGCAGCTTTATAGTTTTTTTCTTCAAGCAAATCATACATCTTATAATGAGGATCTAAAGCTTCTGCCAATTCTCTTACATACCCAATCGCTTCTGCATCTGTTAGGAGAATTATGTCTGTTTCTTGAGATCTGGCAAGTTTAGGTTCAATTACTCGATATTCATGATCTTCTACAATGATTCTATAATAACCCCAAGCTTGATGATTAATATTTAAAAAACATTCGTGAACAAGATTACCATTTGGACCAAACATATCTTTAGGGACAATTTGCATAAAAGGATTGGCATCTGTATCACAAAGTCCTAAAGATGTAGTTTCTGCTCCAAGGTTTAATGCTTTCTTTACAATTTCTTGGTTATCTTTAGCCCATATTGCGATTCCAGCTTCAAGGGCAAATTCCACTGATTTATTTTCCATAGTTGTATCCTACCTCTATCCCTATTGTACAAGGTTATAATATGCTAAGAATTTGAAATATTAGTATGGAAACTTCCCCTATGAAATCTAACAAAGCTTTGAAATATATCAGATTAGCTGAGACCCTTGATAAACATGGCGACTTTATATTTTCAGAAGTTGCATTTTCTTTAGCACAGTCCTCTAATAACTTAAGATTTGCTGAAAAAGAAGAAGAGGAAGAGGATGAGTTATTTAATCATTTAAAAGCTGCTCATAAGTCAAATGTTGAAACCTCTCCTGATCTTATATACAGTCCAGATTATTTTATGGCAGATTCAGCAGTAGGTCCTCAAGAACATGAAGCTTATTATGAATTTCCTCAATATTCAGATTCTAACGTCATAACTCATCAAACTGGAAATTCGCAATTAAATATTCCTCAATTGAATTATGATCACACAATATTTAAACAATTGCAAAGCCCAATGTACGAAGGCGATGAAGTTGATTATTATGATAGTTTAAAATATAGTTTAAAACTTATTAGAGAAAATTATGGAGATGATGAACAAAAAGCAAAATCATGGATATTGAATCTATTAAAATATGATTTAAAAATTGTTAACACTGATTCTGCCCTTGTGGATTATATATATAGTTTACTCTCAGATGTTGATTCAAATTTTCAAAATATTATAGCTAGACTAAAAGAATATGTCAAAGAAATCAACAACTTTAAGAATGAAGTTTTTGAAACCCCTAAGATTAAAGAAATTGTAAATAAGCAGTTTGAAAGATTTAAAGATTTTTGGCTGGGTGTAATTTCTTATTTTGATAAAACAGGAGCAACTCTTCCTGATCAATATAAAGATTGGAATATACTTTACACCAAATTTGTCCAAGAATTAAAAAATCTTGCAGTTTCTTACGGTGTTAAATTTTTGTTCGAAGATAATTTTGTTGGGTATTTATTAGAGCATTGGGATTTTATTGAAAGATATCAATACTTTTCTTCATTTCAATACTCTGAAGAACAAAATGAAAACGTTTTCTTTCATGGTAATACTAAAGCAGAAAAAGATTATTTTTATTATTTAAGGGAAAAGTATCCTGACTTATTCAATGAAAGTTATTCTCAATATAATTTTTATAAAAATGATCTAAAATTTTATAAGGAAAATTCTACAGATCCTAAAAAAATCAGAGAAATAGCAATTACTGATGGTTTGAAAAGAATTCCATCAAATAAAATAGAACTTGTACTGGCAGCAATTACATATTCTAGAAAATATGTAGAAGCAAATGATGTAGCAAGATTTATTGACAAGACAAATTCTGCATATATCTTATCATATGCGATCGATTTGATAAGTTCAAATAATTTTTATAAGCTTGAAAAATTTGATAGACTTTCAAAAAATATTATAGATTTTGTAGCTTTTGCTTCAACAAATACCAAAGTTTATGATTATGTTTTAAACAATAAACTGATTGATAATTTAGACAGTATCAAGTCATATGATAAATATTCAAATAATAAAGATTTTATTATTGATTTAGTAGTAAGTAAATATCCATCATTAAAATCTATTTACGAAAAGATGGAACCATACGACTTTGATGCTTTAAATTTTTATCCTGGTATTTTATTTGGAATTAAACATTTAATTGAATCTGGGCAAGATATATCAACTTTTCTTTATCATGGTCTTAACGGAATAGATATAAATAAAATAAGAAATGAAATTGCTGATTATATATTAGATAGTGCTAAAATTCTTTATCGTGATCAAAAATATGGTGGTCATAATTTTATAAGAATGTTCAAAATACCAGCAGAAGATATCAATTACGTAAAAGAATATGTTGATTCCAGATTTTCAAATAAATTATTTTCCAATTTTGAAACAACACAAAGTCTAATAACAAATATTGATTCTGATAATCTTATGTATTTGTTAAAAGAATTTTCTGCAGGAGAGCAAGATTTTTTATTTAATTACTGTATTAAAAAAGCAAATATTACATTAGCATCATTAAGTCCAGATCTTGGGCCTCAAAGAATTCAAAAAGCATTTGATTTGTACTTTAAAGAAGCGAAAGAAAAATTACAAGAAACTAAAATTAAAAATAGCTTTCTAGTTAAAGATGCTGATGGAGAATATACTGTTCCAAAAAGACAGGATGTTAAAGATACATATCTAACTATCATTTCTTCTAATTTTGATGCTTTACAAAATCTACCACAATCTGGAATTCAAGATCTTCTTAATTATTTAGAAGAAGCTAATATTAACCCAAGTACCATAAAAAATGAAGATTTAAATTATATTGGTAATGCTTTTATGATATTTGGTAAGATGACAATAAGTTATTTAAGAAGATATCCAGCTAAAAATTTGCATGATAAAACTGTTTTTCTTCCGACAGTAAAAGAATTTAATCCAGAAATAAGAGATTTTTTACTTAATAACATCCTTAGATCAACAAGAGATTCAGCCCTATTTCTTTCAGGCATGTGGAATGATGAAATCACTTTTGATGGAGTTACGGCTAAAGTATCTGAACATATCAAAAATAAAGCTGATATCAAAAAGCTTGAATTTGCTGTGAGATTAATTAATTTTTCTGAGGAACATGGTGATTATGAGGATGAAGATTTTGCAGTAGAATTTCTTAAATCAGCTGACAAAACAAATCCTAAATACGATGACACAATTAAAAGAGGCTTTAAATATTCTGACATGGAGAATTGGTATAAAATGTCCAAAAGCATGTCTCTTCCTCTTTGGGCTAGAAATGTCATAACACAAAATGGATTTACAGCTAAATTTCTTCCTAAAAATGACACAAGAATTATGTTTGCTGGAAAATTTACAGGCTGTTGTCAAACCCTTTATCATTATGCTCAATCTTGCGCTTTTGATTCTCAATTATCTCCGAAATCAGCCCTTTTCGTAATTCTAAATAAAAAAAATGAAATGTATGCTCAATCTTATTGTTGGGAATCTGAAAGTGGATCTACCATTGTTGTTGACTCTATGGAATTTAAGCCCGGATTGACACCAGAAGTAAAAGAAGCAATTAACAATATTTACTTAGATTATTTTGAAAGCTTTAATGGTTTGGGAAGAATAGTTAATTTTGGTAATAATAGTCTTCCACAAAATGAATTAAAACCAGTAGAAAATTATAATTCAACTCCCGCAAATCCATTTCGATCAAAAAGACAATGGAGAAAATTTTCAGATAATTACACAAGAGATAGTGAATATCAACATACCTTGAAATTTACAGAATCAGATAATGCTTTTAAACCTGGATTTCAAACTACTTATGATATTCCTAGAGAAGAATTAATCAAATTACTTAATGAATACAGAGAGAGCAATTTGTTGAATTTCTTTGATCTTTTAGCTTTGGCCCCTATAGATTTTCTTCAAGAAGCTATTCCTAGAGAAGAATTAGATATAAAAATGGCTCTTAAGATTTATAGAAAAGAACCTAACAATTTTATTATGTCACTAGAAATTAGGGCAGATTTGATAAAAATTCTTGAATATGTTATTAATAAGATCTAAGACTCTTATTTATCTTATCATGCAAAAAGCCAAGAATAACACTTGGCTTTTTATTTTTAGCTGACATTATAAAATCATAGATGTAATATTTGGATACTTTTTTCTTATAGCCCCTTG
>JACCDO010465904.1_pt1 | contig 10958 bp, 10 predicted proteins | sample 7446101 | NCBI WGS metagenome assembly JACCDO01 (sample SAMN15323440, study PRJNA562643) | freshwater metagenome | isolation source: river surface water | place: USA:Blue River Watershed | collected 2017-08-16
CCGGCGCATGCGCCCCGACCGGCCTCATCAACGCCAGCTATCTTTGAGATTCCGGCTTTGAGGAGGTTCTCCTCAATCATTTCTGGAGTGGGATTTTTGCTAAAGATGCAGACTTCTCAAGAATTCCGATGTTAGAGAAGGGCCAAATAACAACTACAGCTCGACCCGTTACTTTATCGAGCGGAACCATTCCTTTATTTGGATCATCAGTATGGAAGCGTGAATCAGAGCTTGCGCCACGGTGGTCACCCATAACCCAGATAAATCCATTTGGAACTGTTACATCAAACTCAGTATCTGATGGAACATCGCCGGGATAAATATAAGGCTCATCAATTGCTACGCCATTTACTTCAAGTTTGCCATCTTTTGCACAACAAACTACGCGATCTCCCCCGACCCCAATTACTCGTTTAATTAAGTATTGTTTAGCAGGATCCGGCAAAACTCCAACGAAAACTAATGAATCTTTTACTAGTTTAACTAGGCCGGTGTTGTCATCATATGGCTCAGATAACCATTCAGCCGGGTCTCTAAAGACTACGACCTCACCTCGTTTGATTTCACTAAAGAGTGCACCTAATTTATTGACTCCTACGCGATCATTTACCAGGAGGGTGTTCTCCATCGACCCTGAAGGAATATAGAAAAATTGAATTAAGAAGGTCTTAACAACTATTGAGAGAATTAGCGCTGATACAACCAGTATCGGTAATTCGCGAAGGGTGGAACCTTTGCGAGAGGACATTACTTAAGCTTGTGTCTTCTCTTGAGCTTCTGTCTCTGCCGGAGTCTCAACTACTTCAGTGGGAGTTTCGACTACGGGCGCTTCTACGACGCTCTCAACTTTTTCTACAGCCGCTGGAGCTTCTGCATAGATAGTCTCTAAATCTTCTCCGCCACGACGTTCACGAATCTTGGCAGCCTTACCGCGAAGATCACGTAGGTAATAAAGCTTGGAGCGACGTACCTCGCCTTTACGTACTAATTCAATCTTCTCGATTACCGGCGCATGAACTGGAAAAACGCGCTCGACGCCAACGCCATAAGAAATTTTTCGAACAGTAAAAGTTTCGCGAATTCCAGAGCCTCGTCGGGCGATTACCAAACCTTGGAAAATCTGAACACGACTCTTGTTTCCTTCGATAACTCGAACGTGCACCTTTAGTTCATCGCCAGGACGGAAATTTGGGATGTCCTTGCGGAGCGATGCCGCATCAACTGCGTCTAAAACGTTCATGATTCAATCCTTATCGGCTTATCTAGTCTGGAATCGGCTAGCCGCCGTATCTTGCCATAGGGATAGGTGAAGCGCTAAATCGCGCTTATCTGGCCACCTTGGGCGATTATTTCGCCACCGAGCTCCTCATAGAGGCTTGGCCCTGCAACCAAGACGAAATGCTTCTCGCCATCGGGCACTCCAGAAACTGCAAGAAACTTGGCACCAGACTCTGTTGCAATTAGTGACGCGGCTGCAAAGTCCCAAAGATTCACGCCTGCTTCGAAATGCGCATCTAGTGAACCACTCGCTACCTGACAAATATCTGCTGCGCATGCGCCCATTCTTCGTACATCTCGAATCTTGGAGATTAGATTATTGAAGAACTTGCCTTGGCTAGTTCTAGCTGAAATATCGTATGCAAAACCTGTTCCCACTAATGCCCGACTAAGTTGAACAGGTTCATTGCAGCGAATTTCTTTTCCATTGCAGAATGCACCTGCACCACGTCTCGCACTCCAAGTTTGATTTATTGAGGGCGCGTGGACTACGCCAACTATTGTGCCAAATTCATCTTGAACGGCAATACTGATACACCAGCCAGGCAATCCATATAAATAATTCACCGTGCCATCAATTGGATCAATTATCCATGTGTAGCCTGTTGTACTTGTTTGATTTGATCCCTCTTCTCCAATAATTCCATCGCCAGGTCGCAATGTTCTTATGCTACTTACAATGAGAGCTTCACTCTCATGATCCTTTTGCGTCGCAAAATCAAGCGCACCACTTTTCTCTTGCAATTGGAAATTCGATGGACGATCGAGCAAAAGTTTCCCGGCGGAATTTGCAATCTGGATAGCTATCTCTAGCAATTCAGCACTAGATGTCATGTAGGAATCTAATCACAAGTAGACTGCTGCGGATGCTCGCTCCCTATCGTCGGCTCTTTGCAATTCCAAATGGCTGGAAATTCTCACTTGCTGCTTTTATTTTGCGGCTACCTATTTCGATGCTTTATCTGGCGATGGTTCTCTTTGTTGTGGCTGAGACGGATTCATATGCGATAGCAGGAGCTCTCTCCATGGCAGCATCGGTAGTCATATCGATTGCAGCTCCGCTCTGGTCTAGAGCGGCGGATCAGTTTGGACAATCGCGGATATTGAAAATTACTGCTCCACTTCATATATTTTTTATGGGTGCATTTGTATTTCTCCTAAAGAATGATTATCCGACTCCGCTCTGGTTTTCAGCTGCTCTACTCTTTGAAGCATTTGTTATTGGTTCAGGACAGATGGTGCGACGACGCTGGATACATGCGATTGGTGACGATCGAACTCTGACCGATACTGCTTATTCCTTTGAAGCATTTGTTGATGAAGTAATTTTCACATCAGGGCCGGTAATTGCAACCTTGTTGGCTGCTGCATTTGCACCTGAATATGCAATCTATACGGCAATGGTTTTTGTATCTCTTGGTGCATTCTTCTTTGTTAGACAGAAGAGCAGTGAACCATCTCCACATCCAAGAGATCCTGATGCAGATCACTCGCTACTTATTCGACTTCCGTTCATAAGAGCTCTCTTCCTTCCTCTAATGCTATGCGGTTCATTCTTTACATCAGCCGGATTAGTTATTGTTGGCTACACAGATGAGTTTGGCTCTCGGGAATTTAGCGGATTCTTAGTTGCAATCTGGTCACTTGGCAGTGGTGTATCTGCAATCGCAATTGGTTCCATAAAATGGCGAAGAAATGAAGCGCGCCGCTTTATTGAATCTCTGCTTGCGCTCTGCCTGCTGACAATTCCGATTTACCTCTCAGCGGTACTACTTCCCGGAAACTTTTTGCTATTAGGGATTTCGCTCTTCTTAAATGGATTAGCAATTGCACCCTTCCTAACAGCTGGTTTTGCCGCGGCTGAGAGATCAGTAAATGAAAAACGAAAAACGGAAGTATTGGCTTGGGCCATTTCAGCGCTGAACTTAGGTGGCGCTATTCCGCCTGCAATCACTGGATACATCATTGACAATTACGGGATTTCTGTAGCATTTATAGTTCCTTTTGCCTGTATGGCTCTTGCTCTTATTTCATTACTGCCATATTTGGCCATCTGGCGAAACAAGTTGGCATAAATCTCCTGCCAAGTTCCCGAGAAAGTAGCTGACTCTGTGGCAACCTAACCCCATGTCTGATCTGAGATTTGTGGGTAAATCCGCAGATGGCGACTACATCGAAATGGTTGATGATTTAGGTAATCCCTTTCGAGTTCGCATCTCCGATTCACTTAAGAATTCAGTTAATGAGCGACGACTAAATGCCGTTGTCGAAGATGCTCCAAAATTTTCAATCAAGGAGATTCAAGCCAGATTACGTGCCGGTGAAAGCTATGCCGAAGTTTCTAGAATTTCTGGTTTAAGTGTGGAAAAAATTGAGCGATATTCCAGCCCAATAATGCAAGAACGAGCCTGGATCATCGAACAGGCAGAAAAATCTTCTCCTAAAGGGTCATCTGCTTCGTTACATGATTTAGTGGTTCATAAGCTTTCACCTCGCGGCGTAAACATGAATCAAGTTTCATGGAATACGTGGCGACTCGAAAATGGCACTTGGCATTTAATTCTTTCTTATCCTGGAAATGATGGAACACATAACGCAACTTGGAATTTTGATGCCAATAAACGAGTCTTGCTTGCTACCGATGATGGAGCGCGCTGGATTAATGGCGAGGAGACTTCTAAACAACAACCCAAGCCAGATCGCATGTCCGATCACGGAGTTTTATTTCCTGTAGATGGCGAGACTCCGACTCCGCCTAGATTGGTTGCAGTTCGAACTGATGATCTGTCCACCGATAGTAAGTCCATTCAAGAAACAGAGATTCCAAATGATGCGAAGAAGGATGGCGTCACCAAGCGAATATCTATTCCGTCTTGGGATGACATTATGTTTGGAAGAAGTAAGAAGAAAGATGAATCAGAGGATTAGCAAATAGCTGTTAGAAGTGGAATCTGAACTTCAGCATCAGTTAATCCGCCGTGATGCCCTACCATCGCAATTTGTAGCGCTTCGCGCTCCTTCTCAACAAGAATAAAGTTTCCAGTAGCGATCACTATTAGATCTCCGATTCTTTCTCGCGCAACCTCAGTTGTATTGGCGCCAAATAATCCCTCAGAAATTGCTTCATCTCTTCTCTTAATGATTACCTTTTCACCTAGTTCGCTCTGCCACTTTTCTTTAACTCGATCAATATTCTCGGGTTCAATGTAGAGGTACCGAACTCGAGGCTCGCCTGCCATTAATCGGACATCTTCAAGTAGTTTTCCTGATACAACTTGGTAATCCTCTCGATTAATCATTCCGTGATCGGAGGTGAGCCAAATTCGAGTTCCCGTAGGAAGTTCCCTTATAAGTCCGGTGATAAGTTCATCAACCTTTCCCAGCGCCGCCGTAAATTTATCTGAGCCAAAACCTTTTGAATGAGAGGCTTCGTCAACATCGTTCAAGTAGACATAGGCAAAACTATTTTCTTTTTCAAGTGCATTCTTGGTATTTAAAATCTGCTCTGAAATTGTGTTTGCAGATTTGTAGTCAGCGCCGCGTAACGCAGCTTCGGTAAATCCAGTTGCCGCATATCTTGCTGCAGCAATATGGGAGACATTGATCTGTGACTTTCTCGCTCTTTCAAAGAGAGTTTCTCTAGGCTGCCAGAAACGGGGATCGATTCGCTCATCCCATTTGAGCGCATTTAGAACACGTTCTGGATAACCACTATTGGGAACTCTCATCGTGTAACCGACCATGCCATGCTCTCCAACAGATAGTCCGGTAGCCAAAGATGTAAGACTAGAAGCGGTTGTAGAAGGGAATGTTGCATTTAAAGTTCTCACATATTCAAGTTCTTTAACAAAATTTCTATTCAATCCATATTCGTCAATTGCATTCTTACCCAAGCCATCGACTAGGACTAAACACTCTCTCGAGGCTGGATTCTCACTCAATGAGAAATAATTGCTAACTCCAGAAAGTCCGAGGGTGGAAAATATCGACTGAGAAAGCTCGGCCAGAGAGTTATTCACAGAACTATCTTTCCAGTAACCTAGCCTCTGATGATTACATTTTCACGTGAAGTTCTTCTGGCTAAGGAGAATAATTCCCCAATAGTTGCTCTGGAATCGACAATCATCGCTCATGGATTGCCTAGACCTCGTAATCTTCAGGTTGCAAGAGATGTAGAAAATCTAGTTCGTAAGAATGGCGCCACTCCAGCAACAATTGCAATTATCGATGGCAATATTCACGTTGGTCTCGAGGAATTTGAATTAGATCGTATTGCCAATGAATCTGATGTAGTAAAAGCTTCTATTCGAGATCTTCCAATCATTAAATCGAAAAAACTAACGGCGGCAACGACGGTTGCTGCCACATCACAAATTGCTCATCTTGCCGGCATTGAAATCTTTGCAACGGGTGGATTAGGTGGGGTGCATCGCGGAGAAACATTGGATGAATCAGCAGATTTACTCTCATTAGCCACCATTCCAGTACTTGTCGTATGTGCAGGTGTTAAATCAATTCTTGATATTCCAGCCACTCTAGAAAGATTAGAGACGCTATCTGTCCCCTTGCTTGGATATAAAACCCAAAATTTTCCCGGCTTCTACTTGGCAGATAGTGGGCTAACTCTGGAGCATTCTGTAGATACGCCAAAGGAAATTGCCGAGATATGGCAGGCGCGAAAATCAACTGGTCTTACCAAAAAAGGAATGGTCGTAGCGAGTCCGACTGAAAACCCTATGGCAAGAGAATTACATGACAAGCTCCTGTTAGAGGGATTACAGGCTGCACAAGACAATCATGTTTCCGGTAAAGAAGTAACTCCGTTTCTACTCGAGTATTTTCATTCCAATAGCAATGGCGAATCGCTACGGGTTAACGAGGAAATAATTCGCGCCAACGCAAGCTTGGCAGCTCAAATTGCTCTCGCAAATGTCTAAAAAATCAATTCTTAGCATCGGCGATGCCATGCTCGATATCGTCGTGCTACATGGCGATGCGATTAACTTTAATAGTGATTCACCCTCCCAAATTACGATTCAGAGCGGCGGAGCGGCGGCAAATACCGCTGCCTGGTTATCCACGGCGAATATAGATTCACATTTTGCCGGTCGAGTTGGTGACGATATTGCAGGTGAAAAACTAATAAGAGATTTAGAGAATCAAGGCGTTACCAGTCATATAACAAAAGTTCGCGGCGCAAACTCAGGGATTGTTGTAGCCCTAGTTGATGGAGAGGGCAATCGCACGATGTTTCCCGATTCTGGTGCCAACTCTGGTTTAGATGAATCAGTGCTACCTGCCGAAAAGGACTTTTCTGGATACTATCTTTCAGGCTACGCCCTATTCAATCCAGCATCCACTCAATTTATTAGGAAGTTGATGGTTGATTTACGCAGTTCAAATGCCAAGATTTTTTTCGATCCTGCATCTGTGGGAATTATGAATCTTCTCGGAAGCGAGAAAGCACTTGAGTTAATAGGGAATGTTGATGTTATTTTTGTAAATGAAGATGAAGCCACATACTTATCCCTAGAGAAACTAAAAGATATAGCTTCAATCGTCATTGTTAAGAGAGGCGCTTTAGGGGCATCTGCAATAACCCGTGGCGGTTTGGAAATCAGTAAACCGGCACTTTCCACAGAAGTTATTGATACGACTGGAGCCGGCGATGCATTTGCAGCTGGATTTATTGCAGAGTGGCTTAAAACTGAAGATATATCTGCCGCTTTAGATAAAGCCTTAACGCTTGCCGCTCAATGTGTATCAAATATCGGTGCCCGACCGAGGGTCATTACCTAGTTTTGTAGCAAGTGATTGGCAGAATCTCGCCGTGGCTAAACGCGAGAGCAAGACTTCACCAAAGGCTGGAGAGTTTCCGGGAAAGATTGTTGATGTTGATGTCTCTAGCGAACTCTCCGATTCATTTCTTGAATATGCATATTCGGTAATTTATTCACGCGCTCTTCCCGATGCTCGCGATGGATTAAAGCCCGTACAACGTCGAATTCTTCATCAGATGTCAGAAATGGGATTAAAACCTGATCGTGGACATGTTAAGAGTGCTCGAGTAGTTGGCGAAGTGATGGGAAAGCTTCACCCCCACGGTGATACAGCAATTTACGATGCGCTCGTAAGAATGGCGCAATCATTTTCTATGAGACTGCCATTAATTGATGGCCATGGAAATTTTGGCTCACTTGATGCTGGTCCTGCTGCTATGCGATATACCGAAGCTAGATTGGCAAGCGCATCGTTAATGATGGTTGAAGAAGTCGATGAAGATACTGTTGATTTCGGTGCAAATTATGACGGACAGATTTTGGAACCACTTGTGCTTCCAGCAGCTTTCCCAAACCTATTGGTAAATGGAGCAACTGGAATTGCGGTAGGCATGGCAACAAATATGGCCCCACATAATTTAGGTGAAGTCGTTACCGCCGCTATTCACTTAATTGAAAACCCAAATGCAACAGTTAAACAGCTTATGAAGATTGTTCCGGGTCCTGACTTTCCAACCGGTGGCACGTTAATAGGAAAGGAAGGCGTACTCGATGCCTACCAGACAGGTAAGGGCGCCTTTAAAGTAAGAGCAAAATCTGAAATAGGAAAAGTTTCGGCACGTAAACAAGGCATCACGATCACCGAATTACCATTCAATATTGGGCCTGAGAAGATTGTTGAGCGAATTAGCGATCTGGTTAAGAGTAAGAAGATTCAAGGCATCTCAGACATCATCGACTTAACTGATGGCCAAAATGGAACCAAGGTTGTTGTCGAGGTAAAGAATGGCTTTGAGCCAGAGAAGGTCCTGGAAAATCTCTACAAGCTCTCACCTCTTGAAGATGCATTCTCGATAAATGCAGTCGCACTAGTTGATGGAAAACCACGAACCCTGGGAATAAAAGAATTACTCGAAGTATTTATTGCTCACAGAATTGAGGTTGTAACTCGAAGGTCCAAATTCCGCAAAGAGAAAGCATCTGCAAGACTGAACCTAGTTGACGGCCTACTCAAGGCAATTTTAGATATTGATAAAGTAGTCAAGATTGTTCGTGGAAGTCAGGATGCTGCAGAAGCTAAATCTGCCCTGATTAAAGCCTTCAAATTAACTGATGAGCAGGCAACGCATATCCTTGATATGCCGCTACGTCGCTTAACTAAGATTTCTAAAATTGAATTAGATGCCGAACAGAAATCTTTGAAATCAGAGATCTCGGCTTTGACAGCTCTACTAAAAAGTGATGAAGCGCTTCGCAAGAAAGTTGCCGAAGAATTACGTGAAGTTGCCAGCAAATACGCAACGCCACGTCGCACAATTATCGCTTAAGCATCAATCCGTTCACGGTCAACATCTGCTGCGGAAATAAAGTCCTTTCGTGGCGCAACTTCATTACCCATTAACAACTCAAATAACTTTTCGGCTTCAGCGCCATCCTTGATGGTAATTCTTCGCAAGGTTCGATGAGCCGGATCCATGGTTGTCTCGCGTAATTGGTCTGCATCCATCTCGCCTAAACCTTTATAGCGCTGGATTGGTTCTCGCCACTTTTTTCCCTGCTTCTTTAAATCTGCAAGTAATTTCTTCATTTCGTCGTCGGAGTATGTGTAATGAACTTCGCCCTTTTTGCCACCTGAACCAAGAACTTCGATGCGATGCAATGGCGGAATTGCTGCAAAGACTCGACCATCTTCAATTAATGGTTGCATGTAGCGGTATATCAAGGTAAGTAACAAACATCTGATGTGCGCGCCATCAACATCGGCATCTGACATCAGAATTATGCGACCGTATCTGACATCATCGAGAGTAAATGATTTTCCTGAACCTGCGCCAATTACTTGAATAATGGCAGCACACTCGGCATTATCGAGCATTTGGGAGAGAGAGGCTTTCTGTACATTTAAAATTTTTCCGCGCAGCGGAAGTATCGCCTGGAATTCGGAGTTGCGGGCCGCTTTTGTTGTTCCGAGTGCTGATTCACCTTCAACAACAAACAGTTCCGTTCTTGAAACATCCTCAGAGCGGCAATCAGAGAGCTTGGCAGGAAGTGAAGAGCTCTCAAGTGCGTTCTTCCTTCGTTGAAGTTCTTTATGGGCTCTAGTTGAAATTCTGGTTCGGGCTGCATTAGCAACTTTTTCCAGAACCAAGCGACCATTTGCCTTATCTATTCGTTTTGAAGATGTAAAAAATCGCTTCAGTTCATCACTGACAACCTGTTGAACAATTTTGGCAACTGCTGGCGTTCCCAAGACTTCTTTGGTTTGTCCTTCAAATTGCGGTTCCTGCATTCGCACAGTTACCACAGCGGTTAAACCTTCAAGAATGTCATCTTTGATCACATCAGGTTCATTCTTTTTCAAGGTGCCAGTTGAGCGGAGGAATTCATTAAAGCTCTTGGTCAATGCTCGCTCGAAACCTTGGACATGGGTTCCACCTTTAGGGGTGGGGATGATATTTACGAAGGAGCGGATCGTGTTTTCATATCCGTTACCCCATTTGACGGCAATATCTACATCCATATCCCGTTCAACTTCACGAGGCTCTAGATGGCCCTTGTCATCCAAAACTGGAACGGTTTCTTGGTAGTGACCACTGCCCGTTAATCTGATTACATCGCCGACTGATTGATCTGGCTGAATAAAGTTACAGTATTCGGAGATTCCACCTTTATGTATAAAGGCCTCGCTCGTCTTTTCTTTAGTGCGCTTATCATTAACAATCAAAGTCAAACCGGGAACTAGGTATGAAGTCTGTCGCGCACGTGTATAAATCTCTTCGATGTCGTATTGAGAATCTTTTATAAAGATCTGCTTATCTGCCCACCACTTGATGCGAGTTCCAGTTATTTTTGCGGAAACTTTTCCAATTATTCTTAAACCTGACTTTGGTTCAAAGGTTGCATTTGGCCCATCGCCATCGAAAATTCCTGCAACTCCCCGCTTAAAGCTCATCCAATAAATTTTTCCGTCGCGATCTACTTCGACATCTAGCCTTGAGGCCAAGGCATTTACAACCGATGCACCAACGCCATGTAGGCCACCAGTTGCAGCGTAAGATCCGCCACCAAATTTTCCGCCTGCGTGAAGTTTTGTCATAACAACTTCGACGCCTGTTAAACCAGTCTTGGGCTCCTTATCGATAGGAATGCCACGGCCATCATCATGAACTTCGATTGATCCATCTTTTTCTAAATTAATTTCAATTTTCTTACAATGTCCGGCAAGAGCTTCATCCACCGAGTTATCAATTATTTCCCAAAGGCAATGCATGAGCCCACGGCCATCGGTTGATCCGATGTACATGCCTGGGCGCTTGCGAACCGCATCCAAACCTTCAAGGACCGATAAATCTTTAGCGGTATACGAGGTTTCGACTGAACGCGAATCTTTTTCTGCCACGACGGCGAAGGGTATCTGCCGTTCTCACTTGCAAGGGGTTTCCGCGCCGAAAGTAGTGAAAATTTGTCGATAATCCCGTGAAATGACAGAGAATTTATGAAAAACCATTAATTTGGAGAGCGGGGAATAAAGAGATGATGGTTTGATGTTCCCCTACCAACGAAAGGCAGGAAAATGACAGAGAACATCGTGCTCGACTCCGCTCCGCTCAACGCTTTAGACCGTTGTGATCGTTGTGGCGCCCAGGCATATGTGCGCGCTGTCATGCCAAATGGTTTCGA
>JACCDO011310360.1_pt1 | contig 10956 bp, 9 predicted proteins | sample 7446101 | NCBI WGS metagenome assembly JACCDO01 (sample SAMN15323440, study PRJNA562643) | freshwater metagenome | isolation source: river surface water | place: USA:Blue River Watershed | collected 2017-08-16
ACTTTCACGTTAATCGGACCTTGGCCATAATCATATGTTGGGTTTTCCATATAACCTTCTGACAAAATGGTATTCAACGTTGGTGTTGTATACTCCAACTCGCGGTTTCCATTTCCATAACCATCTACTCGTGTGATTTGAGGGGATGAACCATATTCAATCAACTGAAGTGTGCCACCAGCTTCCGGAACTGGACTGTGGGGAATGGCTTCCATTACTTTAATTTCACCAACTGCCGCCTTTCTACTCGCGATATACCTTTTCTTTTGTCCTCCCAAAGATTGGGGGTCATTGGGATTATATGGTTCATAATTATTGTGTGCATAAGCGATGGCAATGAAATAGTATTTTTTAAAATTCACTAACCTTCGATCCCCTTGGGCAAATGCATCTTCTGTTACTCTATAACTATGTCGAATTCCCTTGTTTTCACCGTTAACTCTTTGCACCGGAATACTGGCATTAAGCTCCTCATTAAATTCAAAGTTGATAATTTTGGAAATTCCGTCTTTGATGTCGCATTGAGCGACTAATCTTGCTTTTGTAGCATCCAATAAATCAGAAGAGGAAACTTTATTGTCTTTCAATTGAAAAATTTGATAACCCTGAAAGCGATAAAACTTATCGGCTAGAGAATCGCTCGACACAATGAATGGATCAAATTCAGCGTACGATTCGTTGTAATTATTTGAATTTGGTGCATTGGACAAAAATAGAATCAACTCATTTTCTAATTCTTGTATACTCAAATCCGGGGCGTGCGGACCTTCTAATACCTTAAAGCAATTTTCAAAAAGTGCTTGTGCTTTGTCGTCAGCTCTTCTTAACGATTCTACGGATTCAAAGGGATCTCCACCAGTAGAACGTGCCCAAACTACCCCAACTGTAATATTATTAACAGCACCGGGCTTGAGTATGAATGGCCCAGCTGATTGCACAAATCTTCTGTCGTTTGGCGTGTTGTTGGCTGTCTGTTCTGTCCAGTTTGGCTGCGGCACACCATTCGTTCCCCAGCCGAGAGGATCTGTGGTTCCCGGAAACATAAAATCACAGGGCATTAATGGATTTGCATCTGGATCCGAAATGTGCCCACTTCCTCCGTAAATAAACTTTGTCCCGTCTTTCCAAAAACCTCGCAAATAATTGTAATAGTCTGCTGCATAAATTGGATCTGTTTGATTGGGATTAGCACCGTTTGTAGTATTCGAATAATATAAAAATCGGCGCATACCGTAGCGCTCGTTATCAATAATTCCGTCGCCATAACCGATTCCATTTAAGGCTTCATCGGCACCTATTCCATATGCATTATCAATACCATCGTCATCTTGATAAGGCCCTTCAAAAAAATCTACCCCAACAGCAGGTGGGGAGTAACCATAACCCTTCCAACCGGAATTGTTTCCATCGTAATTATCTCCGTTGTAATAATAGGCCAAGCCACGCATCACATCACACCCCACGTAATCATCAAATGGATCTCCAAGGGCTCCATCCGTAAAAAAACCAAAATAGGTATTGTATAAGGTTTGGGTTCCTCTGTTAATTAATTCGTAATTGTAAAAAGTCATGTTATTGATTTCGTCATTCGAAGCGAACGCGAAAGCTTGTGCTCGAATTTCCATGCCGATAGGATCTGCTCCGGTTTCTGTATGGATGTTGCCTTTATCGTTCATAACCCACCAAAAATTCATATCACCATAAAGGGATACTCGGCGTTCTGTGTTGCATTCTTTATCTTTTTTTATGTCATACCAAGGGAAGTCTCCATCCTGCCAATTGTAACTGCCATCGCCATTATAATCGTAAAAAGGCGCGAGGTAATAATCTTGACCTATTGAAACATCTCCGTGAGCTGGCCATTCTTTTACAATTTCAGGAACTTTATAATTTGGAAACAAATCAGCTTGAGTTTGTGTTCCATTGAGTTGATCGTATTCTCCTGCTTCAAACCAAGCATTAAATTCTCGAATCATGTCTTGAGTGGTCACAAAATGTTTATCGTATTTACTACAGACATCGTAATTCGTTTCAGCAGTAATTTTTGTTAAAGGCCCCGTCCAATAGTCTTGTCCATTTCGATAGCGTAATGCCGCAAGTTTCAATTGATTATTAACATCTGTACCACCTAACCAAAGTGCAGCAGTAAATAAGGCCATTATCCCAGAATTTTTCGGAACCTCGTACATGTTGAGGTTTTGATTTGGAATTTGCCATAGATTTCCAGCTGTGTGTACCATAGCCCGAACATTATTCAATTCTAAATAAGTGGTTGCTGTCGGAGGCGCACAATTAGCTCCTTTTGGATGTGGAGTTTTGATTTTATAAGTTCCGTCGTAGACCTGAGCGTTTCCAGTGCTTGAGAAAAAACATAACAGACTTAAAAAAATAATTTTATTCACGTGTTGAAATTACTAATATTCGGGCGAGTAAGCAAATTTGAAAATTTGTCTATGAAATCAATGGTTGAGAACTAATTTGGAAAGGTTTTGTTTTAAATTTTACTTTTGTCTAAAATTAAGAGCAATGAAGAAATTATTTTTAGGGATATTCACTGTTATATCCTTTTCGATGAATGCACAAGTGCAAACACCAGCGCTAAGTCCTGTTTCAAAATTTGAACAGAAAGTTGGCCTAACCGATATTACAATTCAATATTCTCGCCCAGGAAAAAGAGATAGACTTGTTTTTGGAGATGTTGTCCCTTTTGGTGAAATATGGCGATTAGGTGCAAATGAAAACACAAAAATTACTTCATCAGATGCCATTATTTTTGGAAAAGATACGGTTAAAGCAGGCACTTACGCTATTTATGCGAAGCCTGAAAAAGAAAGTTGGACTCTTTTTCTTTACAGCGAAACCACAAACTGGGGTGTTCCAGACCCGTGGGACAGCAAAAAAGTGGTGTATGAAACAAAGTTGCCAGTTGTTCAGCTAAATGATGTCGTAGAGACGTTAACGATATCAATTGAAAAGATTGAGAATAACGGAGCGAGTTTAGTGATTATGTGGGATAAATCTAAAATTGCACTTCCGTTTACAGTTAACACGAAGGATAAAGTGTTAGCAAGCATAAAGAAGACGATGGAAGGCCCATCCGCTAATGATTACCACCGATCTGCGACGTTTTATTATCAAGAAAAAATTGATGTAAAAAAAGCACTTGAATGGTCTACAAAAGCATGCGAAATGCGTCCAGAGGCATATTGGATGTTGCGTACAAAAGCCTTGTTACAAGCGGAAAACGGGGATTTTAAAGGAGCTATTGCAACGGCAAAGAAATCCATTGAATTGGCAGAAAAAGACGGAGACGCAGCTTACGTTAAAATGAACAAAAATTCCATAGAAGAATGGAGTAAAAAGAAATAGGTGCATGCTAGCAAGGTACAAGTATCATGTACTCATGCATTTTATTATCTTTCTTTGGGGATTCACTGGAATTCTCGGAAAGTTAATTGATCTCGAGGCCGTATTTATTGTTTGGTATCGCGTATTGATTGCTGCATTATTTTTAGCAGGTTATTTTCTTGTTAGGAAAAAATCATTTCGTTTAGAAAAAAAGCACCTTTGGAAAGTTACACTTGTTGGACTAGTGGTTGTTGCCCACTGGTTGACCTTTTACTATGCTATTCAACTTTCGACAGCGTCTTTAGGTATTCTTTGCTTATCAACGGCAACACTACATGTGACTTGGCTTGAACCTTTAGTCATGAAGAGAAAATTTTCTTGGACAGAGTTTCTGATGGGCGGTCTTGTTATTTATGGTATTTATTTCGTTTCTGGGGATTTTACACCGAAAGAGTTGACTGCACTTTATATCGGATTGATTTCAGCGTTGTGCGCAGCTACCTTTGCCGTTTTTAATGCCAAGCTAGCGCAAGATATTCCTTCTGCGCAAATAACTTTTTATGAACTAAGTATAGGATTTGTCGTTTTGTCCTTGTTTTTACTTTTTACTGGTCAGTTTTCCTATGATCAATTAGCTCTCAGCGGAAGTGATTTTTCTTGGTTGTTGTTTTTGGGAATCGTTTGTACATCATTTGCTTTTTTAGTAACAATTGACATTGTTAAAAGACTGGGAGCGTTCACTGTTTCCTTGAGTATTAACTTAGAACCGATATACACCATTTTACTGGCAATCGTCATATTAAATGAACACCAACTGCTCAATAAAAACTTTTACATCGGAGCAGCTGTTATTATAGTGGTGGTCTTGGCCAATGGAGTGCTAAAATACCTTCAAGACAATAAATATAAATAAAATGGAATATACGAATTTAGGGAAAACAGGATTGCAAATTTCAAGGTTGTCTTTAGGCTCTTGGTTAACGTTTGGGAAACAAATTGGAGATAACACTGCAGAGGAATTAATGGATGTGGCTTATGATCATGGGGTTAATTTCTTTGATAATGCTGAAATATACGCACGGGGAGAAAGTGAACGTGTTATGGGTAGAATTTTAAAGAAAAAAAATTGGTCAAGGGACACCTATCTTGTTAGTTCTAAAGTTTTCTTTGGTGCTGGTGGTCAATTGCCAACTCAAAAAGGACTGAATAGAAAACATATAACAGAGGCGTGTAATCAGGCTTTGGAGAGATTTCAATTGGAGTATTTAGATTTATTTCTTTGCCACCGTCCCGATAAAAAAACACCCATAGAGGAAACAGTTTGGTCAATGCACCAACTCATCATGCAGGGTAAAATTCTTTACTGGGGAACTAGCGAGTGGAGCGCCCAAGAAATAATGGAGGCGCACATGTTTGCCAAGCAGAATCATCTTATCGGCCCTGTGGTTGAGCAACCCGAATACAATATGTTTTGCAGAGATAAAGTAGAAGTGGAGTATTCTCAATTGTACAAAACAGTTGGTTTAGGAACAACTATTTGGTCTCCTTTGGCAAGTGGTGTATTAACGAATAAATATTTGAGTAAATTCCCTGAAGGCACTCGTTTGGGGATGGATGGATTAGAGTGGTTAAAAGAAAAGAATTTAACGACTGAGAAATTAGAAAAAGTTCGTCAGCTTAACCGAATTGCTGAAGAGTTGGACTTATCTTTGGCTCAATTAGGCTTGATGTGGTGCTTGAAAAATGACAATGTTAGCACTGTGATTTTAGGGGCAAGTCAACGAATACAATTAGAGGAGAATCTTGCTGTTTTGAACTTAACGGACAAACTTACGGATGATGTTATGCAAAGTATTGAACTAATATTAAATAATAAACCTCTTCACCCTGCTTTTTAATAGTTGAAGTTATTCCAAATAAAAAGGGGCTGTCATAGACAACCCCTTTTTCTATTAAGATTAAAAATCTCTTATTTGATAACCACATTTTTTGTAGTAGTCGCACCATTCGAACGAACAGTTACGATATAGCTACCTTTCGCCACATTATCAGTTGCGAAAACGATGGTTTGAGTTCCGTTAGCGTTCTCAATTGTTTGAGAAGCTACTGTTCTTCCTTGTAAGTCTGAAAGTGATACATTGTAATCAGAAGCTGTTGCTTCGAAAACTACATTTACTGCATCTGTTGCAGGGTTAGGGAATACGTTCAATGCAATCGCATCTAGTTCGTTAATGTTCGCAACACCAGTTTTAAATGCAGAAACTTCGATGTCTGTGAATTCTCCACCCGTTGCTAGAACTGTTCCATTCACGTCTTTCACAGTGTAAACACCATTTCCGTATGCACAGCAGATTCCATCTCCATATGCATCAAGAATTTCAAACGTGTAGCAAGCATTAGCGTTAAGATTTGCAGAAGCTTGTGGTCTAACTGTAGTACCAGCAGCCCCTAAATCTGTCCACGTACCACCACCTTGCGCAACAACAGCTCCAGAAGCATTTTTGATTTTCCATGAAGTTTCAGATGCGTATTGATCCGTTGTGATATCGATAGTTACGTAAGTTGAAGCAGCAGTAGCAGCCAAACCGATTGTAGCATTAACATTGTTATTTGATGTGTTCGCATCTCCAGCTGTGGTAACAGTCACTGCTAAAGCACCACCAGTAAAGTTAGCGATAGGCGTACAGTTTACTGTAGCAACATCATAAGTGGTTAATGAACCAGAATATGTTCCAGTTGAAACTGTTGTTCCTCCTTGCGTGATTGTAATAGTTGCTGAAGTTAACGGATCAGTACCATTGTTTTGAATTTTAACAGATGGAGTATAAGACCCCTCGCAATGAACAGTCGCTCCTGCATATGATAATGCGCTTACGTCTGCAGGGTTAGATGCTGGCGGAGGACAAGCACCAACTGAATTGTATAATTGAGTTGCACTTGCTTGACCAACTTCAGTTACGATTCTATTTGGACAAATTCTGTAAATAGTTGGAAAATAGCCAATTGCGTAGTCGTTATTAATTTGAGTAGCAAGAGCAGAAGCTGGATTTGCCATAGGGAATTGAATTTGACCTAATGTTGTGTTTGGTTCAATCCAATTTCCAATTGTACCAGAACCATCTAACATTGTTGCATCAGCTGTTGTTCCATCACCTTCAACCCAAATTACCATCACATCATCAGTAGTACCAGTAGCTACACCTGGATATCCGGCAGGCCCGTGATTGATATAAACATCATCTAATGCTCCACTTAAGTGGTAATTCCAACATGGTCCACACCACGTAGCAGAAACATCAAGAAATACAGTATATCCTTGATCTAGGTAATCGTACAACGTGTAAGATCCATTGCCATTTGCGCCGGCCGTAGAAAGCCAAGACTGATAAGCATTTACCGTGAAATTTGGAGCTAAACTTCCATCAGGCAACTGGGCTTTTGACGAAAAAATAGTTCCAAATACAGCCACAGAAAGTAATAATTTTTTCATAGTTGATTTGTTTTTAATGTTATTAGATGGGTAAATTTAACATAAACTTTCAACAATGAAAAAGAAATTGGTGATTTTTTCGGGAGCAGGGATGAGCGCCGAAAGTGGAATTTCAACCTTTCGCGACAGTGGAGGTTTATGGGAAAAATACAACATTGAAGATGTGGCAACCCCTCAAGCGTGGAAAAACGACCCGAATTTGGTCACAGATTTTTACAACCAGCGTAGAAAGCAAATCCTTGAATCAGTTCCAAATCAAGCACACATTCAACTTGTGAAATGGGAAGAAAGCTTTGAAACATTCGTGATTACGCAAAACATAGATGATTTACACGAACGAGCTGGCTCTCGTAATGTGCTGCATCTTCATGGCAATATAAGGATGGCAAAATCCTCTGGGCCAAATCAAGAAAAAAAGTATTATCCCGTTAACGGATGGGAACTAAAAATAAGTGATGTATGTGATGATGGATACCGCCTTCGCCCTCATGTGGTTTGGTTTGGAGAAGATGTCCCAGCTTACCAACAAGCAGCAGAAATAATCGCCTCAGCTGATGTTTTACTGATAATCGGAACCTCCCTTCAGGTGTATCCAGCTGCAGGGCTCATTCATGAAGCGTCATCAAATTGCCGTAAAATAATTGTTGATCCGCATGTGAATGAATTTAACATACCAAGTTTTTTTGAACAATACCAGGGATCAGCGGTAGAAGTTCTACCTAGTTTAAACTTAACGTAACTTACTTTTTTTTCAGCTGCTCTTTTATAAACAACTCAATTGCTCCCACCATGGATGGTGCTTTAGGATGTGGAGCGTGAACATCCAAGCGAAGATTGTGTTTCACCACTGCATTTGCCGTTGTAGGTCCAAATGCCGCAATCACCGTTTCATTTTGCTTAAAATCCGGAAAATTCTTGAATAAAGATTCTATTCCCCCCGGACTAAAGAAGACTAACATATCGTAATAAACATTCTCTAAATCAGATAAGTCAGCAGCTACTGTTCTATACAATATAACTTTTGTAAATGGTAATAATTGCTTTTCTAAGGTGTCGGGTATATTGTCTCGAAGAATGTCTGTACATGGAAGAAGAAATTTTTCTTCTTTGTGTTTTTTCATGATATCAGCCAATTCGTCAATCGTTTGTTTTCCGAAGAAAATCTTACGTTTACGATACGCCACATATTTTTGTAAATAAAGCGCTACAGCTTCAGTAATACAGAAATATTTCATGGTGTCTGGAACCTCAAAACGTGTTTCTTCAGCGATTCTAAAGAAATGATCTACGGCTACTTTAGAAGTTAAAATAATTGCTGTATGGTCTTGTAGATTGACTTTTTGAGCACGAAAATCTTTTGCATCAACACCTTCAACTTTTATGAATTGTCGAAAGTCAATTTTCAGTTTATATTTTTCCGCTAAATCGTAATAAGGTGATTTTTCACCTTCTGGCTTAGGTTGAGAGACTAAAATACTTTTTATTGCCAACGCTCAAAGTTTAAATAAAACTATCTCCTTTATTGAAACTCTAGCCAGATGATTCTTGAAACAATCAATACAGGTAATATTTCAATGGTGCAAAGATATAAAATTAAATAATACCAACTTATTTTCTGACGAAAAGTAATGTTTAAGCCTTTGAAAATCCGAATGATATAAAATATAAACAAAAAAACTATCAAAACCCAACTCAACAGATAAGTCAAATCGGGGTTTAACGCCCAAATCAACGCCAATATTAAAAGAAAAACGCCACCAAAATTCAGGAGTGATGAACTTATAAATGATAAGTTGTCTATAAGTTTGGATTCACCAGAAACCACTGAAACGATTCGAAAGCCGATTTGATTAATGGCAAAGTAGGTGATAGCGCCTCCTCCGGCAATAAGTGTGGCTAGACCAACGTCAAGTTGGTTTTTTGCAAGAAGAAACAAGCTTAAGCCAAGACTAAAAACAAAGTTGACATTCAAAAGTAAACTTGTTCCAATGCTGATTTTTATATCTTCTCCAAATGAATTGTCAATTGGTTTCATTCGGATGAAGTTTTTAAGTAGTATGCTAAATAGATTCGGGTAACTTAGTCGAGCCAGACCGATTAGCAAAAATCCAAATAGTACGGCAAAAAGTACGGCAGAGGTTGTTCCAGTATTGCGTTCATGCAACACCAAGTCTAACGAGTAAAACTGTACAGACAACCAAATCATGTGCACGAAAATAATAAGAAATACGATGGCTTGTCATTGACTTTATGCTTATTTTTGCAGTCAAAATAATAAAGTTATGAGAACTGATCAATATGTTCACCCTGATTATTACAACATGGACGATTTGTTATCCGATGAGCACAAATTAGTGCGGGATGCTGCGCGTGCTTGGGTAAAAAAAGAAGTGTCTCCAATCATTGATGAGCACTACGAAAACGCTACATTTCCAATGCACTTGCTGAAAGGTCTTGGAGAAATCGGTGCGTTTGGCCCTTACATTCCTGAAGAATATGGAGGACCTGGTTTGGACCAAATATCTTATGGATTAATAATGCAGGAATTAGAGCGCTGTGATTCAGGATTGCGTTCAACAGCTTCAGTTCAGTCCTCTTTGGTGATGTATCCAATTTGGAAATATGGCTCAGAAGAACAAAAGAAGAAATACCTTCCAAAATTAGCGACTGGAGAAATGATGGGTTGTTTTGGTTTAACTGAACCAGATCACGGCTCTAACCCAGGCGGTATGATTACTAATTTTAAAGACGCAGGCGACCATGTTATCTTGAATGGTGCAAAAATGTGGATTTCAAATGCTCCTTTCGCGCACATTGCTGTTGTTTGGGCTAAAGATGAAGCAGGGAGAATTCATGGATTGGTTGTAGAACGGGGGATGGAAGGTTTCTCGACACCAGAAATGCACGGCAAATTGTCACTGCGAGCTTCAGCTACTGGAGAACTTATTTTTGTAGATGTCAAAGTGCCTAAAAGTAATATTCTTCCCGGAAGAACTGGTCTTGGTGCCCCTTTAAGCTGTTTGGATTCTGCACGTTTTGGAATTGCGTGGGGAGCCTTAGGTGCTGCAATGGATTGTTATGATCAAGCGCTGCGTTATTCCAAGGAACGAACTCAATTTAATGTTCCAATAGGCGCGTTTCAATTAATTCAGAAAAAATTGGCTGAAATGATTACTGAAATCACGAAAGCTCAATTGTTAACGCTGCGTCTAGGTCAACTTAGAAACGAAGGGAAAGCAACATCTGCTCAAATTTCTATGGCCAAAAGGAACAATGTAGAGATTGCCTTAAACATAGCACGAGAAGCGAGACAAATTCATGGCGGAATGGGAATTACGAGTGAATATTCTATGATGCGACATATGGCAAACTTAGAATCTGTCGTCACCTATGAAGGAACCCACGACATTCACTTATTGATAACAGGTATGGACGTTACGGGAATACCATCCTTTACGCGGGAAATGCCTAATCTTTAATCAAAGATCGTCGTCTATAAATTGGTCGCCTCGTATAGCTCGAACACGTTTTCTTGCTTCAGCACCAAATAAACTCGATTTATAATCCATTAACAAGCGCTTGTAAATTTCAAGCGCTTGTTCTTTTTCCGACAATATGTTTTCTTTAATATCCCCGATGCGGAATAGCGCATCATCAGCTAGAATGTCCTTAGGGTGAAATTTCAACACATCTTCGTAATATGCAATCGCATCTAGCCATTTTCCTTGCATTTCCATTGCTTTTCCCTTACGCATCATCATTTCGTCGGCCAATGAATGATAAGGAAAGTTGATGCGAATACTGTCCATTAATTGAAATGCCTCGTTGTATTTGTGCTGTTCAATGAGAAGTTCAGACTTTGCAAACCAAAACATGGCTTGAAAATTACTGTCTAAACCAAAATTATCGGTAATCGTTACCGAAAGTTGAATGGCATCGTTCGCTATCAATTTAGATGTTGATTCTTTCAACACATCCAACTGGGCCTGAGCATAATTAAATTCTCCATCGTAATAAAAGATCCTGGCATTTTTATACTTTGCTTCATTTCCAATTGCTTCAAATTTAAAATCCTTATCGATTTGCATATATAAAAGCGAGGCTTCCCAAATATCATC
>JACCDO012399101.1_pt1 | contig 10956 bp, 9 predicted proteins | sample 7446101 | NCBI WGS metagenome assembly JACCDO01 (sample SAMN15323440, study PRJNA562643) | freshwater metagenome | isolation source: river surface water | place: USA:Blue River Watershed | collected 2017-08-16
AACCATGACCAATCAATCTCAAACCTCTCATCAATCATCTGCTCTATCCCAAGAGTTGATTGATCGCAGCCTCAAGTCGGTTTGGCATCCTTGCACCCAAATGAAACATCATGAGCAGTTTCCATTGGTCGCCATTCAAAGAGGTCAAGGTGTCTGGTTATATGATCACGATGGTCATCGCTATTTAGATGCCATTAGTTCATGGTGGGTGAATCTTTTTGGTCATGCCAACCCACACATCAATAATGCACTTAAAACCCAACTCGATACGCTTGAGCACGTGATGCTGGCTGGATTTACACACACTCCTGTGGTGGAGTTATCTGAAAAACTGAGTGCATTGACTCAACACAAACTGGGTCACACATTTTTTGCTTCAGATGGCGCATCGGCCATCGAAGTCGCGTTGAAAATGAGTTTTCATTTTTGGCAAAACCAAGGTCTTACCGAAAAGCAAGAGTTCGTTTGCCTAAAAAATAGTTATCACGGTGAAACCATGGGCGCCTTGGCCGTGACGGATGTGGCTATATTTAAAGATGCGTATGGCCCTCTGACAAAGCCTGCACACATGGTTAAAAGCCCAGACCCCAGAGAGGCACTTGAGGGTCAATCTGCCATTGATGTTGCTAAAACCGCCCTTGACGATTTAGAGCAATTGTTCCGTCAGCACTCTCAAAAAATAGCGGCACTGATTGTCGAGCCACTCGTGCAATGCGCATCAGGGATGGTCATGTATGACCCAAGTTATCTAGAGGGCGCCAGAAAACTATGTGATCAATATCAAGTTCATTTGATCGCCGATGAAATCGCTGTTGGATGTGGACGAACCGGAACTTTTTTTGCTGTGGAACAAGCAGGCATCTGGCCAGATTTTCTGGCGCTTTCTAAAGGCATCAGTGGTGGCTACTTACCTCTGTCTTTGGTCATGACTACTGACACCATTTACTCAGCCTTCTATCATGACGATGTGCGACGTGGTTTTTTACACTCTCACTCTTATACCGGCAATCCTTTGGCTTGTCGTGCAGCATTGGCCACTTTAGAAATTTTTGATCAAGAGGATGTTTTAAATAAGAACATCACTCGGTCTCAGGAAATGGCAGAAGCATTTGCCTGGACAAAGAATGATTCTAGAATCGAGCACGTTCGTCAAACAGGAATGATTTTTGCCTTTGACGTAAATGCCAATGTCTTTTCTGATGCATCAAAAGTGTCAAAATTCGCTAAAGAATTTTTCTCCCACGCCCTTCAAAATGAAATTCTGGTTCGACCGATTGGCTTAACCATCTACATCATGCCCCCTTATGTCATCACTCCAGATGAACTGATTTTCTTGTCCAAAGGAATTCAGAAGGCCCTGAACCAAACATTGAGTCAATGAAGCCCATGAAGCCCTCTCACCTTGAGTATTTTTCTGAGCGTTTGGATGATTTAGAAAATCAGTCTTTACGCAGGAAACTGAAAATCAGTGAAAGTCCCAGCGGCTCTCGAATGATGATTGACGGCCAAGAAATGCTGACTTTTTGCAGCAATGATTACTTGGGCTTGGCCAACCATCCTGAATTAAGCAAAGCGATTGGTCAAGGTCTTGAGTTGTATGGATCTGGTAGCGGCGCATCGCACATGATCAGTGGTCACCATTTGGCGCACGATCAACTTGAAAAAGCCTTGGCAAAGACCCAAGCCGCTTTTATACCTGAAGTGAAGGCCTTATTCTTTAGTACAGGCTATATGGCTAACTTAGCAGCCATCACTGCTTTGACGACAATGATCTCCACTAGCAAAGATCAGGATCAAATGAATCAAGGGCCTTTGATTTTTTCAGAGGAATTGAATCATGCTTCTTTGATTGATGGGGTGCGTTTGGCTCAAAAACAAAATCGTGCCGCCGTGAAAGTATTTCCTCATCAAGATTTATCGACACTTGAAAAACAATTGGCTGAGAGCGTCAATACTTCTCAGCCCATCAAACTGATTGTGACTGATGCCGTTTTTAGTATGGATGGAGATTTGGCTCAAATCACTAAATTACTAGATTTGGCACATCGATACGATGCTTTGTTGTTGCTTGATGATGCGCATGGATTTGGAGTGCTTGGCCAGCATGGTCATGGTGCACTTGAGGATTTTCAAATCAAGTCGTCTCATGAGGCAGCCTCCCGAATTATCTACATTGGCACCCTAGGCAAAGCAGCTGGCTTGAGCGGCGCGTTTATTGCAGCTCACCAAACTCTGATTGAATGGATCCTACAAAAAGGACGCTCATACATTTACACCACCGCATCACCCCCGGCGATTGCTCATGGTTTATTAAAAAGTCTAGAACTTATTTCAGATGATTCGCACCGCAAGGCATTACAAAAAAACATCGCTTATTGGAAAGAGCATTTAAAGCTGAAGAAGTGGTCTTTGATGCCATCTGATACCGCGATTCAGCCGATTGTGATTGGCAGCAATGAAGAGGCATTGAAAGTTGCGCAGGCTCTTTATCAAAAGAAGATTTGGGTTCCCGCGATTCGTCCACCGACGGTTCCTGAAGGCACAGCTCGCCTTCGCATCACTTTCTCGGCGAGCCACACCACCGAACAAATTGCGCAATTGATACAAGCCCTTCAGGAAATTGAACATGAGTGACATCAATAATCTGAGTGATATGACGGTTAAAGCAGGCTTTTTTGTCACCGGGACAGACACTGAAGTTGGCAAGACTTTGATTGCCGCTGCTTTGATTCATCGTTTGAAAGAACATCATCCTGTGGTGGGCGGATTCAAACCAGTTGTGGCCGGCATGAATCTCATAGAAGGCGTGTTGCAAAACGAAGACTTAGTGGCTTTGTCGCGCGCCATGAATTACCCCCATCAGGCAGATTATTCAGACATTTGCCCTTATCAATTAAAACAAGCAGACGCACCACATTTAGTGGCCAAACAGGAAGATGTTCAGCTTTCTTATGAACACATGATTGATTCATTCAAAAAGCTCAGCAATCAAGTCGATGCGGTTGTGGTTGAAGGTGTGGGTGGTTTCAAGGTGCCCTTTAGTGAGCAATCAAATAGCGCTGACTTTGCAAAAGACATTCAACTTCCCGTGATTTTGGTGGTTGGCATGCGCTTGGGTTGCATCAACCATGCATTGTTAACCATTGAAGCCATCGAAAGCCGCGGTCTTACCTTGGCCGGCTGGATTGCTAACACAGTGGGCTCCATGGAACTACTGGAAGAAAACATTGCCACCTTGAAAAATTTGATTTCAGCACCCTTGCTGGGGGTTGTGCCCAAATTGCCCGAAGACTTGATGAAGATTCCTTATGGTCTTGATGCGATTCGATTAGCGGCTTCGCACATTCAGCTACCAAAAGAATCTTAACTACAGCAAAGATTAAGTTCGCAGTTCACGGCGCAAAATTTTGCCCACGGCCGTCTTGGGCAACTCTTCACGAAACTCAATGTATTTGGGACGCTTGTAATTGGTGAGTTGTGCTTTGCAGTGATCCATGACCAGTTGTTCTGATAAATCCGGGTCTTTTTTCACAATGAAAACTTTGACGACTTCACCTGATTGTTCATCATCAATGCCCACTGCCGCACACTCAGCCACACCTGGCAACATCGCCAATACTTCTTCTACTTCATTGGGATAAACATTAAAGCCAGAGACAACAATCGTGTCTTTTTTACGATCAATGATTTTGACGTAACCATCCGGACTCATTTGACCGATGTCACCCGTTTTAAAGTAACCAGAATGGGTCATGGATTCTTGCGTTTCTTTTGAGTTATTCCAATACCCCAACATCAACTGAGGGCCTTTGATGCAAATCTCACCAGCATGTCCAAATGGAAGTGAGTTTTCATGTTCATCCACAATCAAGACATCCGTTCCTGGCAGTGGCAAGCCAATGTGCCCAGTAAAGCCATCAATCAACGGGGTGTTGCAACACACCACTGGGGATGTTTCTGATAATCCATACCCTTCAGCAATGGGACTCCCGGTCAAAGTTTGCCAGCGGTCTGCCACTGATTTTTGCACTGCCATACCGCCGCCAATGGTGACCAATAAATTAGAAAAATCAATTTTTGAAAATTGGGGATGATTCATCAGCGCATTAAATAAAGTATTCACTGCCGGGAAAATATGGAATTTTTTTAATTTTGAAAGCAAGCGAACAAAGCCTTGAATGTCTCTGGGATTGGTGACCAAAATATTCAAGCCACCTGAGCGAATCCCAAATAAACAACAAGCCGTCAATGCGAAGATGTGATACATCGGCAATGCACACACAAAGATCAATTGATCCGTTGGTTGTTGTTTCAATTTTGGCTGAATCCACGCTTCAATTTGTCCAATATTGGCCAAGATATTTTTGTGCAATAGAACGGCGCCTTTGGCTACGCCAGTCGTACCTCCGGTGTATTGCAAAAAGGCAATGTCATCTTGCAAGACTTCGACAGGGACCAATGTATGTTGTTGACCTTTAGTAAGGGCCTGCTGAAATGTATCGAACGTATCAAGATGCCAAGCTGGCATTGCTTTTTTAAGGTGTCTTAAAACCCAGTTGATCAAGGTTCCTTTGATGCCCATCAATTCACCGACAGTGGTGACCAAGACATGTTGAACAGATACTTGATTGGCTACTTTTTCATAGACATGGGCAAAATTTTCCAAAATGACCAACATGACTGCACCACTGTCTTTGAGTTGATGCGCCAACTCTCTGGGGGTGTACATGGGATTGACATTGACCACCACACAGCCTGCTTTTAAAGTGCCTAAAAGAGCAATCGGGTACTGCAATACATTGGGCATCATCAATGCAATGCGATCACCCTTTTGCAAACCCAAACTTTGTAAATAAGCCGCAAATTGAGTCGAGGCCTCATCTAACTGTTTGAAAGTCATGCCTTTACCCATACAGGTAAAAGCCAAGCGATCACTGAATTTTTGAAATGATTGCTCAAATAACTGATTCAGTGAAGTAGTTCCACTGATATCAATCTGCTCAGGCACCCCCATTGGATAACTATTGAGCCATGGTTTATCTTGATTCAAGCCAATTCCTTCAAAGGGGAACTTCAAAATGAGAATTCATAAAACACTGTACCAAACTTGGTTACTCCTTCAAGATTTAGCGATGGTCACTCTTTAGAGCTATGATTGAGTCTAAGTCACTGACCATTGAAGCGTATGAAATTATTACCAGAAATTCTAGAATCTGCAGAAGTAATTCAGGCAATTCGTCGAGACATCCATGCCCACCCTGAGTTGTGCTTTGAGGAGCAACGCACTTCTGATGTGATTGCCAAACAACTTGAATCATGGGGCATTGAGATTCATCGTGGTCTTGGCAAAACAGGCGTCGTGGGCATCATCCCAGGCAGCCTTGGAGAAGGTCGCAAGATTGGCTTGCGAGCCGACATGGATGCCCTTCCCCTTCAAGAGCACAATCAATTTGCACATGCATCTCAGCACACCGGAAAGATGCACGCCTGCGGTCATGACGGTCACGTGGCGATGCTATTGGGAGCTGCACAATACTTGGCCACACACCGTAATTTCAAGGGTACTGTTTATTTAATCTTTCAACCAGCTGAAGAGGGTGGCGGTGGTGCTCGCGAAATGATTCGTGATGGCTTATTTGATTTATTCCCTTGCGATGCAGTATTTGGCATGCACAACTGGCCAGGCATTCCAATGGGTGAGTTTGCGGTGACGCCAGGACCCATGATGGCTTCCAGCAATGAATTCACAATCACCGTCAAAGGCAAAGGAGGACATGCCGCCCTGCCTCACAACAGTGCCGATCCAGTCTATGCGGCCAGTCAAATGATTGGTGCACTGCAAGCCATCATCACACGCAACAAACGACCTGTCGATGCCGCAGTTTTATCCATCACCCAGTTTCATGCGGGAGATGCTAGCAACATCATTCCTGACAGCGCTTGGATTGGGGGCACGGTCAGAACATTCACCAATGAAGTACTGGATTTAATTGAAAAACGTCTTCATGAAATTGCCAATTCTGTTGCCAAGGCATTTGATTGCGAAGCAGATGTTGAATTTTTAAGAAACTATCCGCCCACCATTAATCACCCCAAAGAAACTGACTTTGCAATTTCAGTGATGAAGGAATTGGTTGGAGAAGACAAAGTCAATCCACGCGTTGATCCAACCATGGGAGCTGAAGACTTTGCTTATATGCTGCAAGCCAAACCAGGTTGTTATGTGTTCATTGGCAATGGTGATGGTGACCATCGCATACAAGGTCATGGCTTAGGTCCTTGCCAACTACACAACCCTTGTTATGACTTCAATGACAAACTCTTACCTTTGGGCAGCACTTATTGGGTTAAGCTGGTAGAGAAATTCTTAAGCGCCACCTCTTAAATATTGATGAGCGCTTCAGCTCATGATCGCTACTGAATGGGCTTACTGACTTTCTTTAGAGCAACTTTGGCTTTCTTGAGTTCAATATCACCATAAATCGCATTTGCCTGAGTCTTGGTATTGTCTGTGTCAGTCAACAAACCCAAGCCAATCACCTTACCTGGCACTTCATTAAAAGCAGCCATGTAATCTTGGCTCAAATCACGTTGATGTTTTTGCCACTGACCCACTTGCTGATCACCACTGTTGACCACAATCATTTTGATGCGAGATGTTCTGGGGCTGGGGATGATGCTCTCTACAGGACTTTTTGAAGACCACACATACATCAAACTGGCGTAGGGCATGTCATGGCCACTGATGATTTTTGCCATCTCAAACACCATTTGGTCTTTGATGGGCAACTTACTTTTATCGCCATCAAAAGCCACCACAATTCTTAAAGGTGCGTCATCTTTACTGGATTCTTGATTATCGGCCTCAGAAATCATATTCAAGGCTTTCCACTCCCAAGACAGCATCAATTGATCAGCAGAACGTGGCTTTAGAGGCAATACCAATCCAGAGGCAGCCACATCAGCGCTGGCATGTAAAACGACTCGGCCTTGATATTGCTTTAAGTGATATTGGGTTTTATTTTTTTGAGGTGTGACACGCCAAATTTGCCACGCTTTGGGTAAGCGCCCACCTTCGTTCAAATTAGAAAATTTTTCTATATTCTCTGCAGGTGGAATTTCTTTTTCACCGCTGTCCATCGTTGCACAGGCAGTCAAGAAAAAAGCTCCCAGACACAGGAGCCCCCACTGGGTTAAGCGCATTAACATTGATGCATCACCATTAAGGCATCACCAACACTTTGCGAGCATTGTCTGATTGAGTAAAACTGCAGTCATGACTCAAAATCAATGATCATTTGTTTTTAAATTGAGCCGGTCGCTTTTCTAAAAAAGCAGCCATGCCTTCTTTTTGATCTTCAGTGGCAAATGCAGAGTGGAATAGACGACGCTCAAAATGAATGCCTTCACTGAGTGAAGACTCATAAGAAGCATTGATGCTTTCTTTGACCATCATGAGAATTGGCAATGACATCTCTGAAATTGTCTTGGCTGCACTCATGGTTTCTGCCATCAACTGCTCAGGCGCCACCACGCGAGATACCAAACCAGCCCGCTCCGCTTCTTGTGCATCCATCATGCGGCCGGTTAAGCACATGTCCATGGCTTTGGCCTTAGAAACTGCTTTAGGCAAGCGTTGCGTTCCTCCAGCACCAGGCAAGATACCTAGCTTGATTTCTGGTTGGCCAAATTTAGCATTGTCAGCAGCAATGATGAAGTCACACATCATCGCCAATTCGCATCCACCCCCTAAAGCGAAACCAGCGACAGCAGCAATGACAGGCTTGCGCACACGTCGAATGGTTTCCCAATTTTTAGTGATGAAATCCCCGGTGTACACATCCTGAAATTGAAGTTTGGCCATGGATGCAATATCTGCACCTGCGGCAAATGCTTTTTCACTACCAGTGATCACCACGCAAGAAATCTTGTCATCGGCATCAAAGCCCAATAATGCATGACCGATTTCATTCATCATTTGGTCATTCAGAGCATTCAAGGCTTTGGGACGGTTGAGAGTGATCACAGCCACTCGGTCTGTCACAGAAGTCAAAATCATTTCGTAGCTCATGGCGTTATCTCTTTTTCTCTATTTGGATTAATTAACGGGGTAAGAATACCCACATTCTTCCTTGTTGCTTCATTCTGCCAGCATATTCCCCAGCTTGGTCACCCGTACCCCAATAAAAATCTGCCCTCACCGCACCAATGATCGCACTGCCGGTATCTTGCGCCATCATGAGACGGCGCAGAGGTTTTTCACTCAAGGGGTATGTGGTTGATAAATACACTGGCGCCCCCAAAGGCAAGGCTTTGGTATCAATTGCAATACTGCGCTCAGCCGTCAAAGGAACTCCCAAAGCACCGATGGGGCCCACGGTGATATCGGCCACATTGGGCATTTCTCTGAAAAATACATAGCGAGGATTGGCATTGAGCATTTCTTGCACGCGTTGCGGTGAATTTCTTTTGGCCCACGCCTGAATACCTTGCATGGTCGCAGTCGATGCATTAATTTCTTTGCGATCGAGCAACCACTTGGCAAAGGATTTAAATGGTTGATCATTCGTTCCTGCAAAGCCCAAGCGGATGACTTTGCCATCATTCATGCGTACCCGACCTGAACCTTGAACTTGCATAAATGCCGCAGCCACAGGATCATCAACCCACAAAATCTCTTGGCCTTTTAATTGACCGCTGGATAAAAGTTCAGCTCGTGTTGGCAGATTGGCAGGTTTACGTTTTTTCCACTCATCTGGATAGCGATGGATGGGAGTTTGATACACCCCACCTCGTTGGCGAGCGCCATTTAAGTAGGGCTCATAGTAGCCCGTGACCAAGCCACGATCACTGCCAGCAGATGGCCCCGCCTGATGACGAATCTCCATCACTTTCATGTGGGTTTCAAAATAATCACGAATCGATTGATTGCTGGATGAATTCACTCGATTGGCCGCGGTGCAAACTGACTTCCAGTCAAGACCACTCGGGTTGCGACGCACCAAACCCTCACAACTTCTTTTCCATGCTGGCCAAGCCGCAGTCAAATCATCGTCATACCAACCCGGCAAATCACTCCATGAGGCATTGATTAATTTAGCAACTGCAGAGGAATGAGGACTGACCGAACCCTTGGTAGAAGATTTGGGAGTGTACTCAGGGCTCGATGCACAAGAAATAAGCAACAAGGCACAAATGCCCAAAAATACGTATGATGTGAATCGCTGCAGTAACAGTATTGGCCGCGGTAAATCTTGTGGCTGTTGTGTATTTTTGACTTTAAGGACCTGCCCCATGAGCGATCTGTTTGATGAATACCCCATGCTTTTGTTTGCGCTAGAAGCCGGAGTTGCTCTTGTCATATTTGTAATCATTGTGGTTTGGACGATGATGGGACGCAAAGATAAATAAGCCAATAATAAAAATATTCATTTAATTACAAAAAATCATGGGCTGAAATCATCAGCTCATCCTCCAGACAGCGCGTTTCATACTCATGCTGCCCAGCTTTTAATGCAAAGTTCTGGGCATCACCAATGCAAATTCAGGAATCGGGGTTTGGAAGAACTGAGCATCCTCACTCACACAGAAGAACTCACCCCTCATGGTACCCATGGGGGTCGGCAAAGTAGCCCAACTGGTGTACTCAAATTGCTCACCGGGTCTTAAAAGCGGCTGCTGACCGACCACTCCCAATCCTCGAACCTCTTGCACCTCATTCTCACCATCGGTGATGATCCAGTGGCGGGCAATCAATTGGGCAGGAAGCTGTCCAAGGTTCTTGATGGTGATGGTGTAAGCAAAGGCAAACTGCCGATTTTCGGCGTCTGACTCGTCGGGTAAATAGGTCACTTTGACCTGAACGGTGAATTGATGTTGTTCCATAGATGAGATTCTCCGCTATAGAACACGCTACTGCAAGCCAGACCACGATAGAATCACAGTATGGCTAATACAAATACCCCAAATTCATACCTAATTGCCCCTTCTATTCTGTCGGCTGACTTTGCCCGCTTGGGTGAAGAAGTCAAGAACGTCTTGGCTGCGGGAGCCGATTGGATTCACTTTGATGTGATGGACAACCATTACGTCCCGAATCTAACCATTGGCCCCTTGGTTTGTGAGGCTATTCGTTCACACGCTGTCAAAGACGGTCAGCCCGCCTGCATCGATGTTCACTTGATGGTGCAACCGGTTGATCGCATCGTGCCTGACTTTGCCAAGGCAGGGGCCAATTTAATTAGCTTTCACCCAGAAGCCAGTTCTCACATTGACAGAACCTTGGGTCTCATCAAAGACAGTGGTTGCCAAGCTAGCTTGGTATTTAATCCTGCGACGCCCTTGCATCACATGGATCACGTGATGGATAAATTGGATTTGGTGCTACTCATGTCTGTGAACCCAGGTTTTGGGGGTCAATCTTTTATTCCGAGCACTTTAGATAAATTACGTGAGGCCCGAGCCAAACTCGACGCTTACCAAAGCAAAACCGGTCGCCAGATTCGTTTGGAAGTCGATGGCGGGGTGAAGGTCGACAACATTCGAGAGATTGCGGCGGCAGGTGCGGACACCTTTGTGGCAGGCTCTGCCATTTTTGGCAAACCCAATTACAAAGCGATCATCGATCAGATGCGCGAGGAATTAGGAAAAGCCTAATGCAACGCAAAGATTTTGATGCGCTAGCCGCACAAGGCTACAACCGAGTGGCTTTGGTTTCAGAGGCCTTGGCTGATTTAGAAACACCTTTGTCGGTGTATCTCAAACTCACTCAAGCGCATGGCTCAAGCAATACTTTCTTACTTGAATCCGTCGTGGGTGGTGAGCGCTTTGGGCGTTACTCCATCATTGGCCTACAAGCCAAGACCTTGATTAAAGTGACCGGGGGTGCTGAAAAACCAGTGACTCAAGTCATCACAGATGGCCAAGTCACTGAAACTGATCACGGCAACCCTTTGG
>JACCDO012421373.1_pt1 | contig 10956 bp, 7 predicted proteins | sample 7446101 | NCBI WGS metagenome assembly JACCDO01 (sample SAMN15323440, study PRJNA562643) | freshwater metagenome | isolation source: river surface water | place: USA:Blue River Watershed | collected 2017-08-16
CCTCGCAGGTCTAGTTCAATATCGATCTGACCATGCTCTTGAATCATCCTGCTAAGTCGTTCGATATTCGCAAAATACAGCACGCCTTTACCCCGAATTTTGCAATATTGATCGTCAATTTCTATAAGCAGTAACTCGATTGAACTGACTCCCCCTACAAAAAACAGTATCGAAAGTATGATGCCACATACTATCCCCAATTTTAGGCCTAAAAATATTACCACCGAAAATGTAATCCAAAATAGTTTTCGGTCGCTCGGATGTTTTGAAAATTGCTTTATGTTATCCCATTTGATCATGGCAAGCCCCACTAGACAGAGTAGGGCGGAAACAGCAGCCATAGCCATGTGGGATAGGAATGGCATCATAGTAAATGCCAGAAAAAGTACCGAAAAAGATGCTATCAAACCTGAGTATTTTGTTTTTGCATCGAGTTCTAAGTTCATAGCTGTTCGATTAAAAGATCCAGAGCCGGCAAAGGAATTGAAAAAGGGAGCGAAAAAATTTGAAATACCTTGAGCAAAAACATCTCGATTAAGATTGTCACTTTTGCCAAAGCGAAAGCTCAAGTCTTGTGCAATTAGCAATGATTGTGACAGACCTATAAATGCTATGGCTAGAGCATCGGGTACTAAAGCTTCTAAAACTGCAAAATGTTCGGTCTTAAGGTTAGGGACCGAAAACGGCCAAATTTCTATGGGAAGATTGCCAAGCAGATCAATATTAGGTATAGCTCGACCATAGACCCCTGTGACAATGAGGGAAATCACGGCGCCATAAACGAAAGCATGTAAAATATAGTACCGGGGAAACTTCAATTTAAAAAGAAACCCGACACATAAAGTAGAGAGCCCGATAAAAGACGCGTAAGGATTAGCTATTTCTCGCCAAGAGCTGGCTAGGATGTAGAGTTTCTGGTGAATAAAGGAGGTTGCAATTGCATCTTGACCGATAAGACCCTCGATGGAAGAAACTACTATCATAAATCCTACGCCCATATTTATTGCAGCAATCGCAGCAGGACTAAAATAGCGAAAAAGTTTAGCTTTATTGAAAGTCCATAACAATAATTGCAGGATGCCGACTAGAATGGAAAGAAGCTTTACGTATTCTAAAAAGAGGGTGCTTCCCCTCCCTGCAAAAGGCAGTACAGCAGCACCTAACAAGATTGATACGGCTGTGTTTGGCCCACCAATCAGTGCTGAAGAACTAAATAAACTGGTAAAAAAGCTTACAAAAATTGCGGCATAGATCCCGTGTTCAGGGGCGAGTCCGGCCAAATAGGCAAAAGTGATTCCTTGAGGAATCACGACGAGTCCTCCGACTATTCCTGCTAGTATTTCAGCTTTCCAGTTCACATGCTGAACTCGAGGAAAGTTTGGAATTAGCTCCTGGCCTCGACCTTTTAAGTATTCAGTCACTATTTTAATTTTTTTGGTGTCCAATATTGGTCCCACTGCATGATAATTTGCGTCAAGGTTTACCTTTAACTTGCCTTATAAGACTAAAAATGCGGGTGTAAATAGTATCAAATAATTTAGCTATGGGACCTTTACGAGGATCTTCGGGACGATGTTGCAAATTGATATAAGACGCTACATCCCAAGCTTCTTGCGCTGACAAGCTCCGCCCGCTTCCAAATGGCATATTAGCCCAAATAAAGCCCGCTGCTTTTGAGTTATTATGCATGCCTGCACCTAAATTATATGATCCAGGCCCCCAAAGTGGTGGTATAGGACCGATGCCCTCTCCATTTTCCCCATGGCAAGCCTTGCATTTCATATCGTAGGTGGTCTTACCGTTAGCTGGGTTTGGATCTTGACCAGTTTCTGCAACGGTTGGAACCCCCATTCCTTCTGGCGGCTTTCCAATCGTTTGTCCATCCGATAAATAATTTATATAGGCAGCAACAGCCAATACTTCTGGTGAATTCTCGGGTGGCATAATACCGTTTTGGGAATAAAGGAAGCATTCTCTAATCCGCAACCCGATACCATTGCGCACACCATTTTTCGATCGCCACTTGGGATACATGCCTGCCACGTTCAGAGGGATTGCGTCTTTTTGGGTGCCTGCATTTAGGTGGCAGTTTTTACAGCTCAATTGATTGCCTGTATAACGAGCAGCATACTGAGAGGTTTCAGTAACGATTCGATAACCTAATACGACATTAGAATAGTAATCATCCAAAAAGTCCCGCTCCAGTAATTCTTGCATGGAGGGCTGGGTAGCTTGGCAGGGATTTGTTGCTATGGCAAAACACCAAGACGCAAAAATAATAAAGCATTTCAACTTTGCTCTAGATGCCAAGCTTGCACTCCCCTTCAATTGAATTACTTGTGACTCAATCCTACCATATAGAGTCTTCTGATTTAAGAATACGATTGGTAGCTGCTGATTAAATCATTTTCGCTACCACTTACTAGTGAAGTTACCGCTCCGATTTTCTTTATTTAGGTGATTGTACTTATTAGATCGCTCCCAATCAAGGAGCTGAGACTTAAAGCCAATGCCAAATCTAAAGCCGCCGATAGCACCGGTTGCACAAATAACCCGGTGGCACGGCCTTATAACCGGCAATGGGTTTTTACCAAGGACCTGCCCAACCGCTCGTGCACTGCCTGGGTGACCTGCAAGTTTTCCTAAATCACTATAACTTATAGTCGCTCCCCTAGGCACCTTAGCAAGAGCCGCCCAAATAGACTGAGCAAACTCAGATTCTCCTTGTGTGACGCTTGCACAAATTGGGATCGAGCCTAATAATTGGCCGCTGCTAAAATAGACTTCAAGGCTTCGAGCTGCGCTTTTTACAATATCCCTGCTTCTACGGTCACCCAAAAGATCTTCGCTCGGTGACTTTACCGGGCTGATGAGGCAAAGGCCACTTGCCCTTGATTCAAGGAGCCAGTGGCCTAATCGCGTCGAAACAAAACAGCGCGAGATCAAACAGGACTACTCCCGCGCGATGGGGAGACAGGGGAAGGCGCTGATTTTGCCCTTTTTGCTTGAAACTGATCAAACCATACAATCGAAAAGCTCGCGAGGAATGTCGAAGTCAAGGTAGCTACAATAATTCCAACCACCATCGCTGCCGCGAAGTTCCAAATTTGCCCTGATCCGAAAAACAAGATTCCGAATAGGGAAACCATGGTTACACCCGATGTATTGAGAGAACGTGTCAACGTCTCGTTGAGTGAGATATTGATATTATCCCAAAGACTTCTGCGACCATGGGCACCGAGATTTTCACGAATACGGTCAAATATTACGATGGTATCGTTGACCGAATACCCAATCACCGTAAGAAGCGCTGCTACAGAGGTTAAATCAAAGGAACGCCAAAGGAACTGGTAAAATCCAAGAACCAAAAACGCATCCACAAACATCTTAACTAAAACACCCGGTGCAAACTTGGTACTAAACCTAAATCCGACGTAGATCATGATGAATAGAATCGAGTAAAGCATACTATAGACGCCCTGCGTCCTAAGCTCTTTACCAACCTGAGGCCCAACGTAGTCTACCGAGAGAATTTCTGGGGACTTATCGGCAAGATCAGCAAGAATCTGAGTTTTGAGCTCCTGCGCCTTTGCTTGTGCTTCCTGGGCAGTAGGCTTAGATCCGTCCTTCGTTTTAATATTTTCAACACCAAAACGTACAAGATACTGTTTTTCACCGCCACCTAAAGCCTGAAGAGTTACATCCTCTAACCCTGCTTTTTCAGCTACTTTTGCCAGACTTTGACTTGGTACATCCGCTTGAAACCGCACCTGAACTTCACTGCCACCAGCAAAATCAACTCCCCAGTTTAAACCTCTCACACCAGTTAGACCAAGAGTTGCGGCGACAAGAAGTCCACAGAGAGCGGTAAAGGGCACTGCAAACTTACCAAAATTAAAGTTAAAGACTTTGCCAGCTTTAGTAGCCTGTTCACCTAGCCACTTACGCACTTCGCCGTCAGTCTTCGCACGAGCCATAACAAGCTCAAAGAAGGAACGAGTACATGTCAACGAGGTAAAGAGGGATACCAATAAACCAATAATTAACGTCACAGCAAATCCACGAATGGGGCCGCTAGGGTTAGTCTCTAACAGCACAAATCCCGCAATTAAAGCCGTCACGTGTGCATCAAAGATCGTCCAAAAAACCCGACCAAAACCGTTTTCAATCGCTTTTTTCGAGGTCTTTCCTTCTGCAAGCTCTTGGCGGATTCTTTCGTTAATTAATACGTTTGCGTCAACCGCCATACCAAGGGTTAAAACAAAACCCGCAATCCCAGGAAGAGACAAGGAAAAGCCGAATAAAGCCATGAGTCCGAGCAGGTAAAGACCGTTCAGTACTAACGCACCACAAGCAAGAAGACCAGGCCGGCGATAATGATAAATCATGTAGCCAAATACTAAGACAAGGCCAACCAACACCCCTTTGATGCCCTCGTCCGCTAATTCAGGCCCTAGGCTTGCACCAACCTGCCTCTCCTCGAGAACGTCGATGGTTGCAGGTAATGCGCCTGATTTCAAAATTAACGCTAATTGATTCGCTTCATTTAAGGAGTCTTCATAGGAGCCACTGTTACCAAGAGTAATAACTCCCTGCCCCGTCGCAATCTTCGTTTGGATATTTGGCGCTGAAACCACTTCGTCATCGAGACAAATCGCAAGACGGCGTCCGACGTTTGCGCCAGTTACGTCACCAAAGCGCTTTCCGCCTGGTCCCGTAAAAGTCATCGCCACCTGTGGCCTGCCGTCGAGGGACTGAGTATCCCGTGTAACCGACGCATCGAGGATATCATCTCCACCAATTTCAGTAGATGCCTCGACCACATAGGTCGTAAAACGTGCTTTTTTACCACCGGCAATATCTTCCCGGTGCATAAATAGCTGACGGTCTTCTGGCACCTTACCCTTAGCGAAAGCGTATAACGCCTCACGATTTTCAGATTGTAGTGCTGTTTGCCCACCATTATTAGTTTTGGTGATACCTGCTGGCAAATCTTGAATTGCATCAAACCCTGTAAATCGATCGTCGACTAACTTAAATTTAAGCTGAGCCGTCCTACCTAGCAACTCCTTAGCCTTGCCTGGGTCTTTAAATCCCGGTAGCTGAACTAATATGGAGTTGTCTGCCTGACGACGGTTAATCAGTGGCTCGCTCACACCCCACTTGTCAACCCGACTGCGCACTACTTTTTCAGCTTGCTCAATAGCACTTGCTTTAATGGTTCGCATTTGATTCTCATCAAATGCGAAATCAAGTGTTTGACTGCTACGTGCCACTTGGTTTAATCCAGGATATTCTTTCCTGAATTTATCCTTAAAGGCTTGGGCATCGACCCCATCCTTAAGCTCAATCCTCAGGATTTGCTTACCCGCAACGTTATAAGCCTTAACAATGCCCCCGTCACCATCATTTGACCAACGCTGGGCTTCAGTACCTAAGCGGCTAAGCTTATTGTCAACGGCGTTGGTCGTATTCACACCTAGAACTAACTGAACTCCGCCCTGCAAATCAAGGCCCAGCGATACGTGCTTTTTCGGAAGCCACGAAGGGATCCTTTTTGCCATATCCTCAGCAGAGTTTCTCACCTCTTTCGGGGTAGCAAAGTAAATAATCGAAGGCGCTACTACGTAGCTTGCCCACACCGTAATAGCTGCGATAAACAACAGACGCCAGCGCAATGGATTCATCCCGCAACACTCCTCAGAAATTATGGTCTACTATAATCAATTACATGGATGTGTGTGAACTTGCAACGAACTCCTTTAAGGAAACACCACCTTACCATCCTTAAGTTCAACTTTTAACACCCCACCGCCACTCAGCTTACCAAACAAAAGTTCGTCCGCGATAGGTTTCTTCAGTGTATCTTGAATAAACCGCTGGAGAGGTCTAGCACCATATAGAGGATCAAACCCCTTCTCAGCGAGAAACTCTAACACCTCACCACTCATTTCTAGCGTAACTTTCTGCTTCAGAAGCTTCCTGCGTAAATCATCAATAAATTTACCGACAACCTTTTTAACAACGTCAATGGTTAACGGTGCAAAAGAAATCACCGCATCAAGTCTTCCTCGAAACTCTGGACTGAATACGTCCTTCACCGCCTGGCTATCGCCAGCCATTGTTCCCACTTCACGCCCAAAGCCAATGCTGCCATGCATCAGCTCTCTTGCCCCCGCATTGGTTGTCATAATAATGATGACATTGCGAAAGTCTGTCACCCTACCATTAGCGTCCGTTAGGGTACCGTGATCCATGACTTGAAGTAAAATATTTTGAATATCAGGATGTGCTTTTTCTATTTCGTCTAATAGCAACACAGCATGCGGATTCTTATGAATTTCTTCCGTCAATAGCCCACCTTGATCAAACCCGACGTACCCCGGAGGTGAGCCTATAAGCCGAGATACCGCATGCCTCTCCATATACTCGGACATGTCAAATCTAACAAACTCAACCCCTAAGGTCTTTGCTAGCTGTTTCGCCACTTCGGTCTTTCCTACCCCCGTAGGTCCAGCGAATAGAAAGCTGCCAATCGGCTTTTCTTCTTCCCGAAGCCCACTTCGCGATAACTTAATCGCCAACGACAGCGCTTCTATAGCCTGATCCTGACCAAACACCACTTTTTTGAGATCACTCTCCAGGGTTTTTAGGGCCTCACGATCAGAGGTAGAAACTTTCTGTGCCGGAATTTTTGCCATTTTAGCGACCACAGCCTGCACATCTACAAGCGAAATTCTCGCCCCCTTTTTCTCTTTAAGACGGGAGGCAGCTCCTGCCTCATCAATAATATCAATCGCAGAATCTGGCAATTTCCGGTCCCGCAAATACCTTTTAGCTAACTCAACCGCTCCTTTTAAAGCCTCTTGGCTATACGTGACGTGATGATGTTCCTCGTATTTTTCTTTGAGCCCTTTAAGGATTTTTACGGCATCCTCCTCGGATGGCTCATCCACATCAATTTTTTGAAAACGCCGGGCTAAAGCATTATCATTTTTAAAATACTGCCGGAATTCTTTGTAAGTGGTCGAACCTATGCATTTTAACTCCCCTGAAGACAACAGAGGCTTCAGCAGGTTTGAAGCATCAAGAGCGCCACCTGATACCGATCCCGCTCCGATCACTGTATGAATCTCGTCAATAAAAAGAATTGCATTTTCCTGTTTTTTTAAAGCTTTGATTAAATCCTTAAGCCTTTGTTCAAAATCACCACGAAACTTAGATCCAGCGATCAAACTACCCATATCTAACGCATAAATTTCTGCATTTTTAAGTAACCCCGGAACCTTACCCTCAACAATCCTCAGTGCTAAACCCTCTGCAATAGCCGTTTTTCCCACCCCTGCTTCGCCCACTAAAAGTGGATTATTCTTGCGACGACGGCACAAAACCTGGATCGTCCGTTCAAGTTCAAGGGCTCGGCCCACCAAAGGATCAATCTTGCCAGCGCGCGCGCGCTGCACGAGGTTTACTGTATATAAATTAAGGATGTCTTTACCGCGGGCAGGCCTTTCAGATGCCTTCTCCTCATCGAACCCGTCACCACTAGGTAACCCCGGCAAACTCCCTTCATCAACTAATTCTACTCCCGGCTTAACAATTCCATGGGAAATGTAGTTGATAATATCAATCCGGTTTATATCCTGTTTCTTTAGAAAATAGGTTGCAAAAGAGTCTTGTTCAGAGAAAATAGCGACTAATACATTCTCGCCATTAATCTTGTCTTTCCCTGACGACCTTACATGCTGTGCTGCTCTCTGAATTAACCTCTGAAATGCCACCGTAGGCTGAGGAACATTCGTAGGTACCTTGGGCAAGTGTTCTTCAAAGTAAGCTTCCAGATCTGCTCGTGTTGCCTCAATCGAGCCCCCTGCTGCTTGTAACGCCTTTTTTGCAGATTCATTATAGAGTAAGGCGTAAAGCACATGCTCAATCGTCACATATTCATGCCCACGCCTCTGAGCTTCACTGACCGCAAGATTTAAAGTCACTTCAAGTTCAGGGGTAATCACTCGTAACTCCTTACGCTCGTTCAATCGTACATTGCAGCGGATAATCTTCTTCTCTTGCTCGTTCTGAAACCTGGGCCACCTTAGTCTCCGCTATTTCGTAGGTATACACACCACATAACCCACGTCCTTCATGATGCACTTTCAACATCACCTCCGTCGCTTCAGCGTGAGACTTACCAAAATAAGTTTGCAGCACATCGACTACGAAGTCCATGGGGGTATAATCATCGTTTAGTAGAAAAACCTTATATAGTTTGGGCAGCTCAACCTTAGGTGCCCTTTCCACAACTAATGCACCTTGTCCGTTTGATGGTTCATCATCGCTTGAATTAGATTCTCTGCCTAAATCTGGTTTCCACAGCCTTATCACTTTAAACAATGCTCCATTAGAAATACATGGGAACTCATCCCAGGTACGTAACATAAGAAGCAAGCAGAAAGCTAGAATCCTCTGATCCATTTTTTTATATGGATATGGTTACTCAAGGCGAATGACGACGCGCCGGTTTTTCGCACGAGCTGATTTCAAAAGATCCCCCGTCAAGCCTGCATAGTTCACCTTGGGTTTAATATGGGCGTAAGCTTGAACAGACATCCGACTTTCCTTCACACCACGGCGGCGAAATCCGTTTAAAAGCGCAATCCCCCGCGCAGCACTAAGCTCCCAGTTCGACGAATACCCCCCGCCTGCTGCCACAGGCACATCGTCGGTATGCCCCTCGAATACGATTTTATAATTACCAGGTGAACTTGCCACGGCGTTGAGGACTTGCTCCACTTGTAATCGGGATGCAGAATTCGGGGCTGCAGACCCGGGTTTAAAAAGCATACCATCACGAAACTCAACCGCTAAGCCATTTACGTCGTAGGTAACGTCTGCCACCTCTTCAAGTTTTTTATCCCGGATCACTTGCCGTACTTTTTGCGAAATGGTCTTAAGATTATCAGGGGCTTTAGCATTTAACTTAGGCGGGGTTTTCTGCTCCTGAATGGCGGAGTTTAAGTTATCGTACTTTCGTTTATCTGGCTGGGAATAGGAAAGCTGTAACACGAAAAACGACATGAGAATTAAACTCATATCAGAGAACGACATGAGCCAAAGCCCTTCGCCCTTTTCCACCTTCGACTTCTTTCGCACCACCGGGGCTGCTAACTCGGCTGGCTGGGGAGGGGTGTCATCCTCATTTTTTCGATTAGAGGTAACCATTACGCTCCCCGTTTCTTACCTTCTGGTTCTTCACTTGATTTTGCACCCTTGCCATAACTTTTTACTAGGTCACGCAAATGTACAGATGATTTTTTGCTCTTTATGTTGAGGACTCCCTCTAAGACTAATAAATCAATCTCAAGCTGTTTTTCGGCTTCGAGTGCTATCTTTTCTCCCCACGGCCCGTAAATGATGGTACCAAGAGCTAAACCATAAAGTGTGGTGATCATGGCAAGGGCCATATTAGACCCAATTTTTGAGGGGTCAGACATGTGCGATAGCATGCCGATCAGCCCCATTAAGGTTCCAATCATTCCCACTCCTGGACAGACCTTACTCATATTTTCGAATAAACTGGCAGCAAGTTGCATATGGCTCTGCTTGAGATTAATTCGCGCCATGAGGTTGTTGCGAATCTCCTCCGGCTTAAAATCGTTGACAATGAGTGACAGCCCATCTTTGAGTAAGGGGTATTTAGCGCGGTCACGGAACGGTATGACCGCACCGAGCCCTTCACTGCGAACAGCCTTAGACGCTGCAGTTAAAGTTTCGATAACCTCACCATGAACACGCTTTTTTCCACCGATAATCGCTTGCCCGAGAACCTGAATACCCATCCATAAATCAGCAAGGGTGTGCGACAGCATCATGATGCTTGGCGGACCGAGTAAGAGCAAAACCGCACCAGCCTTGGAAAAGTAACCTTGAAAGCCGTCGCCCTCATGGGTAAACGCATACCAAATAGCAAATATGATTCCGAATAGCCCAATGAGTGCTGACATACGAGAAAGCCTCCACGACAAGTTACTATAATATTTTATAGCTATAAGCCCCTAGAAGTCAGCGGGCAGAACCTGCCTAGCATGAGAGAGTTTGTGATTTTTAAAAACCCGCATTGACCATCCTAAAAATCGGTGTTAATCATGGCTTAACGACTGACTAAAACTTGTGATCTATGGACCTCTTGAACCTGAGGTAATTTCTTAGGAGTGGACTGGATGAAGAAAACTGCGGAAGTTAAATATCCAAACTCGGCGAACCTTTTTCAATTCTGTCGTAGAGTACTAGATCATAAATTTGGTGGCATTCGCGTTATCGATCAAGATGTTGGTCAAATCCTTGGATTTGATCCCGCAGATTGTAGTCATTGGAAAAAGGGCAAAAAGAATATTCGTTCGATCCAAGCGATGAAGTCGATTGCACAGCACTTAGGGGTTGATGAAAGGCTTGTTGTTGATATCGCAAACGGAGACTTAGATGATGCGCAAGCCTACCACGAATTTAGTGGGTACGGCGCGTTTACCTTAGACAATAAAATCTTTGAATCAGCAAAAAAAGATCTTTACCGTAGCCACTCCACATCTTGGACCAAAGAGAGAGAGCAGGAGTTACGGGAATCATTCACCACACGCGAAGCTGACATCGATAAACTTGTTAGTGAGATCCACAGCAAAATTAACTTTGCGGAAGCTCCCCTTTATTTACCGGAAGTGTTGCAAGCCTATCCTGAGCTCACTTTCGAAACCACTTCTGAGGCTTTGGCAGATGTTGTCACCTACACCTCGGATGATCGCAGTACTACAATTAAATTTCAAGCTGGTACCGAGATGCTTCCGTACACAAGGTACAGGGTTGCAAAGGCTATGGCGCAGCATTTCCTTCGTAGCGGCAAGGAAATCCCCCACCCAGAACTGGCAAAGCATGTGGAAGATGTGCAGTCAAATTTATTTGCTGCGA
>JACCDO010147032.1_pt1 | contig 10955 bp, 10 predicted proteins | sample 7446101 | NCBI WGS metagenome assembly JACCDO01 (sample SAMN15323440, study PRJNA562643) | freshwater metagenome | isolation source: river surface water | place: USA:Blue River Watershed | collected 2017-08-16
GACAATTAGATTACCTTGAACTTGATAATACAGCTATTACCGGAAATTTGTGTGCATTGAGCCACTTTACAAATTTGCAAGACCTTGACCTATCAAACACCTCAGTCACGGGTGCTTTGTGGTGTCTGAGCGATTTGAGTGCTATGGAGACCCTGACGCTGGAAAACACTACTGTCACTGGAAATTTGTCGGCATTAAGTGGCTTATACGAGCTAATTAATCTTAGTCTCTCGAATACAGCTATTAGTGGCGACTTGTCGCCGTTAAGTGCTAATGTACTTCTGAATCGATTATCCCTTTATGATACAGCTATAAGTGGCGACTTGTCGCCGTTACACCACTTGATAAATTTGCGCAGTCTAGAGTTATATAATACAGCTATTACTGGCGACTTGTCGCCATTAAGTTCGTTATTAAAATTATACTTTTGCCTTCTTAACGATAACATGTTGTATGGGCCCATTCCATCGATGAAGTATCACGTGGTTCTTACGTACTTCAATGTTGCGAACAACTACTTGACAGGTGAAATGCCAGATGACTTTCCGGTTTACAATTTATTACAAGTACTTGACGTAGCGAATAACATGCTCACTGGGATGTTGCCTAACTCACTGTTTAGTCTGCCAAGGCTGCAAATACTTGATGCCTCAATCAACTGCATGACGCTAGACTTTACGGAAGAGGTGTGCAATTCAACATCCCTACAGTACATTGTACTGGATGGTCTGCATTGTGCTGATACTTGTCGACCTAAATATCCTATAAAAGTATATGACACCATTTATGCGGCACAGGACAGTGTGATAGCCAACGTGCCTTCGTGTATATACAACTTGAATCAATTGCAGTATTTACATCTCTCCGGTAATGGCATCACAGGTACACTTCCTGATGACGCGATTCTAAGCCCAAACTTTACCGAGTTAGTTCTGTCAAACAACGCCTTGCGATCTGTCATACCAGCTGCATTTCAGGATCACAAATGGCATAAGCTAGATTTGAGTTTTAACAAGTTGTCTGGCGGGCTTTCGACCAGTATGACCGTAAGTAACAGTGTGAAGCTGAAGATTAATAGATTGAGCGGCGATATACCCGAGTCTCTGTATAATACATCCGATGTGAGTATACTGGCTGGAAATATGTTCGCTTGTGACTCATATAAGCTGTCCAAGTTGCACGACGAAGCTAGTGGAAGGTACACATGCGCGTCGTCGTCATTTGACAATGTTAGCTTTCTGTGGCTTTCTCTTGTGCTGCTATGTTTAATCTTGTTTCTTTCATCAATTTGCGCGGCTAGCAAGACCATTAATGTCCCAAACAAGAGCTGGTTTGGATACTTCGCTGCATTCGCTGACTTCATTCGCATGAAGAAGGACCACATTATTGGTGTGCTGAGTATTAACAAAGAAGTAGAGTCTATTCGGTTAACTTACTTACATATCGAGGGATTTACCGACACCATTGTCAATATAAGACACGCTAGTAGCTTATTAGCAGCAGTGGTCGTATGTGTGTTCATTCCGTTATATGCCATTCTATCTTACTACTACGGCACATATGAGCACCAATATGCATGGTCGGTCAGTGCAGCATTCTTATCTGGTTCAGGCGCAGGCATAACTTTATTCGTGCTCCTCGTACTACCATTACTGCTAATCTGTTATTACAGTAAAACTACAACCGAGAAGATACTGGCTATTCGCAAGACCGACACCAAGACTATCATCACCTCAACTCGGCGTGTCGTCGTCTACTACGTGCTTATTGGTGTGAGTCTAGCATTTATGATGGCGATCAACGGCTTTTATGTGTTTACATTCATCAATTATGACGAGTTAGTAGTGACTTTCACGGGTATATTTGTCAGTATATCCAAAGTTGTATGGACCAACTACGTGCTTCTGGCCACAGTGCAGGAGTTGGAGAAATGTTATGTCAAGACTGCTCTGGAATCGTACAATCACCTGCACTTATTATCCATAATTTCCATCATGAACAACATAGTGATTCCCTGCATTGCATCGGCTCTGATAGATCCATCCTGTTTCTACAACATGATAGTATCTCCTGACGACATAAGTTCGACAAATTACGACTTGTTTCCTGCAATTTCAACTTCAAATGGTTTACCTTCTGGAACTAATATTGTTACATCGTCTGAAGCTACGTATACACCATCCTTCACGTATACTTACCAGTGTTCCTCAGCCATACTTTCATCGTATGCAACAATATTCATGTATTCTGCTTTATTCTCGGCACTTTTGCCACCTTTTGTTGATTATTTAAGAACTAACAGTGCTCAACAAACACGTTCAAGTTGGTTTGTTGCAACTTTTGTCCCCAAAGAAATAGTGATTGACCAAGCAGCTATAACGCGCTTTGTACTATCCTTTGTCGGTAGTATTTGTATCTACTTTACATTCGGGATAGCAGTGCCCATACTTGGCTTTGTAACGTTCTTGTCTATCATCGCTCAAACAGTCTACATGGAATATCGGATAGGCGTCTATATATACCCACTTGTTCGATCTGAAAGAGCCAGTAATGACTCTGTAGTACAGTGCAGAATATCAGAAGTACGGATTGACGATAGTCAAGAAAGGCAGAATAAACTCAAGACCTTAGACACTGATTTAGAGAATATAGAGCGAGCATTGCTCCAGTCATCTTGGCAAGTGCTTCTATTCATCGGTCCATTCTTCGGATTTATAATCTTTGATATTATTGGGGACGAGTTTGGATATCGTCGAGCATTGTGGGCACCGATTAGTCTAGTATTAATTTGTGTGACTATGTACCTTACACCGTACTATCGCCCTTTACTAAGCACCTATTGTGTGCGGCTGTGTAGCACTGCTTCTAATGATGCAACTCTAAGCGACTTGAGCGATGTTGAACTAACTACTACCTCGCCCGTTCACCATATAAAATAATCCAGTTATGCGGGAGGAAAATTGGAATTTTAATTGAATCCCCTACTAAGTTGTTTATTTGTGTCCTTGTTGTATAATGATCCACAGCCAGTCGATTAGAACTATATAACATTTACTTATTTACATTTTGTACAGCGCAGCGATATGGACAAAGTACTAATTCTCGTCTTGGTGCATAAGCAAAACCACGTCTGAATTGTCGGTAACTCGATACGTTCTGAACGACCTCAAGAACTTCAACTCTGTCTCGTCAGTCTGCGGTTGTATCCTCCGAAAGGCATCATCGTACACCCACTCGCTATTCACTGGCAGGTTCATATTCTGTTTGATCCCTTCGTTCGTGGTTAAATCCCACAGACTGTTCTCTAGGATCCCACCCGATGTATCAAAGGCTGGCGGGTCGTCATTGGTCCCGTTCTTCATTGTTACTTCGTTATTCATGCGGATACTAGTACCTGCAACTGTTTCAATACCACCAAACTCATACATCAATTGTCTTTCACTGTCATAGATACAACTTTCTAGAGCGAAATACTTGCGCAACCTGCCGCGATCGCGGTTCTTATTATCATCGCGTCTGTGGTCGTTGTAGTTCGTTGAGCTATCAGTGGTCAAGCGCGCATAAGTAAAAGCTGTTTCTGCTATGTATTTCCCTTGAACGATCCCACTGTCACTCAATAAAATCTCGATATTCCATGCTCCTTCGGTCACACTGAACGTGTAGACCTGGCCCAACGTCAGCTCCAGCATGTTACAGACAACGTCACCGCATGATCCGCCGCCGCCGATGCCTCCGTAGATGATTATTTTGTCGACATTCTCGAGATAAAACATGTAAGAGTTGTAGAGCGGAGGTGGTTTGAACCCGGCAGTGTTGCCATTGTTACCACTTAACTGTTCCCATTTCAATAATCCCAAGTCGAATGCCCACATATCATTGTACGTGTAATTGTTGGCGGGATTAATCCCTCCGAATATATATAGAATGTTGTCGTTAACTGTTGCACTTGCATGGTGTCGACCAGCTGGTGTTTCTGAAGTAGTTTTCATCGCAGTTAATTGATTCCACGTGTATGTATCGGTGTCGTATAACCATACGTCATTGAATCCCACCGATAGGTACTGATCCTTGCGACTAGTACCCCGACCAGCACCACCAAATAACACGAATTGACTCGTACCAGGTACATGCACCATGTTATGTCCAGCGCGTCGTGAAGGAATGTTAGTCACTGATCCAGATAATACATTCCATTCTAAGTTCACTGTATCAAACGAATGGAAGTCGTTGGTGTAACCGTATGGTGAAGTTATACCGCCGAACATGTACATGATATCATTGACAGTACACACCGCATGTTCAGCACGTGCTTTTGGTATTGTTCCAGCAAATCCAACATCATGAAATTTTAATGTATTAATATCACTATTATTAGCTAAACTTTCGTCCATAGCCAAAGTATCTACCGTATGACCATCTTCACTGCAACACTGTCGCTTCATAATAGGTCCACTCCATTGAAAGATACGGGTGTCATACATATTAATGTCGTCCAGAAGAGTTCCATCCTCAGCGTAGCCACCATACACCAAAATATAGTTATTCGCTAACGATATGCTTTGAAACACGCGCTTTGATGGCTGCTTTCCCCCCATAGGATACAACATACCATTATTAAACAGCGAATTAACAGGATATTGTAAGTCATTGATTACTTGAACTCCTTGATTCAATCTTGTGTCAACTGTTGACCCAACATAAACTAACCACATCAAGAGTAACAACTGCCGCAGCATCGTTGCAGATATTATGTCCATTCTACTAATGGAACTTCTGAGAAAGAACTCAGGTTCTACTTTTCTTCTTGTCTTGGTCTCGCTTCCGTTAATTTGTACCGGCACGGTACCGGCAGTGAGTTGAAGCTAAACAACGTGAGAGAGAAGCGCGCAATGGTGGTATGAGCGACCGCGTCCGTCTCGTTCGCTGCAAAATCCTAGATATTCTCTTTTTCTATTATTATTTATTTACAAAATTCAAAATCTTCTCGCCGGTACCTGCAAAAAAGAATCGGGGAGTAATGATGTTCAATAGCACCAAAGTAGACGTCTCGAGGGGTAGTGCTAGTCGCGAAAGAGTGTAGTTCTTTCCAACAGCGCGTTGATTAATTGTACATTTCTAACGACAAAAATAAGCGGACCGGCCAAGAGAAAAAATTTCTGAAAAAAAAATGAAAAATTCTCTTCTGATAAGACTCATCTTCACAGTAATAATAATGGAATTATTGAATAATTCCAAAATTACCGTATCTATTAAAATTGAGCCGCTCAATTGTCGATTTCAAACGATTTAATTGATTGATTGATTGATTGATTGATTGAGTGATTGAGTGACTGAGTGAGTGATTGATTGATTGAGTGACTGAGTAAGTGACTGAGTGACTGAGCAAATAAGTTGGCCAGTGAGTGAATAAGTGAGCGACTGAGTGATTGATTGAGTTACTAACTTACTTACTTGTACCGAGTGCTGTGTTGCCATGATGCACTGTATACTGATATTTTTTGTTCTACTACATGCTGTTTGTAGTCTAGATGTTATAACTACGATAGCTGGTACAGGCACAGGTAGTTATAGTGGTGATAATGGGGCCGCGACATCCGCTTCATTGAGGAATCCACATGGTGTAGCGCTCGATTCGGCCGGTAAGACTCACTAAGTTGTTCTATTCTTTAAGATGGTTTTAATTTTCATTTAGTGTTCCGTTATTTGACGTTCCTTTCCGCTGTAGGTAACGTGTATGTTGCTGATGAAGTTAATCAACGTGTTCGTAAGGTGACAGTATCGACGGGGATTATATCCACAATAGCCGGTGGAGGTACTGGTAGTTTGGGAGATGGAGGGGCCGCGACATCCGCTACATTGTCTTATCTATTTTGCGTGTCGCTCGATTCGGCAGGTAGGATTATATTCTAGTCGATTCTATTCATTCATGTTGGTTTCATTTCTTGTTGTATTTTATGAATTAATACTTCTATCCGTTTTTAGGCAATGTGTATATCGCTGATTGGGGTTATCACCGTATCCGTAAGGTTACCATGTCAACTGGAATCATCACCACATTTGCCGGTACTGGGACTGGCAGTTACAGCGGTGACAACGGGGCCGCGACATCCGCGACATTGTATCAACCAGCTGGTGTAGCGCTCGATTCATCAGGTAGGGTTTGATTCCATTCTATTCTTTATGTTGGTTTTATTTCTTCTTTTTCCTTGTAGAAAACGTGTATATCGCTGATCAATGGAATAATCGTATCCGTAAGGTGACATATTCAACGGGAATTATTACCACAATTGCTGGTACGGGATCCACTAGCTATAGTGGCGATAATGGGGCCGCGACATCCGCCACATTGTACTATCCAGAAGGAGTTGCAGTCGATGCTTCAGGTAGGGTTTGGCGCCATTCTTGTTATTTCATTCTTTAACAAGTTGTGTTTATTTCTTGTTGTATGTCGTGATTTATTATTTCTTTCCTTGTAGGTAATGTGTATGTTGCTGATTACTACAATCACCGTATCCGTAAGATTACAATCCCGACAGGGATAATTACTACCATCGCGGGAACAGGGGCAACAAGCAATAGTATCGGTGACGGAGGTCAAGCGACGTCCGCTGCATTGAAACTTCCATCTGGTGTGGCAGTAGATTCGTCAGGTAGGGTTCGACTCAATTGTATTCATAAATTGCTTTATTTCTTGTTGTATTTCGTGATTTATTATTCCTTTCCGTTGTAGGTAACGTGTATATTGCTGATTACACTTTTCGTATCCGTAAGGTTACGGTATTGACTGGGATTATATCCACGATTGCCGGTACAGGGAGTGGTAGTTATAACGGCGACGGAGGGGACGCGACATCCGCGACATTGTACTCTCCACGAGGTGTGGCTGTTGATTCGGCAGGTACGGTTCGACTCAGTTTCAGTTGTTTTTATTCCTTATCGTTTTCATGATTTGATGCTTCTTTCCTTTGTAGGTAACGTGTACGTCGCTGATTACTACAATCACCGTATCCGTAAGGTGACGGTCGGTGGTACGTATTCGCCCAGGTAATTCTTATTATTTAATATTATATTCCCCGATGCAGTCACTCATCCATTCATACTTAACTTCTGTCTTCAATCAAGTATTTCACCCACGTCATTGCCCAGTACTATGCAGCCGTCAGTCACACCGTCAGTTACACCGTCAATGGTCCCTAGTAGCAGTACTCCGAGTGCGGTTCCCAGCACAAGGCAGCCGTCAGTTACACCGTCAATGATCCCTAGTAGCAGTACTCCGAGTGCGGTTCCCAGTACAATGCAGCCGTCAGTTACACCAACATCGACTCCTACTTATTCTCCATCAACGCTTTCATTATCCCCATCTTCTTATCCGACGTACACGTTGTCTGTGACTGTGCACTTCACGGTCACACACGTATTGTCGGGGATATCCACGGCCACGTACTCCAGCAATAAAGCCTTCAATGACGCGATGTTCAGGCAGGTCGTGGTTAGTATGATGGGATTCAACAGCGTGGTGGACGCAGTCAGTATCCAACTAGTCACTGACGTGGCGGCAAGTCGCTATTTAGTAGCTACCACAGCAGCAGAGACCGAGCTAGTATACAGTATCAGCACTCCCACGCGCATCTTTGACAATAACAACCACGCTACGGCTCGGTTTATCCAAGCCTTGAACGAGTCGATTGTAACGAGCGCATTTGACACTTTGTTGCGTGCAGCTGGTAATGACTGGCAAACGGTAACCACAGAGTATGTGATATTCAGCACCGCATCACCTACCTCGTCACCTACCTCATTACCTACTTCTTCCCCAACAATAATTGATGTAATTGCTGCAAGTATATTAGCAATTCCATTAGACGGTGCAGTGGCCAAGGCGAAGGTCAAGTACTACCTCGGTGCCTTCGCAGGCTACTTCCTGGCTATTTACATCTGCTTGTACCTGTACTCATTCCTGCGGTATGGCAAAGGCACGGTAACGAAACTTTATGATACCTCATACAACTCCGAGATAAACGTTAGAAATTGCACGATTTTAACTAGCAATAAGACAAGTAATAGCAACTTATCTATACTTTCTGACCTTTACACAAAGAACAAGCTCATACAAAAGACAAGGAAACTTGAAGAGGAGTTGAATTCAGTGGTAATAACGGATACATGGAGATTAAACCATGAAAGCACGAATGCGTCATCAACAACCAAGTCTAGTGCATACAGTGTATCAGTATCCAAGAAGCTTGATAGCATTTTTACATTGGATGAAAAGGATAAGTACTCGAAGGGATATCGTGAGTATGTGCAGCAACGCCGGACATTACTAGGCTGCAGTCCATTCCTCTACCCGGAAGGGTGTGTAGTGAAGATACCGTGTGCGAGTAAAGAGATAAAGTTTCCGCCTGGTCGCGTGGAAGATATCCTGCTTTTCCTCTGCCACAACCATCCATTATTCTCGTGCTTCTACTTCATGGACGGGTCCAAGCTAGGTGCGCACGGTACGCGCATACTATACATCGGTAAAGAAGTCTCTATGTTTGTGCTGTATCAGTTCTCCAACATGCTGCTTCAGTACCTCATGCTGGATGGTCAAGGCCTCGGTACTTTTATCAACTTGTTTATTATCACGCCTAGTGCGGTGTCTGTTGGGCTCTTACTGAAATACCTATATACCTGCCCCTTCACGGAAACGATAGAGTTCCAACGGAAATATGCCAAGTACCAATCAACAGTATTATTTTTTGGCCGCCTGGCTATCGTCCCCGTCATGTTTGTTATGTGTGGCTCCTTGATCATCGCGTGTCTCTTCAGCAGTGGCCACCGCATCCCAATAATCCTCGTCAACTACTTCCTTTACGTGCAGTTCTATGGTGTTCTACTCGAAATAGCCAAGGTATTCCTGCTATTCATCGATAATTATTACTTTCGGCTGTCATTTTTCGGCGTGTTGGACTTGTTATACGTCGGACAGCTGTACAAGGAACGCATAGTAGTCGAGCAGCTGGTGGTGGATGTGGACTATGCATGCCGCATCAATAACTACCTGTTTGGACTCATTAAAGTGCAGAAGATACTGAACAGAGACGATGCCATCAAGGCCAAGTGGATCACGGAAGGAGGAGGAGAAGAAGAAAAAGGTTATGATATTGTGATGAAGGTAGCTGCAGGCAGAGAGGAAGATGCATTTGCTGTACAGATTAACCCGTTACAGAAAGAATTAAGTATCAGAGACAGTGCGGTATTTAGTATGGATGATACATTCGGCGCCGAAAATAACGACGAAGAGGTTGGCGATGAATACGATGTATACAGTAACACTAATAACACCCACGACACGCTTACCCCCACGGAGAATCCTATTCATTCGTTAGTATCCGTAGTAACGATTGATAAGCAGCGCGCAAGGATGAATAGCAAGCCAAATAAAGTAGTCGAGGATCACTCGGTAATAGCAGAGGACGATGCTGCGCTGTATTTAGAGTACCAGATTCAACAGAACACTCACGATGATGCAGTGTATGATATTGGTGCCGACGATAGCGTGGTTGTAATGAGCTTCGAAGAATGGAAGACCAGAAGGAAGCAGTTCAAGCAAGGTACTGATTCTTCACTCACTTAATCACTTACTCACTCACTCACTCACTCACTCATTCATTCACCTACTCACTCACTCACTTACTCACTTACTTACTCACTCACTTACTTACTTACTCACTCACTCATTCATTCACTCGTAGGTACCCGCGGCTCCTTTGTCAAAGCGTTCCAATTATTCGAAGAAAGGGAGCAGTTAGTCATCGAAAACCTCGAGCAATCCGCAAGTGTCAAGAACACCATGAAGTTGCACAGCAACAAGGCGAAGAATATCCTTGCAGCCCCCAGAGGTAGCCCCAACCGATGAGAATGGAATAATTATATGAACAAGTTACCTAAGACGATGCTTATGTGAGTAAGTAAGTAGGTAAATGCATGCAGATATCTGTATTTAATGAAAGATTTTTTGTCTGTTCTTACGCAGTCACATCAACGTGGGCATCGTCTTTGGATGCTTCTATTACTAACCCTCCTCTCCCGACAATAATTTAAATTAGTTACAACTTTTATAAAATCTTAAGGGATTTTGCCCCGCCTTCCGTCCGCCGGTACCTGCAGCTACAGCCAGTCATTGACATAGACGTCGTCGCAGAGTTTGTTGTACAAAATAACGACGTTTTTGGGGTCTAAAAGCAGCAATTTCTTGTGCGGATCGCCCAGTTGCTCCACTTGCGCCTGCTGCTCCAACTTGGCCGTTAGCTTGTTCATTTCTTGCTTCTGCTTCCTCGATTTATCACGGCCCTGTGAGTGAGTGAGTAAGTGAGTGAGTAAGCACGTGAGTGAGTGAGTGGCCCTACCAATACAGATGTATACAACTGTTCTCTTTTCTTCTTAATTGGTGAAACAAATTCTGGTGCATATAACAATGTTGAATCCCTATCTAGCAAGGAATTTTCTTCTACTCCCCCTTGCATACTACTCTCAACCCTTGCTGAGGACCGTATATCCGCCCGTACCGGCGCGTGTTTCATCTTCTTCTCATACTTCTGGATGATGGCGTCTTCGGGGTGTTCTTTGTTCAAGTTTCCAAGAATATTCTTCATTTCTGGGTGACTCGCCGGTACCGAGTACCGTTCAATCAAGATTTTTTTCAAGGAACTGGTGATTTCCACACCATGTTTCCGTAGTAACGACTCTGAGTGAGTAAGTGAGTGAGTAAGTGAGTGAGTAAGTGAGTAGGTGAGTGAGTAGGTGAGTAAGTGAGTAGGTGAGTACCGGTGATAAGAGTCAGTAAATCATCAGCACTATCCAAGTTAGCAATATCATCAGAACTTTTTCTAATAACATCCTTCGTTGCAACGGCATTAAAGAGTGACGAAGTGATTGACTGACGCCTCAACGCACTCCTTTCCCGCTGATCA
>JACCDO010666855.1_pt1 | contig 10954 bp, 4 predicted proteins | sample 7446101 | NCBI WGS metagenome assembly JACCDO01 (sample SAMN15323440, study PRJNA562643) | freshwater metagenome | isolation source: river surface water | place: USA:Blue River Watershed | collected 2017-08-16
ATAAGTTCTTCAGCAACATTATTTCTTTCTGTTGGACTAAATCTCGCTGTTAAGGTCATAAATTTATCATTGGTAAGAATTTGACTTTTATTGAGTCCAATGTAATCATTACAGAAGAATTTTACACTTCTATATGTATAATCTGCAACAGGTTCTCCAGGGGCAGGTTGTGGTGGTCCAGGAAGAGGTTGTACAGGAGGTCCTGGTGGTCCTGGTGCAGGAATAGGTTGTTGAATAGGTCCAGGAAGTATGGAAGGTTGTTGTCCTGGAGGTTTTACAAGAAGAGCCTTGACACGTTCTAAAATATCACGAAGTGGTCCTGCTTGTGGTTCTTCTGCTGCAGGATTGATATCTTCAGGACGTTGTGCTTGAGTTGTAATAGAAGCGGCACGTTGAACTCTATCCTGTAACTGTTTTTGTTGAGCTTCACAATCTCTTAATCGTTGTTGTAAATTGGTAATGGCATTTCGAGCATCTAAAGTAAGTACTTGAAGTCTTGCTTTCTCCTCTTCGCATGCTTTTATTCTTTGTTCCAATGCAGTAATAGCATTTCGAGCATCTAAGAGTTGTCTAGCAATCGCTCCTTTTTCAGGTTCTAAGGTATCCACAAGTGCTTGAAGTCTTCTCGTTTCTGCCTGTAGCGCTTGCGCAGCATTTCTCAATTCCGCAATTTCTTTAACAACTCTATCTCTTTCTGCTAATGCTGCTTTCAAATTGGCTTCTGCTGTATCCTTTTGTTGTGTAACAGTTTGTAATTGTTGTCTAAGATTATTAATTTCTTGGTCTTTGGCTTGTGTACTTTGCTGCTGTTGCTGTAATTGTTTGAGTTGGGCTTCAAGATTAGAATGATTTTGAAAAAGAGTTTGATATTCATTTTGTAATCTTTTTATTTCTTGCTCTCTGGTTTTGGAAAGTTGTTCAGAAGCAGTTAATCGTTGTTGTAAAGAATCTCTTTCTTGAGTGAGGGCTTGTATTTGAGCAGCAAGATTAGGATTGGCTTGACCAAGTCTTCTGTTACAATCATCTACTTCTTGTTGTTTTAATGCCATTTGTTGAGCATGTTGAGCAATTTCATTGTCTTTTTGTAGCATAAGATTTTGAAGTCTACCGACTTCTCTATTGGCATCTTGAAGTTGATTCATTGTAAGTTTTAATTGAGCATCTTTTTGTTGGAGGTCTTGCTGAGCCTGTCCAAGGTCTTGTTGGGCTTGTGTGAGAGCCTGTTGGGTTTGTTGTTGTTGTTGACGAGCCTGTCCAAGGTCTTGCTGGGCTTGGGTTAAGTCTTGACGTGCTTGATTAAGGTCTTGTGTTAGTTGTCGAACTTGATTATCAAGAGCAAGTCTGTCAGCATCCAATTGTTTGACCTGTGCTTGAAAGTTCTGAATTTCTTGTAATCTGGTTTGTAATTCATTATTCAAGCGAATATTTTCGGCTTCTGTTTGAAGAAGAGTATTTTCTAAGGTTTGGTTTTCTTGTTGAAGTTGATTCACTTGAGCCTGAAGGTTCGCCACTGCAGGATTTTGAGGATTGGCCTGTTGCTGCTGTTGAAGAAGATTCTGAACTTGTGCCTGTAAGGCAGCAACCTGCTGTTGGACACCTCGAAGATTTTGTAATTCTTGTTCTTTCTGATTACAATCAGCAGAAAGAAGATTCCAATTTTGAACCTCATCATTGTAAGCATTTAACAATCTTGTTTGTAATTCTTCTATATTTTTAGGAGCATCTATTCGGTTATTAAAATCAATATTCTCAACTAATGTATCTTTTTGTTCCTGACTTAGGAAATTAGCAGCATCTATTTTGGCTTTGAGTTTCTTGAGTAAATCAAGAGTAAGACTTTGCTTGATATAATCCATCACTTTTTGATATCCACCTTTTCCAAGCATATACAAAAGCTTTAATAAATTGTTATTTTTTAGAATATCTTTAAAATCATTTTGTTGTTCAATGGCTTGTAAATTTGTATCTTTTATATTGGGTAAATTATCAGGATGAAGAATTTTTAAGAGTTGGTCAGCGACTGCTGCATGACGTTCATACCCAGGAACTTGCTTTTGTTTTGCCAATAAAACAACTACTACTTTACGTAAAATGTTTTGTAGTTCATTTGCAGTAATATCGGCTTCATCTCCTTCAGGCTCAGGCTGTACAACCCCTTTTTTACAAATTTCTTGTTGTTTGGCCCAAAGTTCATCAATTAATTGTTTTATTTTTTCGGCTTTTGCTAAGGCTGTTCGTGTAGCAAAAGCATCAGGCCCCTTTTCAGATTGAAGTTGAAGAAGATTATCACGAAGTCCTTCTAAATAATTTGTAAGACCTTCTTTAAGAAGATTGACTTCATCTATGGAGCAGATGGGTAAAGGAACTCCTTCAGGTGTGCGAAACACCTTTGTAAAAATCGATTTGGCTAGTTCATACTTTAGTCTTTGGTCATCCACAGTTAATTCTAAATCTTTGAAAAAAGCATCTTTAAAACGTGGAATATCCACACTTTTATAGGATAAATCATCCTTCATATAAAATTTGCTTGTGCCAATGGTAATCCAATTGCTTGGAGTTAGTTTACTTTGTGCCAATAAAGTGAGATACTTCATTGGACTTTTTTGGATGGTTACTATATTATCCAAACGTGCTTGTTCTTCTTTGAAATCATTCACTTGACTTTGTACCATGGCCACAACTTCAGGAAGTTCACGTTTTGAATCGATAAGAGTTTGTAAAAAATTTTGGGCTGGCATAAGATGTTGAATACGAAAATTGGATGCTTCTGTCTCTGCAGCGGATATGACCGCTGGATTTGTTCTGGCTTTTGTTATGGGTGCTTGTTGTAGTGTAGGTTGGAATACAGGAGCAGGAAATTCCAAAATTTTTATACCATTGGCTTTAATATTGGCTAAAATATCCTTTAAAAGTTTTTCCCTTGCTTGTACACCAGTGGCATCAAAAGCGCCTGACATAATATCATTGTGAATATCCACATATTCTTGATGAAGTTGTGTTAAATTATCAAATGCTGATGCTCTGTCTGTTATATCTATTTGTTGTTTTCGGACAGGAGGTTGTTGTGCCATCTCTCTAATAGGGGTCAAGTTCCTAAAGCATCTAAAAAAATACGAATATACTCTATATAGAAATGGCAACACAAACGGATGCGTCCAACGTACAGAAGATGTTTAATCCTTGGAATCCAAAGAATAAACTTCTTCCTTTTGGAGAGTGTTTGAAGATTTTAAAAACCTATGGTTACCGAAACAAACTCAAAGATATTTCTTTTTTTCAACAAGCCTGTGTACATACAAGCTATGTGGACAAAAGCGAGCAATGGGCAAATCAAGAAGAGCCCATGCAACTCGTGGAACGTCCTTCCAATTGCCTACCTCTCAAAGAGGCTGACAATGAGGAACTTGAGTATGCAGGAGATGGTCTTCTTGGAGGAATTATTGCTTGTTATTTACGTGAACGTTATTCGGGTATGGGAGAAGGATTTATGACTACTCTTCGAACAAATATTGTCAACAACCAAAAACTTGGTGAATTAGCCATGAAGATTGGATTTGGTCCTTATCTTATTATTAGTCGTCATGTGGAAGAGGTTTGTAATGGTCGCAAGAATTTAAGATTGCTCGGGAGTATGTTTGAAGCATGGCTAGGTGCTTTGTATTACACGGAAGGTGGAAAAGGTCGTGGATTTGAAGCCGTCCAGACATTTGTAATCAATGTTATTGAAAAACATATTGATTTTGTTGAACTTATTACAAATAATCGTAACTATAAAGACCAACTTCTTCGTTGGTGTCAATCTGAATACAAGGTTCCACCACGTTATAAAGAAGTTCGTGTTGAAGGACCTCCTCATGACAGAGTTTTTACAATGGGAGTTCTTGATATCAATGGAAACATTATTGCTGAGGCTACGGCAAGAAATAAGCCAGAAGCAGAACAAGAAGCTAGTCGTCTCGCTCTTGAACTTTTCAAAAAGGCGAAGAATATGGTAGAGTAGAATGAAAGGGTTCAAATTGAAGCCAAAAACAGTAAAGATTGAACAAGCCGATGAGGAATTGAAAAAACAATTACAAGTAACCAGTGCTGAGGAGACACAGAGTGTTCAGCCTAGTTCTGTAACAACTGCATCGCGCAATATGTTTAAGACTGTTTCAACTGAGAAAAAATCTATGGGTGGTCCTGGAACAGCACCAACATCTGGAATTTTCACTAAGCCTGCTCCTGCTCCTGCCCCTAAACCGCAAACCCAAGCCAAAGCGGTTGAAGAAAAGCCAGTGGTCCTAAAACCGGTTGTTCGCAAGGCTGTAGATGAAACTCCTGAACTTGAAGAAATTGATTTTGATGCCATTCCTGATGAAGAGAATAAATCCATAGTTAAAAAATACAAAGAAGATGAAAAAGCCAGTCCTTATACAAGTCCAGTTACCAATGAACCTCTTGGTGCTCCTGCAGAATATCTTACTGAAAATACACGTGGATTTGATGATTTTATCAAGATGACCTATGATGACTTTTCTTTGAAACCTGTTGGAGAATCAGCAGCCATTGCCCCCGGTGATAAATATCCTTATCAGAAATTTGTTCGTGAATATATGCGCGAAGCTAGTCCTTATCGTGGAGTTCTTGTTTACCATGGTTTGGGTTCAGGTAAAACATGTACTGCTATTGCTGCGAGTGAAGCCTTGTTTTCAACAGCCAATAAGAAAATTATTGTGATGACACCCTTTTCTTTACGTAAAAACTTCTTATCTGAAGTATCTTTCTGCGGTTTCCGTCATTTTCACCTCAAGAACTTTTGGGTTTCTTATAATAAAGAAGACCCTCTTTTCCAATTATTTGCAAAACAAATCTTAAACTTGAGTGACAATTATTTGAAAACGGTGAAACATATTTGGATTCCAGATTTGAATAGGAAACCTGAAGAAAGCAATTATGATTCCATTCCTGAGGAAGGAAAGAAAGAGATTCGTAAACAAATTATTACTCAACTCATTTGGGATAAAGATAAAAATCCTACTGGACGTATTCGTTTTATTAACTACAATGGTATTTCTGCTCGTGCTTTAAAAGAACTTGCTTGTAAAAAGGGTCCAAATAATGATGAATTTTTTGATGATGCTGTCATTGTGATTGATGAGATTCACAATTTAATTCGTCTTATGCAGGGTGATATTGACCCTTATTTAACCATGTTACAAGGAAAACTCAAACGCAGAGTTCAACTTGAAAAGGTTGAACCAGGCCATTGGAATCCTTCTTTATGTGAATCACCAAAGAATTATAAACGTGGTTATATGTTCTATCGTCTTCTTTTGGGAGCACAGCGTTCAAAGATTATTGGATTGAGTGGAACTCCTTTGATTAACTTTCCTGAAGAATTGGGAATTCTGGCCAATGTGATACATGGTTATATTCATTGTTTGAAAGGGGTTCTTTCTGGTGCTGTCAATGCGCAAGGTTTAGAAACTCTTTTGAAAAATCATTTATATTTTGATTATGTGGGTGTAAAGGGTAATGAATTTATTGTAAGTCTTCTTCCTGAAGGAATTCGTAAAATAGCGAATTCAAAGGGTGTAGAACGTATTCCTCGTGATGAAAAGTATCCCACTATACAGGAAATTATTGATTCTGTAAAGAAAACACTCAAAGATAATAGTTATACTTTAGTTGGAGATATTGTAATACAAAGTTATCCTCTTTTACCACCGTTTGAAGATTTTAGAGGGTATTTCGTGAATCCGAATTCTCCAGAACTTGTGAATGAAATTCTTTTAACAAAACGTCTCACTGGATTAATTAGTTACTACAAAGGAAGTCGTTTAGATTTGATGCCTAGAATTAAGACGGATGAAATTGTTCGTTGCCCTTTTTCTGAATATCAGCAAATGAAATACACTGAAATGCGAACAATGGAAATTGAGCGAGATGAAAAGAAGAAAAAATCTGCTGGTCCTTTACAAGGTGCTTGGACTGAAGTGTATGATTTGGGAGATAAGAAAGAAGTAAGTTCGTATCGTATTGACAGTCGTCAAAGATGTAGTTTTGCTTTTCCTCCTCAGGTGGATAGACCATTACCAATGTCTGCTGCAGACCGTTTATTAGATACCAAAGGTAACCGCGACATTCCTGATTCTGCTCCTGGTTTAACGATTCCTGAAGAAGAGACAGATGAAAATAAATATAGAATTGAAATTGAAGATGAGGAACAAGGTAATGATGATACTGTTGTGGATGATGAAGAAGAATCTGATGTTTATGAAGAAGATGGAGAGAAAAAAACTGCTCCCAAAAAGGAAGAAACGACCACAACTACAACTCCACAGGCTCCTGCAGAAGCAGAGATTCAAGAACTGGATAAGAAATCTAGCCTATATATTCGCATTCAGAAGTTTTTTGATAAATTAGCAGAAGAAGGAAAAGACCCCTTTGAAGAATTAGAAAAAGAAGAAAATGGAATTGAAACATTTACCTTTAAAATTGGTATTGATGAAGAAGAATTACGTTTATTAGATGAAGATTTTACTTCTTTAAAATTTCACACCAATACTTTTGAGATTTCTGCAGATTTTGAACAGAAAAATTATGATTTTTCAGAACTTCTTGACAAATTTGAAGAAGCCACTGAGAAAGCCAAAGAGATTGTAGAAGCACAAGAAGCCAAGAAAAAAGCAGTCAAGAAATTAAAACCTCGAATTAAAGGCAAAGTCACCTTTTCTGAAGGAACAAAAGAAGGTCAACAAGGAGGAGTGAAAGAAACAACAACTACAGCAGCACCATCCCAAAAGAAATCTCTTCAACAACTTGTTGCAGAACGACAAGCCAAGAAAGCAGAAGAAATTGCTTCTCTTCAATGTAAAGGTATGATTGCTGGTGAAACCTATTTGGAAGCCCAAACTCGTGTGAAAACATGTCTTCGTGAAAAATTCCCTGAAACACTTGCTATGACACCAGAAGGCCTTGGAATGTATAGTTCTAAATATTTAGCCATGTTACAAAATATTCAGGCTGCTCCAGGAAGTTCTCTTGTCTATTCTGCTTTCTTGAACATGGAAGGTCTTGGAATTCTCCAAATTGCTATGGATTTGGCTGGTTATGTTCCTATTATTATTGAGGCGGATGGTGGTTCTTTCCGTTTCAGTCCTAAAACAATTAAATCTCTTCGTAAAGGTCCAGGAGCAGAACCTCGTTATATGACTTTCTCAGGTGGAGAACTTGATGATGTGCGTAAACTTTCTTTGAACATTTTCAATGCCAATTTTGCTGTTCTTCCTGAAGCCATGAAAAGAGAACTTGCTGCCTATACAGATAATAAAACAGGCCAACTTTGTAGAGTGTTCTGTATTACCAGTGCAGGTGCTGAAGGTCTCTCCTTGAAGAATGTTCGTGCTGTTCACATTATGGAACCTCACTGGAATGATGTTCGTCTTGAACAAGTGAAAGGTCGTGCTATTCGTTTGGGTTCACACTTAGACCTCCCTGAAGACCAAAGAGATGTAAGTATTTATACATATATCAGTGTATTTAGTGATGAAGCCAGAGCCAAAGAATCAGGTAAAGGTTCAATTGATGTCACTATTCGTTTGAATGATACTATTAATGATGTTGCTCTTCTTCGTAAATTAGGTTTACCTATTCCTCAGGGTCTCAAATCCTATACCACAACAAGTGACGAACACCTTTTGATTATCAGTAAACGTAAGAAATTAATTATTGATGAATTACAAAAGGTAATGAAGAGTGCTGCTATTGACTGTCAACTGAATATGGCTCAAAATAGAGATGGAACTTACCAATGCTTTTCTCTAAAGGGAAATGTAGGTGATTTCCTCTATCATCCAGATATTTCTGTGGATAAACTCAGAACAGAAACAGAATATAAATTTAAGAAAGTGGAAGTTCGTGCAGGATATGATGTAAAACTTTCTAAGAGACCTTATAAGGCTATTGTAGTCAAAAATAAAGAAGGCAAAGTTACTGGATTTGAACTTTATGACCCTTCTGATACTGAATATAAGACCCTTCTTGGAACAATGGGTGTCACTTCAGATGATAAACCTGGAAAACCTGTAGAATTATATTAAGCAGGTAAACTCGATACCATTCGTCCATAACATGTTCCTTGTTCAGCAAGTGGAGGGTCTGCCCATAAGGCAATTCCTTGGTGAACCATATTTTGGAAATTCATTTCCCAATCAATAATTTCACGGAAAGGGATAAAGGTAGTTATCACTTTGCGAAGAAAATCGGTTCGAAACAACATAGAATCTGTGCAACGAAATACTAATTTATGAGGAGGTTCATAGGCTTTAGTAGGAGCATACATAGAAGGATGACATCCTGGTGGACGAGTTCCTACACCTTCTCCTAAACTCACATAATCCCATTGCTTTTTTTCCAAATCCTTTACTAAGTCGTTCAAACGTGGAACAAAATCTTCACGTAAATATACATCAGATTCCAAAGTCAAGACAAATTTATTGGTTGTTCCCACTGCAGATTTCATAGCCATATAGAAATTCATGGCTAAAGAAATTTCTGGTCGTGTAAGATTTCTTCCCTTGAATGTAAAACAGGGACAAGGACGTGGTAAATAAGGGTCATACACTTGAAAGATAGTTTCACTAGTTAAGTCTGTTCCCCAAGTAGGAGCCACAACTTCAATTCGTTCTTTTGGAACTCCTCTAGATATAACTTCAGTAATCAATCTATCAAAGCGTTCTTTCTCTTTGATAGGATGAGCAATTAAATAAACCTTTTCAATCTCAGAAGGCCAAGTTGTCATTCTTCTTTTACATATTATCAGGTCTTAAGCGACTCGCGGCATCCATATCACGAGTAATTACACGTAAAACAAATTGTGTTTGGTGATTCAAATTAATCAAACGACCAGTAGCCAATTTTGAACCTGGTAATGAATTATTAAGAGCAGTATTGGCTGCAGAAGAACCTCCATACAACTGTAAACTTACACTTCCTGTGGTAGGGTCAGCAAAGTTGTTACGTATGATAATATAGTTACAATATCCTTGAATATTTCCTCCTGTGGCATAATAGTTTGTTCCTCCTACTTTATAAAAACGACCCACATCTACAACAACGTGTCCTTGTGAACGTTGAATAAAGGCTAAGAAGTCACTTGTTCCAGCATTGGGTGTATAACTACTTCTGAAAGCAATATTCTTAAAGACAATTCTATCGGCTTGGCTCACAGTAAATTTACTGAAAAATGTATTGGTTTGAATCCAAATATATGCACCACTTGTGTCGACATATTTAGTTCCTGCTACTGTCGATGGATTTGGATTGGTTGTAAGTTGAGAAGATAAAAGGAATCCACTTACATCTAGAGTATCCAAAGTGTCAGAAACAAGATTTCCATCAGGTCTTTGAAGTTGTATAGAAAGTTTCTGTAAAGTAGCGAGTGGAGTAGGATAATAAACGCGTTGACATTTCATAAATTTAGGAATCATGGCCAAATATCCACGATTTGTAGCCTGGTTATCAGAAATCCAGTTAGCATCATACTGAATAATAACGAAAGAATTATCTAAATTATTATTGGTTCCAAAGTTATTGGTATCTAATTCAGGAATACGCACCATCAAATAAGGAAAAGACAAAACATTGACATTTAAGTTTGTATTATAACTTACATCCACTTGAGTAGCAAGAATATCAATACCTTCTGTTGGAACAATGGCTTTCACAAATTCAATTCTTGTAATATTTTTAAATTTGATATTGGCAGCAGTAGAAAAAGAAAATCCTTGACGATTGTTTGCAGGGTCAAAATTAACCGTAAAATTGTAACGATTTTCAGAAGAATTACTTACCCAATCACGGTCAGCACTATACACAAATAAATTGTATTCATTTTCACGGTACGTAATGATATCATCTTGTTTTTTCAAATTATCTTGAGGAAGAGGAACACGAGTTCTGATAGCTTCAGGAAATCCTACTGTGGGATTGACTTGAGCAAGTCCTGATGGTCCTGGACGAGCACCGGAAGCACTGGAATCATCACCATTTCCCATAAAGAAACGACGAGGGTCAGGTGGTAAAACAACAAGAGGTTGATTTTCATCACGAGCAAGAATTCTAGATTCTGCTCTTTGAGCCAAGGCTAATTCATCGCGACGCAAAGCATCATTAGCCTGTTGTTTGAAGGAATCCGCGCTATTCATAAATTCATTTTCCATTTGTGCAGCACGATTGGCCTCGACTTCTCTCTGTTTTTTGAGTTGTTCAAAGGTTGCTAAAGCACTGGAAGGTTCATCATCAAGTGGAATACGAAAATCTGGAGGAGAAGGGGGAGCAGTTTTATTGTCTTGACGTTCATTTTGAAGTTGACTAAAACGACTGCTCACATCCATACGAACTCTGGCTTCTTCAACACTTTCAGAAGGAACAGCACCCCCTTGACGACGCAAATAGGATAAATAATCAGGAACAACTACAGTGAGAACTTCTTTGTTTAAAAACTGTATAGGTTTAGGGCCTTGTTTATCATAAACCTCTCCCATATAATGCCGAACAGTTCGCACAAGACGTTCTTTCTGTTTTTCGGAAAGGTCTCCACCAACACGTCGTTGAAAATCTGTATAAAGTAATCTGTCTAACATGGCTTCATTTCTTTGAGAAAAGAAGACATCTTTGCTGTTTTGAGAAACTAAATCAGACATTCTCTAATGTTTCACAATAGTTCTTTTTATGTGGAAAAGACCCAATTTCGTAAAGATAACATGGCTTTATCAGGAGGACTTTGTCTAGTAAATTCACGAAAGTTATCACCCATGAGCATACGAATGATAAAATAAATACAATAAACACCACATTCTGAATTTTGGTGTTGAAAACGTCTTCCATTATACATGAGTTTCATTTTGGGGTCTTGTGTGGTGAGCCATTTCATAAAGGTGGCAATTTGTTTGGGTGGGTACATACCATA
>JACCDO011188419.1_pt1 | contig 10954 bp, 8 predicted proteins | sample 7446101 | NCBI WGS metagenome assembly JACCDO01 (sample SAMN15323440, study PRJNA562643) | freshwater metagenome | isolation source: river surface water | place: USA:Blue River Watershed | collected 2017-08-16
CAAAATCCCTAAAAGTAGCACATCTTTCATACATATCCCGAACAACACTCTTGGGTTTCACTGGTGTTGCCATCAACCAAGGATGTTTTTTGACATAGAGATCAAAAGTTTCAAAAATCAGTTCTTTTTCAGGCATAGGCCAAGAGATTTTCTCTTCTTCTAGCATCTCTTTCCTGTCTTCAAACTCGATTTTATCCATCTTCATTTCAGCGATTCTGGCTTGAATTTGTTCATCTTGTTGTTTTTGTAGGATTTTGGTTGGGTCTTCCAAGATCGCTTCAACCAAAGAGAGCACTTTTAGACCATATTCTGGATCATCCACAGGGATAAAACCGATGGCATAGAGCAAGTAAAGCGAGAGAGAATGATGCATAGAGAAATCTCTTTGTAGATCAGCATCTACTCTCACCACTCTTCCAGCACTTTGATTTGCAATGGGGATGAGTTCAATAATCCCAGCTTGTAATAGGTTTTGAAAGAAATATTTGGCTTTGGCTTTTAGTGCTAATTTCTCTTTGGGTCCCAAATGGCTATAATCGATCAAATCCAGAAGTGCCTTATATCCGCCCCCTTTTTTGTGGATATACATTGGGTTTTGGAGGAGATTGATGACAATGGCATAATCCAATGTAAATCTAGGCACTAGGGTTTCAGCAGGTTTTTCAATCAATTGCTCAAATTTATCTTCATCCCAATTCACAAAACCTTGGGGGGCACCCGAAAGTCTAATCTTCTTGGCTTTTAAAGGATTTGCTTCCATCTTTCTTTTGAGTTGTTGATTTTCTATGGCGTATTCTGGGGCTTGGCATACGACCCAACCATGATCATCAAAGCCTTTTCTGCCAGCACGTCCAGCGATTTGTTTAAAATCTCTGACTGTGAGTAATCGGCTCTTTTCACCATCGAATTTGCTCAAAGAATTAAAAACCACAGTTCTAATAGGAATATTAATCCCTACCCCCAAAGTATCAGTCCCACAAATCACTTTTAACAAACCTTCTTGGGCAAGTTTTTCTACAAGTAATCTATATTTGGGTAATAAACCAGCATGATGTAAGCCCACACCAGCGAGTAGAATTCTTCTGACATCGGGACCAAATGGACTATCTAATTTGGTATTCTTAATCTCTTGGAGAATACGGTCTTTTTGATTTTTATCGCAAAAACCATGAGAAGTGAGTGCGTTGGCTAGGGCTGTACAATCACCTTGGGAAAAGCTGACGATATAGATTGGGGCTTTGTTATCTTTGACAAGTTCAGCGATTTTTTCATGTAAAGGATCTAAACTATAAGAGAAATTTAGGGGGACAGGTCTCTTGGTGGATTGAACCAAAGTCACTGGGATAGAAGTTCTTTGTTCTAGTTTTTTGGAGATTTCCTTGGTATCGCCTAAAGTAGCAGACATCAATAAGAATCTTGTTTTTTCAAGAGCCAACAAAGGTACTTGCCAAGCCATACCACGATCTCGATCACCATAATAATGAAACTCATCTACAATTGCATAATGAATACTAGCGCCATCCCCTTCAGTAAGGGCAAGCATGGATAAAATCTCTTGGGTACAGCAGATAATCGGTGCTGTTGAATTGATAGACGCATCCCCAGTCATCATTCCTACATTTTTGGCGCCAAATTTTTTACATAGATCAAAAAACTTCTCACTGACTAAAGCTTTGATGGGCGAGGTATAAAATGATCTTTTATTTTGGCACATCGCCCAAAAATGAGCAGCGAGCGCCACAGTGGATTTCCCAGAACCAGTAGGTGTATTTAAAATCACATGATTATCAGACATTACTTCTAAAGCGCCTTCGATTTGGGCTGGATACAACTCTAATTGTATATCTTCTGCCCATTCCAAAAAGAGATCTAGGGCTTCTTCAGCAGATACTGTATGAAAAGGCACTCTTTGACCTAGGGGTCTTTTTTTGGGATCAATAATGGGTTCTTGATCATCAAGAGCAATCAAGGGGTTTTCTTGTAATTGAATGATATGTGTCATCTGATTTTATCTCGTGATTATGTAAAAAGGCTTTTAAATTGATCTGCTTATTAGATAGCTTTGATTGTTTTTTAATGCAACTTTTGTTAGCTTATTTGCAGACCGCCTACTAACAAAAACAATGGATGATTATTGTGCAAAAAGCGTTGATTTCACTCTTTATTTTTTATTTTTTAACAGCCTGTGTTGTCAAAGAAGATCTTCAAGATTTTGAAAAAATCTATTCGGGTTTAAACTATTGGAAACTCAAGCAAAAAGAGAGTGGTTGGCATCTCGATTTTAATTTGGGTTATTTAATCGGTTTAAAGGATGAACAAGGGATAGAGAAGATCGATTGGAAATATGAATTGATCAATTTAAGAAAGAATGTGCTTTTGAGTAAGCAAGAAGAAATGAGACCTAAAAACTTAGAGAAACAACAGATTTTTGTGAATGGGACACGTTCGAGAAGTGAAGGTTTATCATATCAATTAACAGAAGGCGATTCTTATGTATTATGGTTTACCTTCTTTTATAAACAAGAAATCATACATGAAGCTTTATATGAAGTTGTGGCTGGGCAAGAAGGGGAGAATCGAGATTGGGTTAATGAAATTATTGAGAATGTAGATGTCAGTAATATTAGGGTTTTATCGGGTTTTGATATGTCTATTTCTGCCTCAGATTCAACAGATGTCGATGCATCAGATATCGATGCATCAGTGATTTCTAATGATGCTTTGATTGCCCCCTAGTTTAAGCTTGGGTTTTGAGGGTTTCATAAGCTTTTACCCATTGCATGTGATAGAGATAACCGCTGTAATAGCTCAAGAACATCGCACCCGTCAAGGCAAAATAAGAGAGATAATAGGCAAAGGGTTGAATGGATGTAGGGAGTATTTGAGAGAGATAGCTAAAAATCACCAAGAAGCCCCAACCGAGAAAGTGGCTTTTGATTTTACCAAAAATATTGCTTTTGATATTGATTTGGTGCCAAGCCAAGAATCTTCTAATGGAAGTGACCCAAAATTCTCTGATGAGATAAGCGACCAACCAAAAAATACCAAAAGGACTATTGGGGTAAGTAATCATCAAGATCAAAGCGATGGATTCAAAAACCAGATCTGAAAAAAGATCTAGGACTTCACCAAGCCAAGTGCTTTGATTGAGTTTTCGGGCAAAATATCCATCAAAAAAATCTGTAAGTCCAGCCAAAATCCCAAAAAACAAACCCAATTGATATGATTGTAAGCCGTAAAAGAAAAACAATGCAATCGCCAAAAAGATAAAGCGAGATAAGGTAATTAAATTGGGGATTTTTTTCAAATCATTGCTGAGTGCACTCATGTTTCCTCTTCATTCTTGAGTACTACGGGTCTAAGGGAACTATGTAATTGTTCTACTCTTTGTTCGATATAGATCCCACGTGTTTTTAATACATGTTTCATTTGCAAGAGCCGAGCAGAAAGCAAACTTTGGCTGGCTTCTTCTTCGCCTAGGTATTTGAGACAAATTGCAATGGCATCAGATGTTGACATGCCTTCTTCAAAATGTTGTCTTCTTAAAATATTAGGATTAGGGTTAGCGTCATTGACTGTGATTTTGGGTAGGTCCAAAAGCCAAGGGATTTTCTTGACCATTCTTCTGGCTTGACGCCAAGTGCCATCAATGGCGATCAATACGGGGGGGGCAATTTGGGGGCTGTTGGCTTTTTGATTGAAGTATTCTTGGGTTTTTTGTTCTATGGGCATTGCCCCATCTTCAGGCATAAGCACCCAAGCATTGCTTAAATCGATATTGGGTTTGGGGATAGGTTCACCTCTGCCTTCCCATTGTAGCACCATTTTCTTCTTTAAACTCAACCTTGATAATACGCTACTGCTTGTGGTTTTTAATAATTCTAGGGGGTGATACACCCAAATGACTGCTGTTTCATTGTCTGTTTTGGGGATCAACTCACACATACACCACCATTTAGATAAGCTACAACCCGAGCATCTTTTTTCCAAAGGAACGATCGATCTTTGACCCATACGCTTACTCTTTTCTTCTGCTCTCTTGGTATCTCTTGAGTTCTGACTCGATGAGTTCTACAGGATTGAGTTTGGCGAGATCATCGATTCCTTCGCAATATTTGCTTTCTTGATGCCAAGATCTAGGGCTTTGTAAGACATTGGGCCACCAAGGGAAAGTTTGGCATTGAATGGGTCTAGCGGCATACACAGTGCATCTGTGATCTACTAAGAAAATACAATCACCTTTTTCATTTTGGTCTTTGAGTGCCCAGCGTGGGCCTACTCTTCTGAGGTATTGGGATTGAACTTGATCGATGGATAGATTTAAATGATCAGCGAGTGTTTTGATTTCTGTTTGGTTTACCCAAGCATAACCATCTGGGCCACTACAACAATCTCCACAGCCAGTGCATTCAAAGTTTAATCCCCCTTTATACCAAGGCTGATGAGAAGTGGATTTGTTGCTCATTTGCTATTCCTTTAGTTTTCAGTGATTTTATAAAGCTTAAAGTAGAAATCTATTTTTCTTTTCGTTAAAATCCAACCTAGTTGATCAACCAAGTAGTGGCTATTGTCGTCGTAAGGATATTTATCATCGTGACTCAAACTGAATTAACAAAAAATCCTATCAATCCAAGTAGTTCTTTGAATAACGATTCCTCTCAAAAAAATCAAGCGGAATTCAATCAAAAGCGATTAACACAAATTCAAAGACTTACGGATATTCTCAAGAAATTTGAGGCTTTTAAGGATTCTGAGCAGGGTAAGGAACTTGAAGATTTAAGATTACAGAGCATTCATATTGCAGAACATAAGCTGATTCCAGAACTCAAATACCAAAACCAATTACCTTTATTGATTTGCCTTGTGGGTGGGACAAATACAGGAAAAAGCACATTCTTCAATGCTTTGGTGGGCATGGTGTTATCTGAAGCAAGAATCAACGCTGGGGCAACCAAGCATCCTTTGATCTATGCACATGAAGCATATAGGCAACAAATTTGTAGTGATGAAATTTTTAGCAATCTTACCATTCAAAAGCTACAATCATCAGGTGAGCTACTTGTGCCCCAATCCAAGCCACATCTCTATTATCAACTCCATGATAGAGAAGAACTTAGGGATTATGCTTTGATCGATTGTCCAGATTTTGATTCTGTGGCAAAAGAAAATCAATTATCAGCCAAGAGAATTGTGGAACAATCGGATTTATGTATTTTCTTAACCACGCCCCAAAAATACAAAGATCGTTTACTGGTCAATGAACTTGCTTGGTTACTGGATCAAAGAAAATCTGTATTTGTGTTATTTAATCTCACAGATGATCAAATGCTTTATCGCACAATGCTTGAAGATTTGAAGCAACAATTACCCAGTGAAAATCGCTTATTCTATGGTGCATATCTGCCTACATTAAAGGATTCTCAACCTGAGCGTATTTTGGAGACTCAAGTATGGACTTCAGTCAATGATTTCTTTAAAACCAAGCCTAAAGCTGCGTTAAAGAAAGAGCAATTAGATCTAGGGATTGCTTTGTTATTGAAAACGACTGAGAAGATGGTGCATGAGTATCAAAAGCAAACAGATTTTAAAGATGAGTTACTCAATGCATTGCAGGTCAATCTCAAGGATGCCATAGATCGTTATCAAAGGGATTTCCAACTTTCTTTCCCAGAAATCATCATCTCTTTAGATCAGCAGTTGGCGCAACTGGAGTTATATCATTTGTTTAGTCCAGTATCAGCCACAGCGCCATCTTCACTCAATGTGGTTGCCCAACAGGTATTAGGTGGTAATCAATCAGCGCCCCAAATCAAATCGATGTTATACAATCTCTTTGGGCTTGTGGGACCCAAGATTAGGGCGTTTTTGATTGCGCAATTTGATTTGGGGCAATTGCCAAGTGATTGGGATAAGTTTTGTGTGGAAAGGGATGAAAGAGATCTCTTGTCTATTCGTAGTTCTGCGCAGTTTATGAGAACAGGGATTGAGCAGGTATTGAGGTTAAATACAACCAAATCAGCGATGGCTCAACTTTTGATTGAGAAGTATTATAATGCGCAACAATTACAAGAGATTGAGTTAAAAATCATTGAGAAGTTCAAATCCCTACAACAGAGTCAAAAATCTGTATCGGAAGAAGTATTGGCTCAAGCAAAATTATTTAATCAAAAATCTGGGTCTTTTTTAAGGAAGTTTTCCAATTGGTTAAGCAATGGTGTTAAGTTTTTGATGGCATTGATTTTTGCGTATTATAGCGATGGTTTTGGGTTTTGGGATTTATTTATTTTTGGGCCGTTGGGATTTTTATTGACGGCGTATGGGATTTGTTGGCTTTTGTATCTCAATCTCAAGAGAAAGAGTAATGCGTTTAAGGCACAAAGAATAGGTTTTGCCGAGCAAATTTTCATTGAATTACAAGTCAATCCTATTAAAAACATGGTAGATCAATTGGTGAATCAATCCCAATTGACAGAATTGATGAAAGCAGCTGAAGAATTAAGTCAAAGTACTGAAGAAAACAAATGAATATCGAACATAAAATCAGTCATAGAGAACTCTTAAAATCTGAGTTGCTTGAGTTAAAGAGAATCATTGCGCAACACAAGCACCCAGAGATACAAGAGAGATTTGCGTCTCAATTGATCGCATTGAATCAACTTGAAAGCGATCTAGCATCTACAGAGAAATTATTGGTGGTTTTGTTATTAGGTGGCACAGGGGTAGGAAAATCTACCTTTTTAAATGCCATTGCAGGTGAGAATATTGCGAGGTCATCTCATGATGTTCGCGGGTATACCAAGCAGTTGAATGTGTATCATTATCAAGATACAAGCATTAAAGGGCTGAATATTCCCATGCCTTTTGATCATTATGCGCATGATATTGTGGAATTAGAAAATATCTTAATCATCGATGCGCCAGACATTGATTCTGTATATGAAGAGAATCAGGTATTGGTGGAAAAGTTTTTACCTAGTGTTGATATTGCGATTTATGTGACTTCTTATCAAAAATACCGCAATGAGCATATTCATTCTTTTATCAAGAAGCTCAAAGGTTCTCATCATTTTCTTTTTGTGATGAATCAAATGGATTTTGTGCAAACGCAAAAGGATGCGGACATCTTGATGGATGATTTTCATTCATTGTTGGCTCAAGATTTTCAACAGCCGTATTTATTGAGAATTTCAGCCAAAGAATGTATTGAGAAAAGATTACAATCTAAATTAAAATTAAATCCACAAATCACAAATCGTGTGGAGAGTGAAAGGGATAGATTAAGTTTAAGTTATGAGCAGGATTTTATTAGGTTAATGCGATATTTCTATCATGAAATTGAAAGAGAAGAATTTATTAATATCAAGAAAAAAGGGATTATTGCCAAATTAAGAGAGATGATTGCAGAGATCTATTTGGATTTAACGCCCAAAGCGATGATTGATCAGCATTTAGATCATCAAAGTCGATTTTTATATGAGCATTTATCTAGGACTTTGGCAGAGGGCATCGCAGAATTAGAGAAGCAATATTTTTTATTTGAATTACAACATAAAGAAATATTTGTGCAATTAAAGGAATTATTGGAGCATGAATTAAAATTATTGATTCATTTAAAAAGGGATCAACATTGTGGTGGGATTTATGGGGTATTTTTAAAAACGAAAAAATTTGGTTTTGCGAAAATCTTCCAAGATCTATTTCATCAAAAACAATCTGAAATCTACCATCAAATGCCCATATATATCGATCAGGAGAGGTTGCAACAGTTTTTTTATGATCGTTATTTGACATTAGAACAGCATTATCATTTGTCTTTAGAGCAGATTCGATTGAAATTAGCAGAGCATATTCATTTAGATTCGATTTTATTATTGCTTTTACCAGCATCGATTAAGAATAAAGTATTTGATCGTTGGGAAAGTGAAAGTACCCAAGCCATGCAAAGCCATCAATTGTCGCCGAGACAAGCATGGGAAATTCATTTTTTACCGAATCTATTTGCTGTTTTGATGTTTGTGTTTTTGATTAAGCGTTGGATTAATGGTGGGGAAATCGGGTTGTTTTCTTTGCTGATGACAATGGGGGTGATTTATGCAGTTTGTTATGTGCAATATTTATTTTTTTCAAGAAATGATATGGCGCAATTTAATATTGATTTGAAATTAGAAGAGAAATATGAAGAGAAATTATTATATGAGGTGGATGAGATCCAAAAAAGCAAGAAAATGATTGGGTATTTAAAGGATTTGAAGAATCAATTAGATGATTTATGGAAATTGGATGAAAAATTAGAAAAACAAGCTAAAATACAACAGACATATTTAAGTTCTTCTCCATTCCATCGAAATTAGGTCGGTGCTGATCATGATCAAAGGATTGAATTGATGTTTGCAGAACCCAAAAAAGAACTTAAACCATTTGTGAAGTTAACGCGATTGATCCTAGGGATAGAATTGCAAATGGTTTATCTGCCACCCGGTACTGTCATTCTAGGGGATGATGGTGAAAGCACATGGATTGAAAAGGGATTTTTGCTATCCGCAGAACCCATCACCCAAGCCCTGTATCGTGTGGTGATGTCCGATAATCCAAGTTATCATAAAAGACTTCAACTCCCAGTAGAATCAGTATCTTGGTTGCATAGCGCTTTGTTTTGTAATCAATTGTCAAAGCTAGATGATTTGTCGGCTTGTTACCAAGCTGTGAAGCAGATTAGTACTCAAGAATTACAAATTAGATGGCAAAGGGATAAGGTTGCTTATCGATTGCCTACTGAAGCGGAATGGGAATATGCAGCTAAAGCTGGGCGTAAACTCAAATATGCTGGATCGGATTCGTTTAATGATGTGGCTTGGTGCTCTGTGAATACACCAGAACCTCAACTTGTGCGCAATAAACAACCTAATGCTTGGGGATTCTATGGGATGAGCGGTGGGGTGTATGAGTGGTGCTGGGATCAAAATGATGCTTGGCACAAAGAAAAACCCTGTCGGGGTGGCTCTTGGAAACAAGATGAAAATCATGCTGGGATTTCTGAACGTCGATTGCTGGATTTTATGAGCGCTGATAGTGAAATTGGTTTTAGGATTGCTTGTGATGTGCCTCAGGATTGGTTTTTATGATTTATGGGGGGGGAGTATTGATTTTTTTTGGGGAGTTGTATATTTAATTTGGGGTTAAATGATTTCATGGATTGGAGCATTATGTTTAAAAAAAATCAGTTGTTGTTTTTGGGGATATTCTTGATTTCTTGCGCGATTTCTAAACCTGTGGTTGAACAGAATATTGCTCAGGGAAATGAGAGTAAGAAAGATGAAGTTAAGGTTACTCCTAAGCCTCAGAAAAAAGATGAAGTTAAGGTTGTTAAACGCGTGGCTGTGCTTGAATTAAAAAATAGCAGTAAAGGATTGGTAAAAGATGAAGAATTGTCTTTTTTGTCTAATCTGATTCGACAAGCCAGCGGACGTTTGCCTCAAGATAAGTTTATGGTGATGACTCAAGAGAATATTTTGGCGTTACTTCCACCTGAAACTAAGCTTGAGGATTGTGTGAATGAATGCACGATTACTACAGGGCGAATGCTTGGGGCGGATTATATTGTGACTGGGGAAGTGGTGAAATTTGGGGCATCTTTGAGGGTGGCGCTAAAACTGCATGAAAGTGCGAGTGGGGCGCTGAAATCTAGTGATACGATCAGTGGGAATAAGGTGGAGGAACTTGAGGGGAATATTCAAGGGAGCGCTGTGGGATTGTTTGCGGATTTAGAACCTAGCTTGAAGAGAAGTGCGGAACGGTTGAAAAAGGGATTTGTGTATGAGAAGTTTTCATTGGTGGATGCTGGGGCTTTGGATCAAAGGAAAAGTGAAATACCAGTGTTAAAACAAACCGAGGTGAAAGGGATCAATTTTGGAAATGTAAATGTAGATGCATTGGAATCTTATCAACAAGCAATTGATTTGGAAAAGAATGAAGCTGTATCTTTCAATGATAAAAAAAAGGCATGGGAAAAACTCGCTCAAATCGATCAATCATCGGATTTGGGGAGATTGGCTAAGGAAAGAATTATGATTTGGGAAAATCAAATTCAGGAGAGAATGCAAAAAGAGAATGATTATCAAAAATTACATGATCAGATGGTAGAGATTGAGAAGAAAAGGAGTTTGAAGAGAGATGAGGATTGGTTGAAATTATCTAAGTTGCTTAAATTGACTGTGATCTCGGAGGAGGATAAGAATAATTGGGTGGAGGCGTTTATTGAGGCTTATGGGGTGCATGAATTGCTTAATCCTTATTATATGCAAATGGATACGAAGTATAGGGATGTTGTTAAGGATAGGTATGAAGGGTTGTTGGCGGAGAATAAGGCTGAATTGAAGAATAGATTGTTGATCTTGTTGAAGGCGCCTAAGGGGTATTGGGATCAACATGATTTGTTTTTGTGGAAGTTTGTGGATTTGGGGGATGTGGAGGATAAGGATATGGGGGGAGTGCCGGAGGTGATTAGGAAAATGTCACGAAAAACAGGTGATTTTGGTAGTTCATTACCTGAAAAAATCGAAGCTAGAGATATTTTGGATGTGATGCGTAAGAACCAACCCAAGATATATCACTGTAAATCCTTGGCAACAGAAACAGTTAAAATCAATGTTCGCGTGACCATTGCTAATACTGGTACAGTACAAAACACAGAAATCTTAGATGAAATCCATAAAACATCACTTTTGGGTAAATGCTTGGAAGAAAAGATTAAGCAATTCAAATTCCCTGCATTTAACACACCTTCTATGAGTGTCAAATTACCATTTAATTTCTAATCATTAAGCTTGTTCAAATATCATATTGGATCTTTTGAAAATTTTTGTTTACTATAGCTCATCCAATAGTTATATAATTCCGCACCTTTGATTAGGGTATATTGTTTTGGAAAGGATGGCAATGGATTTTTATTGGTTTG
>JACCDO011911970.1_pt1 | contig 10953 bp, 19 predicted proteins | sample 7446101 | NCBI WGS metagenome assembly JACCDO01 (sample SAMN15323440, study PRJNA562643) | freshwater metagenome | isolation source: river surface water | place: USA:Blue River Watershed | collected 2017-08-16
AAATCTTTTTCGATGCAAGCTGCTTTGAGTGCCATTGCCAGTGGCTTCCACTGTGCAGGCGCAACCGCTTTGTCCAGCACCCAGTACGCATGGAGTCCGTTCCCCGATGAAACAATCATCGGCATGGGCAGGCCAGTGTCCTGCGTGAACTTCACCAGTGCACGAGCACCCTCACTTGCGTTGGCATAGGGCTTAGCCTTGCCGTTCTTACCGATGCCGCAGTCCACATCAATCGCCAGCACCTTCGTCAGTTGCACAAACTCCTGCTTGCGCTTCTTCTGCGAATAGGTTGATATGGCGTAGTAGGTGTTCTGCCCCCTACTGTTTAAGGCCAGTGTGACCTTGGCGAGTTCTTCCACTGTATTGAAGTACCCATGCTTTGGCGCTGGGTGTCCATCTTCAAATGCGGCTACACAATATAGCCCCTCAGTCGGTAGAACCCGCTGTAAAAAACTCAGCGTGTCCATGTTATCCCCGTTATTGGGGGGTGGTTAGCCCCCCGTTCCCTTACTCAAAACGCTTCATTATTTCGTCAAGGCGTTCTTTGCGTTGCTTCTGTTCCATGGCAATCACATCGGGCATAGGCCACTTGTCATCAACCATTACCGAAAGCAACTGTTTTAGCACAACCCGCACAGTATCGCTATTGGCTTTTCGCAGGGGTTTCCCCCTGACCCAGCCATAGTAAGTCATGCGGGTAACACCTAACAAGGAAGCCATGTCATTGATTGTCAACAACATGTGCTTCCGCAACGCCTCGACTTTTGTGAAGTCAATAGGCGCTGGATTAGGCGTCATCTGCGTTCACCTCACCGACGAGTGCGGCAATCTCATCCGCAAGGGAAGATGTTGCTGCTTGTTGAGCAGGTGCAGCGGCGGCAGCGGCGGCGGGTTTCGCAGCAGCAGGCTTGGCGGCAGCAGCTTTAGGAGCACCAAAGCCACGCTTGGGAGCGGCTTCGGGTTGGGGTTCCGCCACGGGGGTTGGAGCGGGTTGGGGTGCCGCCGCTACTGGGGCGGGCTTTGGTGCAACTGGTTGGGGAATCGCCACGGGTTGACCTTGACGAGACTCACCTGTGATTTCCTTGACGGCGTCAGTGCCGAACAGCTTGTCCACTTCGGCTTGTGTCTCAGCATCCAAGAAGCCGCCGAAACCAAAAGCCAACTTAGGGAAAGACGCATTGGTATCGAACGACACCTTGGTGCGCACAATCTCAGCAGGGATACCACGCACAGACAAGTCCTTGTGGTACTGGCTCAAGCCAGCAAGTGCGGCAGGAGTAACTGCCAACAAGTATGTAGGGCCTGTTGGGTCATCAGCGGCGACCACAGCCAAACGCTTCAAGTCAGAGCAGGCTTTGATTTGCTTGCCTTGTGGAGTCACTTTAGAACCCCATGCGTTTTGTGGGCACGATGCGCACAGGTCATTCTGTGGCGCAGTCGATTGGCTATCAGGGCCGACACCATCCAACGAGAAACAATCAGGGCTAGATGGTTCGCTCTCAGGTGTCCATGCCTTGGCGTACCAAGTCTTCGACAGGCGGGGGTTAGCGCCGACAATCACCACATCCAAAGATGTTGTGTCGAGTACGGTCTCTGTGCCGCCTTCGATGATGCGGAAGCGTGAGCCTTTGATAGAGATACGGGGTACGGATTCACCGCCACCGATACCGCCAGCCAAAGACTGAGACAAGACAGATGGAACACCAACACGTTGAGCGAGGTGGGCTGGGATTTGCGCATTGGCAAGTACGAGATTGCTCATAGATTTCTCCTTAGGTGAGCGGGTTAAATACGATTGGTTGCACGTTTGGTTTGGGCAAGACCGCCCTGCATTGCCACCGCCCGTGCTTTTTCGGCGGCGAACATTTCTTGCTGATACTCCTCACCGATACCCAGCTTGCGCTTGGCTTCGGATGCAACGATGTGCTCAGCGATTTCTAGATGGTCTTTGCAGTAAGTGAATCCACCTTGGCGTCTGCCTTCATACGCTTCGTCAGGACGGATTGCTCGTACAACAAAACCATTCTCGATTCGGAACGCAACGATTGCTGGCATACAGTTGCCGAACATACGCTCCATATCTGTCGCTGGTCTTACCTCAGGTGGGTAAGAATCTTTCTGTGCGTCATTGATGAGAGACACCAATGACTTACCGAACCACTGTTTGATTCCCATGTCAGTCCTCTACTTTCGCTGTTGGTTTACGGATATTGATTTCCAGCTTTGTGCCGTAGTTCACACCTGCTGGCACCGCTTTGTTCGACTCGATGTAGCCACGCACAGCAATCTTGCTGACACGTTTCTCAAGCATGTCGAACGCTTCGTTGTCACGGATGAAGTTCAGTACGGCATCCCAGTCGGCTACATTGGCGTAGTCGGTGGTGGTTAAGAACGCAGTCCCGTGCTTGGTCTTGAACGAGGTAACGCCTTGAGCATCAGCCTGTTCCTTCAACCACGCTTCGAGTTGCGCCATCTTCTCCTTGAGGCCTTTGGTCTGTTCTTTGACCGCCGCCTCCATGGAGTCTTTCTTGTCACGGAGTTTCACATACGCCGCAACAACATCATCTACATTTACTGTCATAGTGTCACCTACCAGTTTGTTGTTGGATTAAATCAAGAAGCAAGCCTTGCAGTTTCTGCTTATTTTTTAGGCGCTCATACATCTTGTACTCAAGGTCTGTTGCCTCGATGTGCACTACGTTTGAGACGTGCTTCTTACCTATGCGTTCGATGCGACCATTCGCCTGAACATATACCTCGTTGCTTGTCACTGGCCCGTACCAGATAATCGTTGACGCTGTTGTCAGTGTCAGACCATGAGCCATGGTTGCGGGGTGAGCAATGAGTACATGTGGTTCTTTGCTGTGTTGGAAGTCGTGGAAGATTTGGTTGCGCTTGTTGGATGACACCTCGCCATTCACAACACCCACAGTCCAATGCTTCGACAGTTCTTTCTCCAGCATGTGCAGGGTTCCAGTCAAAGGTACGAACACGATTACCTTGTTGCCTACTTCTTCAATCACCTCCTTTACTAAGTTAACACGGGGTGCGCAGTCTAGTTCAATGTGTTGACCATCGTCACCGTAGGCCACGCCACAAGAAATCTGCACAAGTTTTTGAATCTTCACTGCCTCGTTTACAGCAGTGATGGTTCCACCAATAACACGCTCTGCCGCCATTTCTGTCGTGAAGTGGCGCAACATCTGCGTGTAATGTTTCTTCTGCTCTGCCGTCAACTCCACCTTGCGTGTCTGCACCACGGTGTCAGGCAAGTCAAAGCACTCATCCCGTGTGTATCGCACAGCAGGTTGCAGGATGTGCTTCACTATGTCTACTGACTCAGGGCGTGGCACAAACTTCCATTGACCAATCTTCATCATCACCTGCTCACGGAAAGCAGTGAAGGTCTTGGTGCAGTACGGACTGTTGACCAGCTTGGACAGTGCCCACGCATCAGTCGGGTCGTTCGGTGTAGGTGTGCCAGTCATCAGCCACAAGCGTGTCGCTGGGTTGGCATCCATCCACTTGCGGAATTGTTTGAAGCGTTGGGTCGATGGGTTACGCAACACTGCCGCCTCATCCACAATCACCAAGTCAAAGAACCCATGGGTCAGGTCGCTAATGATGGGGAACCCATCGTGGTTGATGATGTAGAAGTCAGCCTCAGTCTTGAGCAACTTCTTACGGCGCTCGGCTGTGCCGTGAAGCACAACAAACTTACGGTGGTGAAAGCCTGTGAAGATGCCGTCACCCCATACCCGTTCCAGTGTGGACAGTGGGGACAGAATCAACACCTTCTTGACTGCGCCAATCTTCATCAGGTAATCAGCAGCCCACAGAGACGACTGTGTTTTACCAGTGCCAATCTCGTTGAGGACAAGCCCCCGTTGGTTGAGCGTCAAGAACGCAGCAGTATCTTTTTGGTGGTCATACGGGGTGTACTGACCGGGCCAGTCGTAGTAATGCAGGATGGGAGACGGAGCCTTGATGCCCAAGTTGTTGAGCACCTTCACCTCATCCAACTTGTGGGGCGTGACCACTAGGGGTACGCCTTGCACATGGATGGTCTTGGCTGTTGGAATGGTGTCCAACACCCTGTTCGGGTTGTTCAACTTGAGGGCAAGGGTTCTTGCCTTCTCGACTACTAGCATCTTGTCACCTGTACTTGATAATGAACTTCTCAACCTCACCAATGGTTCGCTCGTCATAGACTAGGAACCAAAACCCACTTGCTTGCTTGATGCCCTTGGCACATTCAAGCTGTAAAGCGGTGGGCTTCTTTGTCTCATCCGCTTTACATTCAATCCCTACAAACAGCCCGTCAACAATGGCAATCACATCGGGGATACCTGCCCTGCCAAGGCCGTTGCTGACTGGGAAGAAGTACCAAATCTTGTGCTTCTTGAGCATGTCGGTTAGCTTCTTCTTCACCTTACCTTCGGGTGTCATTGCGCTCATTCTATACCTCTTTACATTCGTGTCAAGTTTTATTTTACTAGGTTAAACCCTAGCATAGTCACAGTCGTGTCGGGCAGGGCAGAAGCGGCACAGCCCACTGGGTTTGGCAGGCCAGTTGTCATGCTCTGCCGAACTGTGGATGCGTTGGATTCGCTTCATGATGCCAGCCCACAACTCGTTGGCTTGCAGGCGGTTGTACTGCTCGGTGTCCATGCTCATGTCCTTGAGCCACACCAAAGAAGTCTTGACCCGTACCACTTCGGGGTAGTGCTTGAACACCTGCACGGCGAACATCTGCATCTGAAAGAAGTCGGGGTTGCGTTTGCCTGTCTTCCAGTCCATGACCACGGCGTCTTGCCCTTGTATTACAAGCACGTCAAGTTTAGAACGGAGCCAAGCATCAGCATCCCACCAACCTGTTGGTGTAAGGTTCTCGGTGAGTACCAGTTCCTTCTCGATGTGGAGTTCACCCTTACTGGCAATGCGTTCAACCGATGCGCACAGTGGTTCGTAATGAGCAACATCTTGTGGTAAGAGTGTGTCCTCCTTCAAGCGGGCCTCAAGGAAAGCATGGATTCTTTCACCATACTTACTGGCTTCACCACCTTCATCGACAATATCCTTGGCGATTCGTTGGCGGAAGTACCGCAATGGGCAGTTCTCGTACAACTTAATTGACGAGTATGAGTGTGCAAGGCGCATAGATTGTTGCCGCAAGGGGTGTCCTAGCGGTTCTCTGTTATTTGGAATCGTCAGTATACATGTAGTTTGCTGGAGCTTTCAACCCCCGTACAAACACCGAGAAAGAACTTATGGTGTCATCACCAAAGCCAGTCATCAACCCAATCTGTCGGGCGGCTTCGTCAAGCGCATCGTTCCAGCCATGGGCGTAGAGAGCAGGGGCAACCTCACTCTCCCCAAAGAACTCACCGAACTTCTGTTCGTAAGCGTCTTTCATTCTCATGAGTGCATCCTCCGCAGAATGTCGTACTTCAAAATCTCCAACTGCGCCACGATTTCCATGGCGTTGTCGATGCTTGTCGAGTAGCGTGAGTACACGCCATCCGTCTTGACCAACACCAGTATGTCTGTTGCTCCGTCTTCGTTCACCTTGCTGGCGACGGCGTCAAGCACATCACGGATTTCTTCTCTGCGTTCTACTGTCATACAGTCCTCTTTATGTTTGCGAGTTCCAACACGGCACGGTTGGCATACTCAGGTTTAACAATGCGGTTCAATTCTTCGGCGGCATCCAACGCCACATCAATGGACACTGTGTTGATTGGGTCATACGAATCACTCAACAACATCTGCTGGCAAGCGGATAGCCCACCTCGCAGAACTCTTACACGCCTGTCGTCATGCCCAATGTCAGGGTCAATGTCCGATGCGTACCCAATGACAGCCAGTGCATAGCCAATGGCTTCCATCAGGTCAGCACACTGGTCACCCTTCTGTTTCATGTACAGCTTTATCTTGCTGTCCGTGATGACACTGCGCAACTTGGCTTGGGCTATCGCCCTAGCTATTGGGTTCTTGGCTGTGTTCTTTTTTACTTTTTTGAAGTACACGATTCTCCTTCCCAAAGTTGTCGATATACATGTCACACCCTACAGTTCTGTCGAACACAGGTGGAACCATCCATGATTGCCATAGGTCTTTCGGTATGGCGGTGTGTCGGTAGCAGTCCAGCTTCACTGGGCAACCAATACCGTTGCACATAGTTATGTCAGGCATAAATAAATCTCGCATTAGGGTGAGCAAACTTCAATCTTGCCATAGCCCCCAACAGTCTGCGCTTCCCAATGAAGTATGTTGTACGCTCTGATATGTATGGTTGGACTGGCGCTTCCATCAAAGTCAACCAGTACACAGGCCACACCCCACCAACATAGACAGTCGGGCACATCAGTTCTGCGAGGGCTTGCTTGCGCCACAGTTCTTCCATTGCTCGAACAGCCTTGGCTAGTACCGCATCAGGCGAGGTCTTTTGGGACACGGCGAACCAACATGAATCGGTGGTGGATGTTGAGTGTGTCACCCGTTTGCAGTGACACCCCCCGTGTGTATCGCCATGTACCAACACATGCTCGGTAGGCTAACTTCATACGCAACCACCAGTGGTAGGTGCGCTCAGTACAAACTACCCAGTTCATGGTGTCTCCTCTACTGGTTCGTAGGTCAGTTCAAAAATATCAGGCTTGCATGGGTAATGCTCACCCACCACACCTGTGATGATGTAGTCACTAGGTGTGACGATATGCCCACCTTCAAGCGTTTGAATCCAACCGTGGTATCCAACCTTGAATCCGTCTAAGGTTTCCAATGGGGCAAACAGTACGGCGGGGTGGTCGCCATGCTTGAACCACTGTGTAGCTTCGATAACCACGGGTTTCTTACGGTACTTCATTTCTTGTCTCCAAAGTCGTGGAAGATTGTGTTGCCACAGCGGATGCAACTCCACCAATAGCTGTTCTTGTTTCTGTACTTGATGCCAAAGTTGGTTGGCTCATAGCGGTGCTTGCATGTCATTTCTTTTTCCCTTTGTATGCGGGTAGCTTGCCAACAAGTCTGAGGTTCTTCCCGTTCATCCTCTCCACCGCAAGGTAGGCAAGGAACTTTCGTTGGGTAAAGAACCGCTTGGTCTGCAATACATCACGCACCCAATAGAACGGGGCGGTGTACCCGTATTCCACTAAGTCAAAGTCAATCTCTTGTGCTTCTACTTCTGCTGTTTCCACAATATATTCTCCAGTCTCAGGGTTAAGTTGGTACGAGTAAACGGTTTCTGTTTTAGGTGTCGCCATAGTTCTTAGCTGTTCCTGCTTCACATGCGACGGGGAGGTCAGATGCCCACGCGGGAGGTGTTGACATACAACCAACAATAAATTGCTCGGCGTTTGACGCATCACTCTCCGGGGCCGTGATGATGATTTCATCGTGCACTTGGAAAGCCACATGGTATTTCTGCCCGACCTTGTTCATCTGCTCGGACACAACGATACGAGCCATGGCTTGAACCACGTTCTCTGTCACCTTGCCCCCGTAGATTTTTGTCCAGTCAATGTCCTGCATTTCACCAGTCATCACTCGGTTCTTCGCAGCCTTCGCATAGGTACGGGCATCAGCAATGTATTCATAGTTGTTCTGCGATGAACGCAACGCTGGGTAGCGGATGTACAAACCGTTTGGCAGTTTGATTCCATCCTCGTCATAGGTCACCATCTTGGCAATCATTCCTGACTGACGGGCAACGATGCCACCCAGTGCGTGGTTACACCTAGCCCACAGTGCAACGATGCGATGGTTCTTCTGTCGGTAGATTTGTACGATGCGCTGTGCTTCCTCAATCGTCACCTTCACAGAGATACCGCCCTGCCCAATCTCAAGTGTGCGTCTGAACTTCTCTGCACCCATGCCGTAGCCTAGCCCCAAGATACAAGTCTTGCCAACGAATCGTTCCACCTTGTCAGCCTTGGTGATGGTGCGACCATAGACTTCCGATGCAAACTCAGAGTACACATCACGCCCTTGGGCGAACGCTTCCACCAAGTCATGTTGCTCAGCCAACCATGCAACCATCCGTGCCTCAATCTGTGACGAGTCACTAGAAATAATCACATGACCTTCGGGTGCTTTCAATGCACGGCGAATCGCCCCGTTGCGTGGCAGGTTCTGCAAGTTCAACTTGTCACCGCCTGAGAATCTACCTGTGTGTGCGCCGTAATAGTTGAGCATGATTGGTAGGCGACCTCGGTCGCTCACTCGAATCAGGTTCTCGGTGCGGGTCTCCTCTAGTGTGGACTTCACCCCCAAGCGAGCAGCGACTGCGGTCTGCACCCTCTCATCAGGATGTTCTAGTAAGTCAGTGAACGCCTTGTCAGTCTTTGAGAAAGCAAACGCTTCCTTGCCTGTGCGTGCGCTCACCTTGGTTGGCGGGGTCACTCCGAGGTTGGCGAGGTACTTCGCAAAGATTTGGTTGCTCATCAATGTCTTGGTGATTGCCTCATCACTGATACCAGTCAAGCCAAGGTCGTTAATCAACATGCGCTTGCGTGTCTTGACTTCCTCAAGGTGGTTCTCCAACACCCCCCTGTCGAGTTCAATGACTGGCTCGGTGTACATGCGTAGCGTTTGGTCGATGGTCAGCAACTCACTGACAGGGAAACCACGCTTCAACTTGTTGAACAATGCGTGTGTGAGTTCGACATCGTTGCGGCAGTACTCACCATACCTTGCAAGTTCCTCAGGTGTGAAGTCAGCACGGCGTTTACCCAATGCTTGGATAACTTCCTCGCCCTTCTGCCCCAACCCATAGTAAGTTGCCAGTGCTTTGAGGCTACCCCCCACTGTCATTTGATGCAGTGGTCGTGCCATAGATAGAGTGTCGAACCACAGCTTGGGCTTGATGCCAAAGTGCCATGACAGGATAGCCCCATCGAACGCTGTGTGGTGGCACAGGATAGCCTTGTTGCGGTAGTCGAGCGAGTTCAAGAACTTGCCCACATTGTCACCGCTGTACCAGTCGGTGGGGTAGTTGTTTACCTTGATGCCTACGCCAATGACCTCGAATCTTGGGTCACGGACATACGCCTCGGTGGTCATCTTCGACAGGCTAAAGTCCTTGTCGTAGTATGTTTCAAAGTCAATGGTTACCAAGTCCATTTGGCACTCCCTCTAATGCGGCGACTACCGCTTCTTCTAAGTTGGCTCGTACAAAGAACTTGGTGTATGTATCCACACGCCAACCCTCACCGAACCGCTCGACACATTGGATGTGCCCACTACGCAAGAGCGAAATTACCCATGCGTCTTTCTCCATCTGCCGATAGTTGTCTATGGCTTTCTGTATGGCGTCTTCTGTCATGCCTACCTCTCTTTAAGTTCAAGCCAATACAGGATTGCAACAAGCAACCCTGCTACCAGTACGACTGTGCCGATGACGCTGAGTGCAAAGTAAACACCGAACACTAAAGCGTCACCGACCCCATGAAGCAGGGCTTCAATCACCTAATACCTCAAGAAGTTTCTGCATGTAGTGCTTACCCTTGGCAATCTCTGTAGCCGACTGGTCTTTCGCACCCATCCGCATGATGTACTTCAATGCACCGCCACGGTAGTAACCAATCTGCTGTTCCTTCGACCATGTGTCCACCACATCCCAAGGTTGCACACCCATTTCTTTGTAGTGCGAACCGCCCTCTTGAATGTCACGGGCAACTTGTTGTTGCATGTGTGCAGGGGTGTGACCACTGGTGTGTCCAACCTCAACGATGACACTCTCGTCATGGAATCGTTGCTCGTCAATAGCCTTCAATGCCCGTGCCGCTTTACGGCATGTGTACACGGCAGGCAAAGCCATCTTGAACTTGGTGCTTACCTTGGCAGGTACAGCGTTAGGGTTCTTTGAGAAGTAGTCAACCACCTTTTGTTTTTTGGATAGCATTTTCATTTGTCCTTTCCGACAGAGTTAAGCCAAGCACATTCTTCTTCCAACACCTTGACCCGTGCTTTGAGTTGGTCAATTTCTAATTCGTATTGCTTGAGTTCTCCCTCAAGCCTATCGTTCCTTGCCCGTAGTAAACGGTTCTCTTGTTCCAGTTCTTCGGTCACATCACTCTCCTTGGTTATCGAACACACCAAATCTACGGCGCAGTTCTACTGAGTATGTCTTGCATACTTGGTCAACTGCATGTAGTGCAAGCGCAGGGGTCGGCTGTGTCTGCCAGTACCCTGAGGTACTAGACTGCACAAAACCTATCATCAATTCATTGGGAAACTGGTTATCTTTGATAGCAGTATAGAGTACATCGAGCCACTTGTCGCTACTCCAATCAGGTTGTTCCCATTGGTATCTACCCTTGCCTGAATTTTCTTTGGCAACTTGTTGGCAGAAGCCTTCGAGTACACCCATCCGTGCCCGTACTTTCATACCTCGCTTGAATGAACGCAAGCAACTTAACCAATGCTTACGCTTGGCATCATCAACATTATCCAGTAGCGCAGGTCGTGCGTTAGTAGGTTGGTAAGTATTGAGGTCGAACTGCAAACCGTCAAACAGTTCTACTTGGTTGCGTCTGTCGTGGCAGAAGCGCCAGTCCCAATCGCTACCGATGGAATCGCAATAGTCTCTGTAGGACTTGTTGGTCACCACCGCATACCGCCCCGTGGCAACTCGTATCCACATGAATGGGATAGCACGATGCAACGCTTGGCTCAAGGTCACGCTGTGTCGCCGTGCTTGTTGTGGTGTCAGCGTAAAGGTGAACTTGTTGTCAGGTGTGTAGCATCCGATAACTCCTCCGCCATGCCACACTTCATAGGTGTCACCGTTCTTCTTGACCCTACCCCATGAGCAAAGGGGTCTACCCTTAGCTTTGTCACGGGCTTTGCTGAAGAATGTTTCAACATCTTTGTAGTTGTTCAATAGGTTAGTCATGTCAGTTCCTTATCGGGTCATCTTGTGGAAAGCTACTTGTGCGCTGAGTGCGCCAA
>JACCDO010519258.1_pt1 | contig 10952 bp, 7 predicted proteins | sample 7446101 | NCBI WGS metagenome assembly JACCDO01 (sample SAMN15323440, study PRJNA562643) | freshwater metagenome | isolation source: river surface water | place: USA:Blue River Watershed | collected 2017-08-16
GGTGGCGCTTTGTGCGGCTACGACGCTTGCCACCTCCTGCTGCTGGAGGAGGGGCTACAGGGGCTACAGGGGCTACAGGGGCTACAGGGGCAATAGGGGCAACAGGAGAGACAGGGGCAAAAGAAGCGACAGGAGCCACTGGCTTTACAGGTGCTACAGGCGCCACAGGAGCAACTGGTGCTACAGGTACATTTTCATTTAGTGGTCCTACTGGTGCTGTACTCTATTATGATGGTGCAGGTGTAACAGGTTCAACATCATTTACATATACAGCAAGTACTCAAACTTCAGAAGTTACAAAGCTTTCAACAAGCGCCCTAATTTTAAATTCCAAAACAGTTGTTAGCAATGTTGCTGGATCAACAGGTGTAACACGTAATCTTTTTATGGAGGGAGTTCCTCTTGTGCAGCCTCTAATTCCTACAACAAATAGTGGCATTGTAATTGGAACTCTTGTACCGGCATTTTACGGGGAGATATATGTATATACGGGTAATCCAACACTGAATTATTTCACAGATCTTAGTGGCGGTTCTCAATACCAATTATTTGACGGCTACTATAATACAATTAAAAATACAAATGCAAATCCTCTAGGGGTTAATATTTATCAAACAACAAACCCAGCAGGTGCAACAGGTACATTTGTAAGTACAATTACAATTTCGGCAAACACTGAAAATTACTTATACTATAATGGAACATCTAAAACATTTACGAAATATTAGCCCTTTCTCCTGCTCTTTGAGCAGGTTTACATATACATTCCAAATGGTGCTTTGTGCCCATCCTCCTTCTTTTTCAGGAAGAGATCAATGTGCTCCTTCTTAACCACAAATGGCAGACTGAAATCCTTAATGTAGAATGGTAGACTCTTATCGTTATACATACGTAGCATATTAATCTTTTGCACAATAGATTCAATGCAACGTTTCAGTTCACGTACACCATCCTCCTCCCGCGCGTAAGTCTCAATTACATGCTGGATGATCTCCTTTGAAATACTTACTTTCTCTGTAAGATTCACTTCTTTGAGAGCAGCAGGTAGGAGGTATTGTTCGGCAATTACAAGTTTATCTTTTGGCTGATAACCTTCCAGTTTCACCACCAACATACGGTCAAGCAGGATTCGATCAATCTTGTTAATGTCATTTGCCGAGAATACAAACATCACCTTACTGAGGTCAATTGGAATGCCGGCAAGATATTTGTCTTCAAACTCGGAATTTTGCACAGAGTCTGTTAGATGCACAAGCATATTTTGCACCTCTTCACCCTTCGGCGTTTGGGAGATTTTATCCAACTCATCGAAAAGCAGCACCGTGCTCATAGACTTCGCGGCGCACAGCGAATTGACGATTTTGCCTGAATGCGATGACTCATATACAAGTTGGTGACCGGTATACGTGGTTGCATCAGAATCGCCACCGAGGGAAATGAACTGGAAGGGCCAATCAAGTGCCTTGGCAATGCCGTTCTTAATTAGCGATGTCTTACCAATACCTGGTGGCCCTACAAGCAACAGTGAAAGGCCGTTCGCAGTTGGATTTGCAATCTTACTTGCAATAAACTGCAGAATCTGTAGCTTACTCTCATTCTGTGCATATACTGCATCATCGAGATATTTCATTGCCTTCTGCATAAATCCACCACAGCGTTCTGTACCATCTTCGATTCGTACAGGCATTTCCTTGTAATTACCAAATGGCACAGAGCAGAGTTTATCGAGCCAATTACGTAGTTTGAAATACTCGCCAGTACTTGGATCCATTGATTGCAACGATTGATACTTAGCTAGAACCATTGCTTGTGTATCTTTTGGCAGTTTCATTGTAAGGATTTTGAACATTAGTGACATACTGCTATCAGTCGCAGTAGGTCGTTCCTCAAGTGCTTTTAGGAGAGCGCGGCGCTTTTCAGCATCGAGTGCTTTGAACTGATCAATCTGACTGTCAATATCATTATCCTCAATCGGTTTTGTAATGAGCTCAACAAACTTTTTGACCTCCGATGACTCCTTGCGCATATTGTGACGACGAGGAATCATGCGCTGCGCTGCATCGTCCTCCATCTCCCCAGCCCCTAGGCGGATCACAAAGTTTGGCATAGTTTCATTATCATCGGCTTCTGAGTCATAATCCTCGTCCTCCTCTTCATCCTCATCATCCTCTGCCTCCTCTTCCGTGCCCTCAATATCCTCCTCATCTTCGTCTTCATCCTCATCTTCATCTTCATCTTCTTCTTCACTATCTTCCTTAATTTTACGGAAACGGCGCCGACGGGCTTCGGCCATTCGACGACGAAGTGATGCTGTTGGTCGAGTACGACGGCGTACGACAACATCCTCCTCTTCTTCCGATTCTTCCTCTTCTGATGATTCAACTGCATGAAGGACGGGCTTTGGTTTTTTTGGTGATGACTTTGGTGCAGCACTTTTCTTTGCAGCAGCGGCAGTCCCAGTTTTACGGCGCTTATTAGGCACTTCACTTTCTTCGGTATAATTGCTATCATCACTCTCATAATCATAGTCAATTAGACCGCGGATGTTACCATGACTGTCAATACTATTATCATCGTCATCGGCGTCACCGTGACCACCGCGCTTTTTTGCCGGCAGTTTCTTTTTTTCTGGAGTAGCACGCTTTTTGCTCTTTGTAGCAGGACTATCGTCCGCGCTGCTACGACTGAAGGAAAATGGTTTGCGTGGCATATTAGAAACTGTCGCTATCTGTAAAAGGCTTGTGCCAGGAATTTAGGCGGGCAAGGAAAATCATTTTTATTGCCCGCCAATGAAAAATATTGGGATTTATCACCGCGTCTATTTATGTATCAATACACTCTTTGGCATTTAGAATACTGAAACGGATGCGATTTGTAAGACTGGGTCGCTCGGTAGAACAGACAGTTAGAGGGCCCAGTTGTTCTGCTGCTATTTCTGCAATATCAGAACGAATTGCCGAAGAAACTGCGGCATGACCCTTAATTGCTCGGAAAATATGTAGAAGGCAGTTAGAATACTCTTCGAGAACATTGCTTTTATCCTCTTGTTTACTAAGTGCATCAATCTGTTGAATAATTAGTTTGATTGTTGCAACAAATGCCGAATGTTCTACAATACTATGCTTTAGTAATTCGGCCAAGAACTGGGAATAACCCTGACGATATTTCTTTTCTTTGTTTTTCTGAATAAATTCTTCCATATTTGCACATTCACCTTCCTCGACTTCCTGAAAGATAGTTGTGTAACGCTGATAAAGAGCATGCATTTCGTCAAGTAGGAATGGATAGCCAGTTGAAAGTTCTTTTAGGAGTTTTGCATATAGAGGACAGAACGTCTCCTCAGCAGCCGCTTTACGAAATACAAGTTGCATAAATTCAGTTAGGAAATCTGTCTCACCTGAGCCAAGGATCTCCATTAGGAATTCCTTTACTTCATCATAATTGGTAGGACTGAATTTATTTAGTTTATTAAGAATAATTGTATTTACAATTGTTGCCTCAACTGGCTCGGTGCTTGATTTGAACATACTTACATAGCGAGATGCAGGTGCATGTGCATGTGCAGGTGCAGGTGCAGGTGAAGCAGGAGCAACTGCTGGAGTAGTTGCAGTTAGGGGAGTAGGTACACTAGTGTTCTGGCTGGTCAGCGTCTTACGCATATCCCATGCACCTCGTGGCCCAGAATTCCTAAATGACGGAGGGCCATTTTGCACGGTGCTACCACCGCCGCTACCGCGGGAATATTGGTTTGATGACGGCATAGAACGAGGAGCATTTCCATTACCACCACCCGTCCGCCAATTACGACACACCTTGGACCATCCATCAGCATCTTCGCCACATGGAATATCAGCCCTAATTGTGTCAATGATTGCCAGCGACTTACTTGGCAATGCCGAGCGTCTTCCAGCCGCTCGGAACTGCGGCCGAAGGGCCAAAACAGAAAGTATCTCAGGAGGGACTACCTGAGCCATACTGTAATAAATGCAAATGTTTTTAAGCGGGGTCCGCTCAAAGGCTTGATAAATTGCGAAAGGTTGTTGCACTCAACCAACGTAAGCTACATCGCGTCTCAATTTTTGCACCCCAACCGTCCCAAATAATAGCGATGGATCTTTCCGGGGTTTTACAAGATGCTCGAATGGAAAATATCCCAAAATTTTTGAATATAAAGACTGCTGCGGCGACTGATGCATTTACAGATGGCTTAAAAAAATGGTCAGCCGACCCAGCAACTCTTCAAAAGCGAACTGAAACTGTTCGACAATTACGAGCGCAACTTACAAAGGATGCCGTCAACCGTATCTGCACATCATTTAAAACAATCGCGGAGCATGAATCAACGCTGCGTGCATTCTGGGAACCACCAACCCCAATGGAAGAGGAAGGATTTTCCCAACTCTTATTTCGTGGCGAATACACAAAACCTCTAAATCATCTTCCGAGCTTTCTCAATATTTGGTCAACACTCAAAATTTTTATCTTTCCTGCAATGTCAATCTCAACTCCCTTATTAACTTTTATTGCGCCATTCATTCTTGTTAAATTTGTTCTCAAATTACCAATGACATTTAAGCAGTATTTCAAAATTGCACAGTCAATGTATTTGGGTGGTGGTATGTCCAAACTGTTCAGTAATGTGCCTGAAATGCCAGCACTTCCTGTTTCACTATCGGATCAAGCTCGTAGCTGGCTACAAAGTGGCTGGCTCATTATTTCCTCTATTCAGGCTATCATACAACCTATAAATGCAGCCAAACATACACATGCTCTTCGTACACTTATTTTTACGAAGGCTGAGGCAATTAGGGCATACGTGAAAGCAGTCCAGGCAGTTCGCAAAGAATTTACAGATATTGGAATTAAAACAATGCGAATTAATATTCCCGCTGATGTACTGGAAGACAATGCACGCCTAGTAGCATTTTCACTTGAAAATCCAGTTATATTAAAATTACTAGATCGTTCCGTTGGTCATTATGAACTATGGTTCCGTTTTGCAAATAGCGCTGAAATTAGCGCCGTGCAATGGTCAACTGCTATGCAGCCATATATTGCATTTAAGGGGTTTTGTGATATTGGAATTGCACCAGATAAACAACGGAAGTTTAATATTACACTTGGTACTGGTAAAGCGCATGCTCTTCTAACTGGTCCAAATCGCGGTGGTAAGTCGACGGTATTACGCGCTGTGCTTCGAAACTTGGTTTTAGCACATTGTTTTGGGGTTGGTATTGGACATAGCGTTATATTGACGCCATTTGATTGGATACAGTCTTGTCTGCGACTTGAGGATCTGCCAGGAAAGGCGTCACTATTTGAACGCGAAGTAGCATTTGCCGCTGCGTCACTCAACCGACCTGCAAATAAACGCGGTTTCGTTTTTGTCGATGAGTTGTTCCATTCAACAAATCCACCCGATGCTGCCGCTGCATCCGCGCATTATTTAAACCAATTATGGGCTTGTCCTAATATCCTAAGTGTCATAAGTACACATGTTTTTGAGTTAGTTGAGTCTGCACCTGTAAATATACAGCGACTCTGCTGTCCTGCATGGGAGCGTGAAGATGGTAGTATTGCATACAGTTACGGACTAGCGCGAGGTATTTGCAAAGTAAGCTCTGTTCGTGAAATTCTACGGGAACAAGGTCTAGGTGGTCCCGCGTCTACACCTGACAAATAGTTACTCCGAGCATCATAGTGATGAATCCGGTCGGTGATGCATTTACAGTCGGTATTGTTCTGCTGCTCCTAATTGGCGCGGTTGCCTTTTATTTATACACCCGACTAACGCAGGTCGAGAAGCGAATGGGTCTTTTAGAAAATATTCTACTTGATCTCAAGGTCGCAACGGAGAATTCATTTATGGGTTTCCCCGGTGTTGGTAAGGGTCATAGCCATGGTGGAGATGATGAGCATGTAAAAAGCCGTGATGATGATGAGGAGGAGCTTTTATCCGAATATGTTCCTAAGCTGCCAACATCGCATTTAGGTGGTGCAATTGAGGCTGAGGAACTTGAGGCGGATGATACCGACATTTACGAGCGTGCTCTTGAGAAGGCACTAGATAGTGGCGAGGAGACGGCTGCACATGGTGAGGTTGCCGATATTGCTGAAGGCGACTCTGCAGATATTGAAGCTGCCGCCGAGGATGCAATGAAATCGGTCGAGGTTAGCAGCACCAGTGCACAATCTGCGACTAAATCTGAAGTACACATCAATAAACTAGAGCCTAATTACTCTACAATGTCTGTTAAGGAGTTACGCTCTCTAGCACAGAATCATGGTATTGCAGGTGTTGGCAAGCTGAGTCGCAAGGAGCTAATTGAGGCGCTGCAGAGGAAGGATAGTGGCGTTGTAGAAGGCATTGAATCCTCAACTGCATCTGCAGGCTTTGAGTCTTCTCTAATTGGTGGTGCGGCAGCGATTGATGCATAAGTAGCTTAGCCTAAATGACGGGGCTATTAGCAGAGAGCATAGATGGCCTGGATGTATCAAAAAGGTTTTCAAATCGCACCAAAAGATCTATTTGGGTACGATATGGATGATATTTATACATCCAGAAATGCAGTTATAGGCGATTCGCTGGCCAAGATTTATGAGGCGGCACCTGATAATCGTTATCCGGCGTATGCCGCATTAATGTCTGATGGGCGTCTAGTCACTGATTACCGTTCTAAATGTGAGAAGAATATTCCTGTTGGAAAACAATTTGCAACTCATCAATTTATGGTAAATAATGCCGAGCAGCTAATTGCAGAGAGTCGTAAACGCCAGGCAATTTGGAACGGTGCTCTTTTTGGGTTAGCTGCAACACAGCCTATGCCAGCGGATGTTCAAACATGCACGGCAGATGGTTGCACTGTAAAGCAGACAGGTGCAAAACATGGCCTAGGTTTGGAGCGGCGCTCAGAAGGTGTTCCAAGGCTGTTTGGCACATTTGAGATTGATCCGACATTGACGGAGCAGTTAGCGGATACGCGCAAAGTGGGTTTAACAACTCGCTTTGAGGGTGGTCGCAATAGTTTCCGAGGAATATCTGGGCCGATTGTCGATTCATCGCAGCCACCAAATCGCAATTAGCATATATGCTAAAAATAGATTATGAGCACGGTGCTTGTTCTTGCAAATTCAACATTTAATAATACCGATCAATTGAAATTACTCGGTTTTACAAATCTGAAACATGTCCTAATTGACCGCCGTTGTAGTATACTTGTTCGTGCATTTCTATATGACCATAAAATCGAAACAACAGAAATTGACATTCAAAAAGATTTACCAGCAATTTCCGATGTCTACTTATTTCACGACAATCATGGTGATACACAAGCCTTGGTTACTATAGCAAATAATCTCAAAAATAAAGGTGCTCAACTCTATATTTTTGAATCGCCACTAATTGATGTGCGAAGTGGTTTTCGACCCTATTAGGCGGTTAGGCCACGCCAGAGAGCATATAGGGCAATTGTTTTCTGTTCTAGAAGTTTTTGTTCATTAATTGCGGGTTTATTTTGGTTAACCTGTTCGGTCTGCTCTGCCTGTTCGAACGTTTCAAGATATCCGACAGCAGCCTTGGGAGTTGCGCATGCAATATCCATGGATGTTGTCCAGGGAGTTCGAAGTGATACATCAGCAGGTGCTCGTAGGAAGATCCAATATGCGAAACTGGAAGATAGAGCCGTGCTCTCTTTTCCAGCGAGTGGATCTGAAAAGAACTCCAAGGCTTTGAGGCCGGTTTTGGCACGACTACAACGCTGTGGGCAGAAACGGTTGGCAAGGAAGAAAAACGCAACAGTTAGGGCCATTGATGCAAAAAGTGTCACAGGTTGCATTACAAAAATAGTTGTCAATTGTGAAATACCATAACTCTTAAACAACGTCTCTGCGACAGTCGATGTCTGTGCTGCAGCAAATGCAAGTAGATATTGTGTACACCAGACGAACCATCCTGCTGGAACAAGTAGGGCTATCCATCCACGCGCCGTATGAAGTGGAGAACGAGCAACACATCTCCTAACTGGTCCTTTAGGGATTGCCAATTTGTTACTTAAAATGGCACGGGCTTTTTGTAACGTATATTGTTTTTGAACACCGCGTTTTTTCTTACATCGTGCTATCATTAAAATGTAATCAACTAGGTTGCCATCACTGGTTGCCATATCATTATTTGTAGCACTGACATTAACAATATCTTCCTCGTCACTGACCGATTGTTGCTGCTGCAAGGATCCTGCCGAAAAGTCAGCGTAGATATCAATACTTGCTCTGCGTGTTTTACTACCACCAAGCTTTTTATGACGCAATCTGCGAATCTCATTCGTTAGAATGTCCAATGAAATTGTTGCCAGCGCCTCTTCTAATTTATGACGGCGAACAAGTTCTTCATATAAATAAGGGTAGCGATATTTGAACTCGGCAATACCAGCAGTATTCATTAATGACAGGAACACTTTTAGGAAAATGACATTTACAAGTGAGGTCAGGATTGATTGTACAATTGTTTCGGCGAGGCTCATTTCAGGAAGTGGCTCCGTTCCTGATGGCGCACCATGTGAAAATCCATAAAGGAGTGTTGTGACAAAGAGTGTATGAAATATAGTGACAAAAATAAAAGTTGCGCGGAAAATACGGGGAAGACGGGGATCAAAACGGAAGAAAACGGAGAAGTAGGAGTGTTGGTACATTAGGCGTTGCCACCAGATCCTAATTGTAAATTTAGCGCGGCGCCAAAATCCTTGCGGTGGCAGCGGTAACTGTGATTCATGCTGCGGCCATATTTCTTCTGGGAGTGGTTTGTAGGGTGGTAAACAACGATCTATTAGAGCGCCTTCTGGAAGAATACGAGTAAGTTCCCTTATTTCTGTACAAGCAGCTATTCTGTGCAGATACCCTTGTGACGCCTTCTTATCAAAATACGATAACAATACTAATACTGCTATAAATGTAATGAGCCATGCTCCTATAAATGCATAAAGAGGCCATAGACGAAGGAATGTTTCAAGTGTATAAATGCTGCCGAAATTATTGAACACATTCAGATTGCTTTCAAGGACGGCATCAAATCGTGCAGCAAAGTCTGTTAGATGCGTACATTCACAAATGAGGGTATCTGCATCGATATATGTTGGTGTGCATCCATCTGATGTCCAGTTTTGCGCGGCTTCATTCCAATAAAGGCAACCTCCCTCGAGCTTTGGAGCAGGACATTCGGCCTCGCGTAATTCGCCGATATCGCCTGATTCGCCGACCTCGGTAACATTTGACACAATACATGTAATATTTGGCCGGCTTCCATTAGGGCATGATATATTTTTATAGGGGGCAGCGAGTTCAGTTCCATTACATATATAATTGACATTAGTTGGTAGGCGACTTGCGCGTGTTTCAAGAGGGAGGGTCCATACAAATTGGATTGGAGTAGAAAGGTTTTTTATCTCCAATGCAGTTCCATTTGGACCAGCAACCTCTACACTTAGGACTGGTGTTGCAAGTGTGACATTACTTGTGTATGGACTAGATGTCCAGAGAATTACTGAGGCAGATGTACCACCAATGCCGGCTGGAACTGCTATATTCACCTCCTCAGTACTAATTGCAGCTGTTTCATTTCCTGATAATGGTTGTGCTACAAAGAGGAATTCCTCTGTTTGGACAGTTAGGGTTGCATTGTTTCCTGCATTTAGAGTTGCTAGGAGACGAAGATTGTTCTTGAGATCGGCTGGATCGGCGGCTGTTAGTTGTGTGGCGATCTCTAATAGACGCTCAGGAGGTGGAGGTGGGCCGTCTAGAAGAGCAGTTAGAGATTGGGTTGTTATATTTAGTGACGATGATGGAGTTGCAGTTAGGGTTTGTGTAGGGGACGCTGTAATTGATGGACTGGCAGTTAGGGATTGTGTGGGATGTGACGAGGTCGTCGATGTAGGGCTTATGCTGGCAGTTAGGGTTTGTGTGGAAGTTGCACTAGCAGTTGCACTGGCAGTTAGGGATGGGGTGGGATGAGACGAGGTCGTCGATGATGCGGATGTCGATTGTGATTGTGTCGCAGATGTCGAAATGGACGATGAGGCTGAAACGGTTTTGGTACCATCCCTTCCGTTGGAAGGGATACTAGTACTGGCATTAATGCCAGCGGTACTTGTCTCGGTTGGCGATTGTGTCGCTATCGCTGTCGCTGTCGCGGATCCCGACGACGTTATAGAGAGTGACGCTGTTTCTGATGATGATGCCAAAGAGGTTTTACTCTGCGTAATTGACGGTGTTTGACTGGTAGTTAGGGATGGGGTTGGTAATTGGGTCGGCGATCGCGATCGCGACAATGATGCGGATGTCGATTTTGTAATTGTGCCTGAAACCGATTTGGTTGTTGTCATGGTCGGTGATTGTGTCATTGTTGGCGATGATGTCGCAAACGACGATTTTGAACTTGTTACAGTTAGGGATTTTGACATAGTTATTGTACGAGTTTTTGTCTGCGACTGCGTCTGCGTCTGTGACTGTGTCTGCGTTGGTGTCTGCGTTGGTGTCTGCGTCTGTGTCTGCGATTGTGTTCGCGTTGGTGTTATTGATTGTGATCTGCTAATTGTTCTACTTCTTGTAATTGATGGAGAAGTAGTTAGGGATGGGGTATTTGTCACTGTTGGTGATGATGTTACAGAGCTAGAGGCAGTTCCAGAGCTAGAGGCAGTTCCAGAGCTAGAGGCAGTTCCAGAGCTAGAGCTAGTGGCAGAGGCAGAGGCAGAGGCAGAGCTAGAGCTAGAGGCAGATCTAGATCCAGTGGCAGAGGCAGAGCTAGAGGCAGAGGCAGACCCAGAGGCAGAGGCAGACCCAGAGGCAGAGGCAGAGGCAGTGGCAGAGGCAGTGGCAGAGGCAGAGCTAGAGGCAGAGGCAGAGCTAGAGGCAGAGGCAGAGCTAGAGGCAGAGGCAGAGCTAGAGCTAGAGGCAGAGGGAGA
>JACCDO012291870.1_pt1 | contig 10952 bp, 13 predicted proteins | sample 7446101 | NCBI WGS metagenome assembly JACCDO01 (sample SAMN15323440, study PRJNA562643) | freshwater metagenome | isolation source: river surface water | place: USA:Blue River Watershed | collected 2017-08-16
ATAATGAAAAAATAATGAAAAAATAATGAAAAAATAATGAAAAAATAATGAAAAAATAATGAAAAAATAATGAAAAAATAATGAAAAAATAATGAAAAAATAATGAAAAAATTAAAATAAAAAATATAAAAAAAATCTAATAGATAATAAAGATAATCTATTTATTAGTATTAATAATAAAAAAATAAAATAGAAATGAGTTATAAGAATCCTAATAGTCATTGTCCTGCTCCCTATAATTCATCACCAAAAAATACAGATTATAAGGTTGATGTAGTTTCAGAAGTTCCTCCAGAATTTAGATGGAATTCGCCATTCGAAAGTCTTCCTGAAGTAGCCATGCCTAGAAATGGTGGACTTTTTTCAGGTCCAGAACCTAAACCTGGTAGTGGTTATGAAGCAATTAAAGTTCCACCTACCGGAACATATTATATTCACTATAATTTACGATCAGCTAATCCTCCACCAGGTGCTTTAGAACACTATTGTGGAACTAATCGTTCTAGTAATAATTATTTACCCATGCCAAATGTTTATTGGTTAAATGATGGTTCTAATAGATATCCTGCAGATAACAGATATCAAATTAAATTTGTTAAAGGGGTTGAAAATTATAATCATAAATAAATCATATATTTTTAATTATTATTAGTTATTATTAGTTATTATTAGTTATTATTAGTTATTATTAGTTATTATTAGTTATTATTAGTTATTATTAGTTGTAATATTTTTTAGAATTTTATTAAGAATTTTTATCAATGAACTCTTTTTAACAGGTTTTAATATAATATCGTCATATAAAGATTGTGTTATTTGATTAATAGCATAATCAATAGACGATGTTGCAATTATTGGTATTTTTACACTTTTTCTTAATTCTTGATAAATTAACATACCATCTTTTTTGGGTATACATATATCTAGAAATATTAAATCAAAATTATAAGATTTTACCATTAAATAAGCTTCTTGGTCTGAAGATACCGCTAATGTTTTAATACCTAGATTTGTTAAAAGTTGATATAACATCATTCTATTATTTGCATTTTCTTCAATAACTAAACATAAATAATCATTGAATTGTAATTGATTTATTTTTTCATTTATTTTATTTTCATCATCATATTTCTCTATAGAATATATATTAGGACTTGTATCAGAATATCTGTCAATGTCGGAATTATTATCATAATTACAATCTATTATTGATGAATTAGAAATATCAGAAATATTGGTTTCATATGAAAATTTTCTAGTTTTAAAATTAATATTTTTACATTCAATATTTAATGTAAATGTAGAACCTTCTCCAATTTTAGATTCAACATTTATATCTCCATTTAATAATCTAGCTAATTGTTGAGATATTGAAAGACCTAATCCAGTTCCTTGTTGTTCAACAATTATTGAATTATTTACCTGAACATATGGTTTAAAAATTTTATCTATATAATTTTGTGGTATACCAATACCAGTATCTGTAACTTGAAAACTCAAATAAATTTTTTCATTATCCTTTTTAATAATATCAATATTTGTTTTAATAAAACCAGATTCAGTAAATTTGACACTATTAGATAGTAAATTTAATAATATTTGTTTTAATCTTTTGCGATCAGTATATATTTCATCTGGAATATTAGAATCTATGAAATAACTAATATCTAAATATGGTTTATTAATATTTGCTTTTGCAATAATAATGTCATATATTTCTTCAATACATTCTAATAAATTAAAAGATGTCATATTAACAACTACATTACCAGAACTTATTTTAGCATAATCTAGAATATCATTTAAGATATCCATTAATTGATAACCACATGTTGAAATTATGTCAATATATTCTTGTAAATTTGAATCTAATTTATTTTTAAGAATTTGAGTAATACCTATAATGCCATTTAATGGTGTTCTTATTTCATGACTAACATTAAATAAAAAATATTCCTTATCATCCAAACTATTTTGACATATTTCGTTTTTTTTTTCAATATTTTTTTTTATTATGTATATTTTAATATCATCTTCTTGGATGATTTTATAATTTTCTAATTTCAAATCAAAAATTAATTTTTGTATATTAACACCTAAAATAGATGCTTTATCAATATTCAATCTTTTTTCTGCCGCAATATTAAGATTAATAATTTCATTTTTTTGGTTGACAGAAATTACTATTTCTTCTATGTTATCAAATATTTTATCTAAAGTATTATAATATTTTTTATTATTTATATCATTATTTTTTTCTTTTTCAAGTAAAATATCGATGCAACTTATCGGTTCTGACATTTAACCGATTTATAAAAATATTTATCTTATTTAGAAAGAAAGATTAAAAAATCACGTATAAAATAAATAACTTTAAAATAAATGCATCTAGCTTTTATTTTAGCTTTACTTTTGATACTTATAACAGCATTAATAATATTTGCAGCATCATGTGATAATAAATCTGTTGAAAAATGGACTAACTTAGATGGAACTTCTCAAATTCCACAAACAGATAATTGTTCAAAAGGAGTTGTTGATGATAGTAGTTCAACATTATATGCTGGTTGTAATGGTTTTAATTGCCCTTTAGATAAAAGAAAAACAAAAAGAGCATTTTATGATGATGGTTATAAAATGGAGGATGATAGATATCAATGTTTATGTAAATGTGACAGAAAATGCCTTCCAACACCTACAAATACTAGTTCTCCTAATTCATCTTCAAATAACAATTCAAAAAAACCACATATGGGGACAAGAATACCTTTTCCACCATGGTTTTCACCTATTCAATAATATTTAACTAAATAATAAAATTGATTTTAAGTATTAGATACAATATAAGAATAATTTAGATTTAATTTAAATATAACAACCAATTTACCCTTTTTAAAAATGGAATTTATTGATTATATTATTAAAAATGGTTGTTCTATTAAATGTTTTTATGAACCTAAAATGTTTTTTAACCAACCATATATAACTGAAATATGTTACTTAAAAAATTCACACTTAGTTCCTGGATTATTAGATAATAATTTTGCCCTTCTAATATCTGTTTTAATGTTAAAATTCATTGATGACGTTTATGACCCTTTTTATTATAATGAAAAATCAGAAATGGGCACTTTATTAATTAATGATAATGAATTAATTAGATTTAAATTACCAGAAAAAATTAACAAAATGATTGATAATATCAGTAATATTGATTCATGTGAAAATCCAATAACTTTTAATAATTATAAAATTAATATTATTAATGAACTTAGGGAACAAATATATCAATCATCAGATAATCAAATGATTGACAGATTTACTAAATTAAATAATATGAAAGAAGAAGTTCATATTCTTAAAGTTATTAGAAATGATAAAAAATATAAAATTGGTATCGGAAGAATTTTTACATCCAACTAAATAATAATATACTGATTTGATTCATATTTGTTAAATTTTTCTTTTTTTTTATTATTTTATGATTTTCTAAATGTAATATAAAATAGAAAACATAATAAAATTATGAAGAATTTTGAAATTGTTGCAATTTTATTTTTAATTGTTTTAATCGCTTCAACATTTATGTATTACAAAAATGAAACATTTACAAGCGAATATTCATATAGATATGGACCATTTGAACCAGTCGATGAAACTAGATTAGTTGACCCTCTTGTATGTTATCCAGGAACTTATTGGCGTAATAAATCTTATAAAAATATTTGCAAAAGAGTTACAATGGAAAGACCTATGCGTTTAACCACCGAAGGTAAAAGCAATAGAATTCCTGAACCTAGATATGAAATGGTTTGTAATCCAGACCAAAGAGGTAATCGAAATTGTCAAATGGTTAAAGTATATGACCAATATGTTTAACTAATAAACGTCTTTAATTACACAATTTTTTTTCTTTTTTTATTTATTTTTATTTATTTTTATTTATTTTTATTTATTTTTATTTTTTTTTTTTTTTTTTTATTTATTTTTTATTAAAATAAAAATCATATTTTAATGTAAATAAATATCTGAAATGGGCACTAGAGGCTATGTTGTTCTAAAATATAAAAATATATATTACATCTTTTATAATTGTTCTGATTCTTATTTATCTAGTTTGGGAAAACTGGTTGTTGATGATATAAAAGAAATGCTTAGAAAAAATTTAATTAAACATGTAAAAAATAAAATTCAAGTTATACCTTTGAAAGAAGGTTTCGATGGTGAAGAATCTCATTATCAAGGATTATTCGAAGTTATAGAATATCCTACAGTTTTTAAATACTGCACAAATGATACCGGTCCTGAATTCGATGTTTTTAATGAATATACTTACATAATTGATTTTGACAATGAAATATTTTCAATTATTTTATATGGTCAAACAGAATTACATTTTGATTTATTAAATATTCCAGATGATATTCTAACTATTACAGAAAATATATATCGAAATCAAAATAATAACTCTAAAAATGTTTATATACATCCATATTTACAAGAAAAAATAGAAAATATTGATAAATAAATATTTAATCATTGTTTTTTTCCATTTACATAATGATAAGAACGAATAATACATCCTTCTTTATTATATTCTATATACTCACCATTTAATTCACCATTTATATAATGATATGTTTTTGATAATTCTCCAGAACGATAATGTTCTTCGTATATACCATGTTTTATTCCATTTATAAAATATGTATTAGAAAATAGTTTTCCATTGGGGTTATTTTTTGCTTTACAGTCTATATTATTAATATCTTCAATATCAACATTTTGATTATTAACATTATTTACAAAACTGCATAGTGGTAAAGAAAGTGGCAAAGGTGTCAAAGAATAATATTTTCTATGTAAACCTTCTAATTTACCATTAACATAATTACAAATTATTTCGATTCCTCCATTTATATAATAAGATTTATATTCACCTTCTTTTTTCCCATTTATATGAAAATATTCCTCATGTATTTTTTTTGATGGATAATATGTTCTGACAAACTCAGCACACATTTTTAATAATCAATAAATTGGTAAGATATTGGTAAGATATTGGTAATGTATTGAATTAATAATAAAAAAAATAAAATCAATTTTTTCTTTTTAAATTTGATATTTTTATCAATTTTAAATATTTTAGTTTTATAGTATACTAGATTATTACAATTCTAGAATTTTACTATATGCAAAAGTTAATTTATTAATGATAGTTTTCATCGTCCCATATTTTTCTTCTAATTCTTTTAATTCTTTTCTTAGTTTATTATTATAATATTTTACTGTATAAGCTTGTAAAACAGAATCCGGTTCATAATATTTTAATTTAATTTTACTTTCTGAAAGATAACTAGAATACAAAGCTGAAATAATACGTTCAACATTTATAATTATTCTTGAAATATCAGAAGATGAAGATGTAATTTCTAATAGTTCTTTAATTTTAATATTTTTACTCAATGAATTACCAATACGCTGTTCACGATGATACAATCTTAATTGTTCCTGTGTAATAGTTTTTAATAATAATTTTGCATTTTCAAATTTCGCTCTATCATTTATAAAGTTTGCAATAGAATAATCTTTGACATTCATATTTTCATCATCATAATTTTGTCCTTGCAATAAATTATTGAGATTTATATCTGTTTTTTTGATACTATTTTCTAAAATTAACATATGTTGACGAATATCATTCAAAGTTCCAATTTCTTTTTCTAATGTTGAAATATTTTCAGAATATAAAGCATCAACAATTATAAAATCATCCAATTCTAGATTATCTAATACTTCAACGACATTTTTCTCACTATTTTTCTCACTATTTTTTTTATATTTTTTAATTATTTTATCAAACATCCCACTCAAGGCTTTTTTATCATCGTTTTCCTTAATAATTTCTTTTATTTCCATAAAATCTGGTAAATTTTGTATTTTATTGATTGATAAGTCGGAAGAAACAATCAGAATTGTATTATTACATAAAAGCAGAACATAAATATAGAACATTGTTATTTTAGTGTTATGTATTTTAAATATTTTTTAATTTTTTTAGAGTATTGTTTCAATTTTATATATCAAAAATAAAACTAAAAAAAAGTGATATAAAATCTTAATGAATAATATTGAAACAAAGTTAATAAAATGTCATCAGCACAACAAATTGCTCAAAAGATTTTTAATAAACCACCTGGTGCCTCTAAATCAGTGGCTTTTACAGTAGATGAAGAAATGGACATGAGAGAGGTTTTTGAAATGCTTTTAATGATTTTTACTGAAGGAATGAAAATATTATTTGGAAATGAAGAAGGTAAAGTTGATTTAAATGCTAGAACAGAAAAGGATTTTGCTAAAGTTAAAGAATATTTTCATAGTCTAGGATTTAATTGTGAATATAAAATTTATTTACCTAGTCAAGCCTCTAATATTGATTTTGAATCACGTAAATATACTAATGTAGATATTACAATCAATACAAAATTAAAAGAACTAAGATTGCCTTTAAGATGTGGACCTAGAGTTTTTGAAATTAGTTTTGATTTTTTAATCTAATAATGAATAATCTAAATAATATCTTTCCGTATAAATAAGAAGTATCTAATAAAAATATAAAATAACCAAAGATTAAAAAACCAACACATAAAAACTTAAATATAAAAAATGATATATTGGATTTTTGATATGGATGATACATTATATGACTCGAATGGTAATTTTAGTTATAACATGTTAAAACAAGATAATGAATTAATAGGGTTAATAAAGAAATTAAAGGGTAGGAAAATATTATTTACGAACGCTAGTCATCAACATACAAATCTAGTTTTACATAAATTAGGATTAGTTTCTTCATTTGATTTAATTGTTGATAGAAATTTATTAGGAGTTCTAAAACCATCACCAATTGCATTTCTTAAAATTATTAAATGGTGTTCTATAACACCAAATGATACTTGTTATTTTTTTGAAGATTCTTTAAGAAACTTAATAGTTGGACATGCTCTAGGTTGGCAAACTATATTTATAAATCCAGGAGAATTTAATGCTCAAAATAAATATATTGATATTATTATTAATCAAAATGGCTTAAAAGTTAAAAAAAGAGCAACAATTAATTATACTTTTAAAAATATTAAATTAGCATTAAAACATTTTACAAGCAGAATGGAATAAAACATTATTTATGTTTTGAACATTTTATTTCTATTTTTTTTCTATTTTTTCTATTTTATTTGTATTTTTTATAATATTAAAAAATTGAATCCTTACATATTATAAATTGTTATTATTAATACTTTAAATGACTGGATATGATATTATAACAAAAATAATTGAAGATTTAGATATCAAACTATCTGAAATTTATGAAAACAATCAATTTCCACTGATATTTATTTTAATTGGAACATATCCTGGTTGCAGCAGGATTCATCAAACACCACCAATAATTTGCGAATATATTAAAAATGATAATCTATCTCCAATTGTTGTTACATTTGAACCAACATATAAAAGAAATAATACACCACTTCTATTTTTAAACAAAAAAAGTAAATATGATGTTTCATCTGGACAAACATTAATTAGTGAAATTAAAGAAAATACATGGTATTATCCTGATTTTATTTCACAATTAAATGATACATACAAAGGGAAAGTTGCATATCAATATAATACATTTGCAATTGATGAACAAAATATAAACAAAATTTTAGAATCATTGATTAAAAAAAAAGGATTAGTATTTGTATGGAATTTTGCAGGAATGGAATTTCCTAGTATTCTTAAATTACCATCACATAAATTTAATATTCCTTATGCTAGCTGTATAGCAAATATTAAATTTAATATTGAATATAATCGCAAGATTATCAAAAAATCTACAAAAAAATATGAATTAAATAAAGAAGAACATAAAGATCTAGATGAAAAACAAAACATTGATGAAGAGTATGAACTAGTAAGTATTACTGAAACTTTTTCAGAACTAATGAATGAATTTCAAAATCTTGTAACTGAACAATTGAATGGTATTATATCAGTTACAAAACATTCAAGAATCATGTTTTTAAAAGCAGTTATTATAAATTCTATAAAAAAATGGGTTGAATATTTTAGTAGTTTATATCTTTGGGAAAATAAAGTTAGATTATTAGACTATCGTAAAAAAGTATTTTTAAATAAAGATTCATCTAATGATGATTGGCACCATTATAAATATCGTTCTAATATGAATGATGAAATTGAAAAATTAAAAAAAAAATTTATGAAATCAGAATTCTATAATTTTATTGATTTTTTAAACAATGAAATATATAATCAAACTAATTTACTTATTACATTTGATTCATATGACTTTCTAGATATTATGATAACATGTAATTATATTAATAAAATAAATACATGTTTTACAGATTTTTCCAATCTTTCATTTAATACTAAAAAAAATATTAATGATAACAATGATTATATTAATATTGATATTAATAAACAAGAAATCAATAATGATTTCAAAGCTTATTATTCGAAAAAAATAAAAATATTTGAATATACGTTTAATATTGATTATAATTCAAATTCTAACAATAATAACCAAGGTGAATTACCATATATTATTTCAGATATTTTAGATAAATATAAAAATATTGACCATTTATTGTAAAATAAAAAAAATAAAAATAAAATTTATAAAATTTAATAATTTTATTTCGAATCTGTAAATATTTTCACAGTTTATTTTTTACCTAGGAGTATTTCCATATTTTTTTATTTTTTTATTGGTTAATAGTTTGTAATTTGTAGTTTGTAATTTGTAGTTTGTAGTTTATATTTTACTATTATGCTTTATTTATAAAAAAATCAATATAGTTTTACAATATCTCAAAGTCTATTATGTCATAACCTTGTTGCAGATGATGCGTCAACCATTTTTCAACACGTGATGGATCTAAAGCTTTAGACATAAGTTCACTATATATGAATTTGGTGCGAGCTTTACTCATTTCTTGATAATCCAAATCAAATAATGAAGCATTTGTTTGCAACCTTTCACTTACTAAATAGTTGAAGTCTTCTTGATTAATCAATCCCATGTCAAAAATTCTTTGAAATAAAGGAATGGCATTGGGGTTATGAATCAAACTTTCAATGTCATAATCTGTTAATTGGGCAATGTTGTTTTCTAATAATGAAATTGCATTGGGATTCCGCACTAATTGAGAGAAATCAATCAACTGATGATTACTTTCCAAAATAGAGATAGCATTAGGATTTTCCGAAAACCAAAACCGGGATATCTTATCCTGATTTGCTTTCAAAATATGAACTGCATTGGGGTTGCATGACAAAGCTTCAAATTCGTTATCAGTTAACTGTGCAATGTTTTGTTCAATTAAATGGATTGCATTGGGGTTTTTACATAAAGCATATAATTCTATTTGCTCCATGTTAGCTTCAATAATCGAAATTGCCGAAGGATTCTCTGCAATAACATGCCATACTACTTTGTCCAAATTATTTTCTAAAATGCGAATGGCTCCTTCAGATTGATTAGCTGACAAAATATACCAATCAATCTTTTTAAGGTGTTTTTGCAAAAATGACATTGCCGCTGGATTATGACTTTTGCACAAGAATCTCCAATCATTATGACCAAATTTAAACATTTTCTTTTCTAGCAAAATTTCAATTTTTGGATTCGTATTGCTCAACAAGCCACAATGATTGATTTTATGTAAATTCTTCATCATCATTTGAATCGCAAAATTACTCGGATTTTTAGAAAGCCAATACCAAAGGTCTTCTTCACTTTTAGAAGTTAATAATTCCTCAGATTGTTGTTGAAGAAAATATTCTTTAAAATTGAGGTTTGGATTCATACACTGTGGATGACAAACTGTTGTTAGGTCTAAAACTCTCTGTATGAGTTCATGATATTTATATCTCAATTGTAATGCCATTCAGTCTTGCAAGTTGAAAGATGAACAAGAATTATTTAATAATTTAAAAATATAAAACAAATATTATTCAATTTTTCATATATTATAATAATTAAAAATACGCATATTTAGAAGTTTTAGAAATATTTAAAGCACTTTTGCATTAAATCTTTTCTTATTTCTCTTAATTCTTGTGCAGTTAATGGAGGTTGATTTTCACTTGTATGATTATCAATATATTTCTTAGTAATTGTTCTAACTTTAGTAGGAAGAATATTTATTTCAGGATGTTTTTGTTCCTTATCTAATGTAATGGCTTCTTCAGCTAAAGCTTCAATTGTTAAGAAATGTTTACAAATACAATCATGACAACGTTTTTCTTTTTGAAATAAATGATCTTCTAATAAAATACTTTGTTTGCAAATTTCACGCATATTATACATTGGGTCCATAACAGGCAAAAGGGCATTACATGATTTTCCTCCTTCTGAACATGATTTTGAACCAGAATTAGAACCTAATCCGGAACATGTTCCTTTTTCACATGTATCACAAGATTTTTTTGATTTTTTATTACTATTATTCATAATTTCTAATTTATTATTCATTTTATTTTCTTCAATTAAATCCTTTTTTGTTACAATACTAACTGAGCTTTTTAATGTTGAACAAAAAAGGAGTAATGCAAAAATTACTAATAATAAAAATAATTTTATCCACTTTTCTAATAACATATTGTTCTTTCTTTCTTATTATTTTACTGTCTTTTTAATTTATAAATATATTTTTTATTTGCTTAGTTATTTTATAAAATATAAAATCTCAAAATAAAGCAATAAAAATAATCATGACAGATAGATTTTATAATTTAAATGATATTTTTAGAAGTTTAAGCCAAATAATACTTACAATTTCTTCAGATGTTAAAACAATTAGTCAAAGTATGGGATTAACATTACATAAAGATTTAACAGCAGTAAACACTTCTATTACTTTAATGGATATTAA
>JACCDO011156677.1_pt1 | contig 10951 bp, 13 predicted proteins | sample 7446101 | NCBI WGS metagenome assembly JACCDO01 (sample SAMN15323440, study PRJNA562643) | freshwater metagenome | isolation source: river surface water | place: USA:Blue River Watershed | collected 2017-08-16
AATGTGTCTGTGTTTTGTGATGGATATACAGCAGTGGTTGTTGATGTAACTTCAACACCATTTACATACAAACGAAATCTATTAGCTGCCGTTGCTTGAGTTGTATCAACAGCAAGCATAATGTGATACCAAGAAGAAAAATCTCTATAAACAGGAGTCCATACAATGTTTGTTTGAAATGTAGCTGGAGATGTTATATCAATATAACGAAGTGACTCGCTACCACCATTAAAGAACAATCCACCTACCGTGTTAGTTCCGTTTACTGTTCCTGTAAACAACATTCTATCGTCTGATGTTGAGCCAAGACCTCGTTTAACCCAGCCACTCCAAGTCCAAGTTTTTCTATTACCAGCACTCGCTGGTGTTCTATTTAGATAAGCACTAGCACTACTGCGAAATCTTAGTGACCGAGTAAGGTTATAAGCATCATCACCAGCCAACAGTAAGTTATTCTGAATAACTGACATATGTATCCTTACTTAACATCTGCTACAAGACGAGCAGTAATGCGAGTTGAAGATTCAACATAATAGACAAGGACATCTACTGCACTTGCAGTTGTAGTTAAAGTAGGAGCAGTTCCGATAGGGAATTTAAAGTAAGAGCCGTAAGCAAGAGTACGAGAACCTGTACCATCCTGAGTAATCACAATAACACCTGACTGACCAGCAGTTAAGTTAGTAGGATTAGCAAGAGTTCTGTTGCCGCCTAGAGTTACAGAGAAGTTATTGGCTGCTGCAAAGTCTGGAGTAATCGTAGCACCATCAGTAAGAGCAGTAATAGCTCCTCTTTGTGCTACTGTGAATGTTTGAACTGCATCTAAGCGAGCACCAGTTAACTCTACAACAGAACCACTAGCGTTCTTAGTGTATAGTTTCTTATCAGTCACATTGACTGCTAATTCACCCTGTGTTAAAGACCCTGCTGATGGTGCAGCAGAAACTGTCGAACTGTTTTTAGTAATGATGGTGGTAGGCATTCATATCTCCTTGTCTTGTTTAAAGACACCGCAGTGCCCTTAAAAAAGACCCCTGCCGAAGCAGGGAATCTTAATTGCCTAATTAGGCGTTTACAGCCAATACGAAACCAGCTTCTGGGCGAACAACTTTAGTACCGAACAATGTGTCGGCAGTGTAAAGTGTTGACAAGTAGTCTAGTTTGTACTGAGTCTGTGAGCGAACACCAACTTGTTCAGCAAGAACCATTGTGTCTGTATGGAACAACAAAGCAGCTTTAACAGCGTCGCCAACTGAGTTGTCACCAGCAGTTTCAATAGTAGGCATATTGCTTGACACGAAAATGTCGATGCCATACAACTTACCGATTTGACCGTTCTGAACACCACGACCATCAACGAAGTCGCTTGAGTTGTAGCGGTCAACACCCATGATTGCATTACGCAATGATGGTGGGATTGCAAACTTACGACCGTCCATTGGTACATCAGCGTCGTCCATCAACTGAATCAACTTACGGAAACCAGCATCAGTAAACACATCAGATGTAGTTACTGTGTCAAGAGCGTAAGAAGTCAAACCAGTTGTAGCGTCGATGAAGTATGCGTTTGAGTGAACCCAGTCAGATGCGTCACCGTCACCGAAAGACTTACCTAAAGCGATAAGCTCGTCGTCAACTTGTTTAGCCAATGCATAACCAGCGTCTTCTGTGTAGAATGAGCGTAGTGATGACAAAGCTTGAACAGCAGTGATGTCCTCGATGAAGCGTGAGTATTCAAAGTGCTTGTTGATTAGAACTTGTACTTCAGACTCAGTGTTAGCCTGAATTGTAACAGCTGTGTTAGCAGCTTTAGCAGTTGCTGAACCACGAACTGGCTTAGGAATGTGCAATGTGTCGCCTTTTTTGCCTTTGAAAGACATCTTGCGAACTAGGTTTGCCAATACTAAGTTTTTCTTGTAGGCAGCGATAACCTCATCAGACCAAATTTCTGGAATGAATGTTGCTGCTGCTGTGTTGTTAACGATGGAGGTACTATCTCCAGGATATACTACTTTTGCCATGATTTATTTCCTTTAAAAGTTTAAGTTAAATACTAAAATTACTTGACTCGACCTTGTTGGTAAGCAAGCATGATTTCATCAGCCATTTGCTCATACCTGTCAGGGTCTGTCATTCTCAATTTAATAAGGTCTGCTCTACGATATACTTTTCTGCTTGACTCACCAGCACCGCCAACATCCACAGTAGCTGCCTTCATTGCTTGTTCTTGAGCTTTGACTTCTACCTGAGCAGCTGATGCTGTTTGTTGAGCTTGTTGAGTCTGTTTGATTTGTTTAATCTCCTTGTAGGTAGACAACAATTCATCAGCACTCTCAAAGTCATACTCAGCGTCTGCTTTAGTAAATAACTGCAATCGAATTGCTGAAGACTTCACCCAATCTTGGAAACCAGCATCTTGTGCAATGGTTGTAAAATCAGGATGTTTTGCTGCCAGTTGTTGGGCAGTTTTCATCTTCTTCATTTCTAATGCAGCTTGTCGAGCTTCAATTACAGCAGGATGCTTTTCTACCTGTCTGTTTACAGCCTGTTTAGGGTCTGCAAAAAAGTCTTCTTCAAGCGATTCTTCAATCGGCTCTTGCTGAACTTTCTTGTTAGATTCGAGTTGTTGTTTTAAAAGCTGGTCTGCTAGACTTCGTACCTCATGAACCTCTTGTGCTTGACGACCGATAAGCTTCTCAGCCTCTTGGTGCATCTTAACAATGTCTTCTACTGACTTACCCTTGTATTTCTCAGGGATAATGTCTGCAATAACAGACTCTGGTTCACTTTTGCCAACCGCTTCAGTATTGTCCGCACTGGTTGTGTCTGGGACTGGGGTTGTAACATCTTGTACTACTTCTTGCTCATTGCTTTCAAACAGTTCGTCTTGGTCAATAAAGTTTGCTGCCATTTAAAGTCTCCTGTCACCGAATCAAGTGATTTTAGGATTTATGTTCTGAGGCTCTTTCGAGGTGTCTCAGGCTTCGTTTTGCTTGCGTTCTTGTTTAGCTTTTTCTTCATGCTTCCTAGCCCAAGCATCGTGAGCTGATACATACACTGGGTCTGTACCATCCAACGATATTCGGACTGCAGAAATAATCCGTTTAGCGTCATTACCGCAAGCGTTACAAGGAACTACAGTTGTCTCATAACCAATGTACTTCTCTGTAAGGTGTCCAGCTTCACACTGGAACTCAAACATACGAGGCATCAGCTGTCTCCCGACATGAGTTGCTCGTAAGACTGGGTTGAACTTTCGTTAAGGGTTAACAACCAGTTAAGGATGTCTAATTGACCTCTACGAAGGTGCAACTCTGTTTCGTTTTGGATGGGGGATACTTGATTTAGTGCCTGATACATCGCATCAGCGTCTTCAATTAAGTCTGTCCAACCCTTAGTAGCCATCATGTTGAATCTTTCTTCATAATAGCTTTGCAGCTTTTGGTCTATCATTCTTTGTCCTTTTAATGGAGAATGGTTAATTGTGTTGTAATTATACCACAGCTATTCTATATTTGTCAAGTGTTTTATAGTGTAATTGCTGCTGAACTTGTCAAAATTCTGATGATTTTGCCAGTATTAATGTCTATATAGGTAGTTCCTGCACCGCCACCTGCAAATGTACCGACTAAGCTACCGTTTGGACCGTAACGAACACCTGCCTGTACAGTAGACGGTAAAGGCACTTCGTAATAGACAAAACCTTCCCAACCGCTTTGTGAATAACCAGATTCCACATAGTTATCAACAACATAGCTTCCTAAGAAGTCAGAAGCTTCTGTAGCAGACATTGAACCGCTTCTAGCGTCCGTAGCTACACCAATAGCAGTAAATGTGTCTGAGCCTGTTTCTGAAGCGTCTACAACACCTTCAATTAAAACAGTACCGCTTGCAGATAATGTGTCGTTGGCTTCTGTAGCGTCTAAAGAACCTGTAGAAACTAAAAGAGCCGAACCAGTTGCTGAGAAGCTATCTGTCCCTGTTTCAGTTACAGACAACGAACCTTTAACAATTACATCGCCTGAAGCACTGAATGTGTCATTACCTGTCTCAGAGACGCTCAAAGCTCCTTGGACAATAACATCACCAGTTGAGCTAAAGGTGTCTGTGCCTGTCTCAGTAGCTGCTAAAGTACCAGTATTGGCTGGGTCTGTAACACTGCCTGAAGCACTGAATGTGTCATTACCTGTTTCAGATACGCTTAACGCACCTGATACAAGAACTTCACCTGATGCTGAGAAAGAATCATTACCTGTTTCAGTAACTGATAAAGAACCTGTAATTTCAGGAAGCAATGCTTCGTTTAAAGCAATAGTTAAAAACGCTGCTGTTGTGCTTGCTGCACTTGTAATTGTAGAAGTACCTACAGAACCTGCTGTAGCTTTTTCACCTTCATAAACAGCTAAACCACCACCAACACCTGATGTAACTACTTGGTCATGTAGTTCAAGAATGTTTGAAAGATTTGAATTTGTAAATCCTGATACGTTTGTTGTTGATGAAGCATCTCTATCAAGACCTAAACCATAAATAATTAAACAGTTATCGGCTGTTGTTGTTACTGAAGGAAGTGTCCAGCTTGTAGCTGCTGTAGACTGTACAGAACCTGCCGTAGCATTGAAAGGAGTTGTAGTATCTACACCACGAATAAGAATTTTAATCGCAGTTGTATGGTCGCCTGTGTCGGTAATTAATGTTGTAGTATCTGCACCTGTGGCAAACCTATAAAAACAAGCTAATCGCACACCGCCAGCTGCAGCAGCACTTCCTGTAGACTGTGGTGAGTCGGTTACTTGTGCATAGCCTGACGGTGTTGAAATGGCTTGGTTAGCTGATTCAACAAATAACAGAATTAAGTCATCAGCTTGAGCATTGGCGACAGTACCGACTGTTATGTTATTAGTGCCTGATGCAAACGCACTTTTATTAATATACTGTGGAATAGCCATTACTCAGCCCATCTCCAAGAGACTACATTTTCTAATACAATGTCGATAGGGTCGTTTTCAACACCAATCCACCATTGATTATTTTTAAAATAAGCTAATTCCTGACGACCATCAGACAAGGTAACAAGTACATTTTGCCCTTCTGGTGGCATATTATTCTCCAGTTAAAAAGTTAGGAGATTTAAAAGGTGTTGTAGCTCTATTTGCTTGGTAATGTAAATCAACGCAGAATACAAAAGCATCTGCTGCTAATGTGTCTGCTGCGTTAGCACCATCTCTAAAGAAACGACAAAGAATCAAAGTATCAGGCTCAATGCCTGTTCCTGGGATAGCATTAGCATCACTAACTTCAGCAATGTAATGTTTATATTGCGTACCATCCGCTGCTTGTTCAATATATACTGTAGTTGTTGCAGGGAACGCAGCTTGTTGATGTCCTTTAGCAATGGTGTATTCAACACCCCAACGAACTGTACCAGTATCTGTAGTATTTACTGACCAATGAATATGAGGATATAACGCTGTTCCTAAAGCATAGTCATGGTCAATGTGGAATACAGCACAGGCTTCATTCAGCTCACCGCTAAAGAAAGTATACGCATGAATACCGTTTCTAAAAATATTTAGAGTAGCGGCATCTGGGTTATCTGTCTGTGAAGTTAGTTGAACAATGTTGTCTCGCCAACCTTGAGCAGTTCGTGTATCTAAATCAGAAAAGTTCCCATCAGCTTCACTATAGGTGAGAGGAGAACCCTTCGTGTTGCGAAGAGTAATTGTCATGCGACACCTCTATTAAGCGTGAGTGATAGATGCTGAAGTAATTGTTACTGTTTGACCAGCAGTGATGCTTGTGCTGTCTAGGTTAATGTCTGAACCAGAAGTACCGACAGTTAAACCAGTCACAATATCAGTACCGCCTGTAGCTGTACGGATACGAGCTGCAGCAGCTGTACCAGTAGCATCAGCAGAAGTGTCAGACTTAGGGAAACCTGAGAAAGTCAATACACCACTTGCAGAAGTACCTGCTGTACTGTTTAAAGAGATAGTAGCAAGCACAGTACCCATGCTAGTTGTACCAATCTCTAAAACACCTGTTGAGCCAATTTGAGACACTACTGCATCTAAACGAGCATTTTTTACTGCGGTTGTATAAGTTACTGCCATTTTTAAAACTCCTTATGAATAATTAAGAGATAGTCTATCAGTCCATTTGTTAACGAAAGCTGTGTTTCCGTTAGCCCATGTAATTGTTACATCGTCACCGTCTACAACAATTTTCTGTATTCTCCACACACTTTGGTCTTCAGGTAAACCAGAACCAGCTTCACCACGGTAAGAAACTGTGGTACTGACTTGGTCATACCTAACTGCGTAGACAGGAACTTCGTTAGTACGCATCACGGTGCTGTAACTATTACCTTTTCCAACACCAAGAACATCTAAACTTCCTGCGTCAATCTCGTCACCGTTGGATAAAGTAACGACTAGAGAATTATCAGCAGCGATATTAACATCAACCACGGAAATACCGTCTTTACCATCTTTACCGTTAACACCATCTTTTCCATTCAAGCCATCCTTTCCGTTTTTACCGTCAATTCCAGCTTTACCAGCAACACCTTGTTCGCCTCTGTCACCTTTTTCACCTTTAGGACCTTGTGGACCTACAAGTTTAGTGACAGTAGAGACTTGAGCATCAATTTCAGACAGTTTCTTGTCTAAAACTACACCCAGTGTCTCTACTTTTGCCTCAACAGAGACATCAGCTAAGGTTATATCTTTAAAGTTCATTGATTACCAGTAAATTGTTGTTTAAAAGTAGTGTCAGCCATGTCTTTCTTTTGCTTTGCTGCTGTTTGCAACTCAACAACCTTAAGATTCTGGTCAATCTCTTTCTCTTTCAACATTAATTCAGCTAGTTTAACACGATTTTCAAAGTCTTTGCTCTCATTTGACTCATCTAAGTTAGTAGTTAGAGAGCTGATAATCTTAGCTTTAGACTCTTCAGGTGCTAACTGAGCTTCAACCATTGCTTTTTGAGCTTCTGCTTGGTCACGCTGTGCTTTAGCTTGTAAAGAAGCGGTCTGTGCTTGAACCTGTTCCATCTGCATCTGTTGAGCCATCATCGCTTGTTGCTGTGCTTCAGGGTTAGGCTGAGACATTTGCTCCAAAGCCATCTCCATCTCAGCTCTGTTAGACAAGCTAGAGTTAGAAATGATGCCTTTGAGGATAATTGGCAACACAGGAGTGTCAGGTCCAAGAGTCTGTAACAAACCAATCAACTGTTGCTGTTCGTATTCACGAGCCATAATACCCAAAGTAGCAGTAGGAATGAACTTCATGTCTACAGAAGGATAACGCTCAGGGTCAAACTGCATATAACGGAAAGCAGCTTTCTTAATCAAAGGCACTAAGAAGTCTTCTTGGAAGTTCGTTAAGGTACGCTTGTACTTCTTGATGATTGCACCCATCGCCATAGACATCTGTTGACCACCACCGTCACGAGTAGCTGTAGACACCATACCTTGGCTGTCTAAAGTACCAGTCGCTTGTAGCAACATACGCTCAAATTCCTGTGCAGCCAATGCGTTGTTCTGACTGGTTTCACCGAACTTGAATGGGAATAGAATCTCTGATGGAGCACCGTTGGTAAGAATAGCTTTACCTGGTTTAACTTCAAACTTAGCACCACGAGGTAAACGAGTAGCGTCCATAGCAATCATAGGAGCTGTGGTCAATGCCAAGCTGTCTAAGTGACTGCGTAACTGTGCGTCAATGGCTTTCTGCATATTGTATGCTTTTTCCACTGTACCACGACCCCAGAAACGGTTAGGGATTGTGTCGTCTTGGTAAGCCACAACAGGACGGTCTTTCATCATGTAAGGATTGGCTTCTGCTTTGAGCAACAAACCATCGTTAGCAATGACGATTATAGCCTCTACAAGGTCGCTGTAGCTGTCTGCAGTGCTTGACTCAGGGAATAGGTCAATAACCTCGTCTCCGTTGTTCTCAAGCTCTTCTAGGTACTCTCTAGGAACTAAGCCATAGTAGGTTAACAACTTTACCTTGTCATCTTGGTACTGCACCAACTCTTGAGTTACTTCTAAGTCATCATCGTTGCCAGCAGGTCCGATGTCTACCTTACGATAGATACCTTTTTCCATGCCTTCAACAACTTTGTGAATAGACACAAACTTCTCAATAGCAACACCCATCGCATCTTCAATAGAAGTAGCGTTAGGGTCAATCAAGAAGTTCTTAGGATTAACAGGGTTTACTTTAACGCAGAAGTATTCTTTTTCTTCCACACCGTAAGCTGCCTGTGTTGAGCCAGGGATAGGCTGAGTTGCAGGGACATACTCTGTCTCTTGTTTAACAACCAACTCACCGATACCAGTACCATAGATTTCAGCCATCAATTCAATCTGGTCAACAGACTTACGAATCTTATGACGCTCTAGGTCTTCTCTGAGCATTGAACGCATAGCTTCAATGTCCATCTTGTTACCGTTGTAATCCATCACATCATCTTTGATGTCGAAGTATTCACCGTTACCGAAGATAGCTTCCATAATCTCTGCATGGCGAGTCTCTACAGCTTGCTGAGTAGCAGGGCTGATGATACGGCTACGCTCTGACTCACGAGTACGGTCTTGGGCATCCCATTGACCACGGAAGATACGCTCATACTCCAACCAGTCTTCTAAGTAGTTCTGGTCTCTGAAGTCTCTCCAGCGGTCACAGTGTTGAACAACAAAGCTTACTAGCTCTGTGTCAGCCTCTGAAGGAGTATCCCACTGCATACCTTCGTTTTCGTCTTTCATTTCAGCCATAGTTTTTCCTTAGTAACCTGCAATAACATCTAATACTTCCCAATCGTCTTGGTCATCATCGCCATCAAAGTAGCTAGTCACAGCTAGTTGGTCGATGTAAGACAAAGCATCAGGTAAGTCGTCATGTACACCAGCGGTTGGAAACATCAACAATTGGTCTACAAACTCATCAAAATCTTCTTCAGCATCTAGCACCACTCGTCCGTGTTCAAAGCGACCCTGCAATGCCCAGACAACTCTATCTACTTTTTTCTTGTTGCCATGCGTCAAATCAACAATGTGTGCGTAACAGTTGTTCTTCCGCATCAAGTCACTGAGGTACGGTAGTACAGCGTTCTTTAACGCTCCTCGCTCAATACCCACAGCCAAAGGCTCATATTCTCTAATGTTCTTTAGTATGTTCACTGCAGTGGTCTGGATGTCCCAGCGACCAGCTTCAATCTTCTTAACATACCAAACACCATCTTCAGTGACTTTAACCACCGCAATCGCTGATTGGTCAAGTCTTTTCTTACTACTACCAGCAGACTTAGCCACTTCTTCAAAACCAGCTAAGTCAACTGCGATGTACCAGCTACCGTGTTTAGGTTCTTCACCGAACTTAATCCACTCTTCTTTGAACAACCCTGCACCAGCGTTGTTGAAGGAAGACATATATTCCTGGTTGAAAGCAAAGCTTGATAGTGTACGCTTTGCAGCTTCAATCTCTTTAGGGTCAATCGTTTCATTGTCAGCGGTGGTGAAGTGCCACGACTTCCAATCTTCATCTTCTCCACTCTGTCCAAGCTGAAACCACTCATAGAAGTGATTACGACCAGAAGGAGTAGAAATAAACATGGCTCTACCTTTTTTATCAGACAAAGCAGCTCGAAGCACTCGTTCCCAAATCTCTGGCTTAATAAACGCTACTTCGTCCATCACGAGGTATGTCAATGACACACCACGCAAACTATCTTGGTTGTCTGCACCTCTGACCAATATCTTACGACCATTGACCAAAGTAATCTCTAGGTTGTTGATGTGTGCAGATTTGATGATGGGACGACCTAAGTCCATTAACAAGTCCCACATAATCGTTCTAGCTTGTCCGAGTGTTGGTGCAACATACATCACACTAGAACCTTCAGGACAGTTCAAACCTTCAATCAACAGCGTTACTGCAGACAATCTTGATTTACCACAACGACGACCAGCAGCAATAACTTTGAATCGACTGGTGTCTTTAAATACTTCTTGTTGCCATTTCAACAGCTGGAAATTTAATTCAGCCATGGCGATAGCCCTCTACAAAGACATCACTCATTGTCGACCTCCTGAACGGAGACATCTGTTATGCCAGTGTCAATGACTTCATGCTCTTTAGTGTTTACCGTTGGGCTGGTGATGCCACTGATGTTAATACTAATCTGTGGTACTGTGCCATTACCTTGCTTTTCTTTTTCAAAGTAAGACAAAGGTAAAACCCTGTCAATGCACATCTTCAATGCTGCACCCTGCACAGGATGACCGTCAGTCATGGCTATCTCAACAATCTTATTAATGACTGTATCACCCGTGGTTGCTAGTAGACGAGCTTTCAATTCAGCTATCCGAGCACCATCACCTGCAGGTCTTCCGACAACACCTCTGCCACCCTTCTTCTTAGACTGAACTAAAGCTTTCGGTGGACGACCTCTACGAGGCTTTGTTACTGTATCTTCGTTAGACAATGTCTTTACCCTTATTGGAGACAAACCACTACCATTTAAAAAAAATAGACATCACTATCTATATAGTATCGCTGTAAGGCTCTTTTATATCGCTATCTTCAGGGAGCTAAGCGGTTGTCGTTAGCTCCCAATTGTATCAGCAGTTGTTCAGAATCAATTAAGTCTTTCTGATAAGAGCATTATAACAAACATTGTTAATCTTGTCAAGTCTTTTTCACAAAGAAAGTATAGCTGAATCTGACAAACATAGACTATTAAGACCTAAAGAGCACAGCGGGTCGTCATAGTCTTTATAGGTGCTCCGCAGACCTAAAGTGTGCAATATCCATCCTAGATTATTAAAGCTTCTGTATTGGTCAATTTAGTCTTTCTTTTCAATTAGTTATGGTGCATTGCAATATAGTCTAATTTACTTCATTTCGTGTGCTATGTAGCCTACCGCAACATTACAACAACACAG
>JACCDO012093248.1_pt1 | contig 10950 bp, 9 predicted proteins | sample 7446101 | NCBI WGS metagenome assembly JACCDO01 (sample SAMN15323440, study PRJNA562643) | freshwater metagenome | isolation source: river surface water | place: USA:Blue River Watershed | collected 2017-08-16
GCCCGCCGTGCAGCACCAGCACATCGCGCCAGCGAAAGCCCAGCCGGGCTTGCCGCAGGTAGCGGAAGAGCGGCCCCGTCGGCGGCTGGACCTCTTCCAAGAAGCTCTCCACAACCGCTTCATCGCTGGCGCCGCCCAACTCGGCCACCCGGTGATCAAAGGCGTCGGGGGCCCCCATCGTGCGGCGGAGGATCTCGCGCAGGCGGTCGGGGCGCGCGTCGGGGAAGCCAGGCAGCGCGGAGTCGCCGAGCTCCCGCGGCAGGCGGAGCTTGTTGATGTCGCGATTTCCGGCGAGGAGCACCACCCGATCGGGCATCGCCGCCTGCGCCCGCACCAGGGTCGAGACGAGGCGCAGGCTGGCCGGCCCGCGATCGACGGTGTCGCCGCCGAAGAGGAAGACCGCGCCGGGCTCGACCCGCAATTCATCGCCGTCAAGGCGGGCCCAGGGGCAGCCAGCGAGGGCCTGTTCGAGCTTGTCCCACCGACCTTCAAGGTCGGAGGTGTAGAGGAGGGGGCCAGGGGCGTCGGTCATGGGGCCCTCCTATCGAAGCGGGGCGTCGGCGCGAGCCTCGTCAGCCGCGCTGGCGCGCGCTAACCGAGGGTGGGCCACGCTTGGAAGATTCGATGACCACGCTGCACGTTCATGTCCGGTACCCCCTTGGCGCAGGCCGCCTCGTGCTGCGCACCGAGGCCGACTGGGCCCGCGACATCGACCCCATCGAGGAGGGCCCCGAGGGCGCGCACTTTCGCCTGCGCCTGGAGCGGCCGACCCTGGCCCTCAAGCCCTGTTGGATCGGCCCCGAGGGCTTCTTCTGGTCGGTGGGCGACAACTACGTGCTCACCGCCCACGACCCCGATCCGGAGATCTGGCCCTACTTTCACGCCGACCCCCGCGGCGACGTGAGCCCCCTGCTCTTTGTGGAGGGCCTCGGCCGCGCCCATGCCGTGCGGGTCTACGTTCCGCCGGGCTATGGCGAGAACACCCTGCGCCGCTACCCGGTTCTGTACATGCAGGACGGACGAAACCTCTTCTTCCCCGAGGAGGCCTTTGGCGGCCAGGAGTGGCGGGTGGACGAGACGATGGACCGCCTCGATCAGATGAACGTCACCCGCAAGGTGATCGTGGTGGGCGTGGCTCCCGCCGACCGGATGCGCGACTACACCGCCGCGGGCTTTGTTGACTATGGTCGGTACCTGAGCGGCGTGCTCAAGCCCTGGATCGACGCCCACTTCCGCACCCGCGCGGGCGCCGAAGACACCGTGGTCTGCGGATCGTCGCTGGGGGGCGTCGTCTCGCTGCACCTCGCCTGGTCGCACCCGGAGGTCTTCGGCGGGGCCGCCTGTCTGTCCAGCACCTTTGGCTACCGCGACGACCTCTTTGAGCGCATCGCCCGGGAGCCGCGGCCGCCCGTGCGGCTCTACCTCGACAGCGGCTGGCCCCGCGACAATTACGACGCTACCAACGCCATGCGCGATCTCCTGGTCTCGCGTGGCTTTCGCCTTGGCGACGATCTGCTCGCCTTCAGCTTCCCCGAGGGCACACACCGCGAGGGCTCCTGGGCCGACCGCCTGCACGTGCCCTTCCAGTTCTTCTTCGGCCGGGCCTGGGCGGCGGCCCGTCGCAAGGGCCACGCCCCCGCTTAAAAGCTGGCGGTGACGCCGTCGGCGGCCATCCAGCTGCGCAGGGTGGTCAGCACGGCGTCGGTGATGCGGGTGCCGCGGTTCGCAGTGGCGGTGGTCGGGTCCCCAAGGCTCCCCGTGTGGACCGCCACGAGGTTGCGGTGTCGCTGCCACCGAAGCCAGATCGGGCAGCCGCTGTGTCCGCCCATGGAGTCCAGGTTGTGGGTCAACAGACGGGGCTGCGCGGCTGGAGCGGGATCCACCACGCTGCCGTAGGCCCGCCAGTTGGTCGAGCCGACGTCGAACAGCCGGGGGTTGCCCGGGACGGCGCCGGTGCAGGCCGCCGCCTGGGTTGGCGTGAGGGAGCCGCTGGCGGGCTGGTTCAGGCACTTGTCGGCCGGGTAGCCCGACAGGTTCACCGCGGACCCCCGCAGGCGGTCCAGCTCCAGCGCACGCAGGTGGGTCCCACCACCGAGGCTGGGGTGACCCCAGAACCCCAAGGCCGCGCCCCGCAGCACGTCGAAGGTCTGGCTGCCGATCGGATTGCCGAGGGTGATCAGACCAAAGTCGAATTCGGGATCCGGGCTCGACAACCACTGCGGCGAGACGCGCAGCTGGTTGGAGGGAGCCTCTCCGAAGGGCAAGGTTCGCCCGTCGCGGCCGGGAGCGGCGAACACCTGGCTCGCCCAGCGCCGCGCACCGCCGCCTGCATTGTGAAACAGGTTGTGGCCGGCGGTGAGGATGTGCCCGTCGCTGATCAGCGTGCCAGAGCCTCGACCGAGATAGAGGGAACCTGCGACGGTGGCGTGCGGAAAGGTCAGATCAAGACAGCAGATGAAGCGGTAGGGCGACGCGGTCGTGTCGACCACCCGCACCCGATCATCGGTGCCGAGGACAATCTCCGCCGCATCTTCGCGATCGGTTGGCGGGGCCGCCGGCCGCGGGGCCAGCGGCGTCGGCGCCGCGATTGGGGTCATCACCGCCGAGGCGGAGACGGTGATCAGGGGCCCGAGCAGGGGGTCGACGGTCGGCGCACCGACGGCCTCGATGTCTTCGCCCTCGTAGAAGGCTCGCCGCTTGCGGGGCCGGCTTCGATGGCCCATCAGCTCTGCATAGAACAGATCGGCCTCGCGGCGTTCACGGTCGGTGTAGAAGACAGGGTCGCGGGAGGGACGCATTCGGGCTCCGGGTCGAACAGAATCCTGCAGGCCAACTCTGTGCTTGTACCCGGTTCTTTCGGGCCGAACCACGTCTTTGTTAGGGGTGCGGACCCGAACCGTCCGCGCGCAGGGCCTCGGTGTAGGGGATGGCGCGGCGCTCGGCGAAGCCGTCGATGAGCAGGCCCACGCCGGCGAAGAAGACCAGCGAGACGCCCACCCCCTGGGCGGTCTCATTGCGGCTGGCGAAGCGCAGCAGCAGTCCGACTACGCCGAAGCTGGCCCAGGCGCCCAGGTAGATCGGCCAGGCCTTGTTGACCCCCGCCATGCGCACGATCTCGGCCTGGCGGGCGGCCTCGGCGTCGGCTTGGGCGGCGCTCTGCAGCGCGCTCACCTGGGCGGGGGTGCGAAATCCCACCGTGGCGCCGGTCACGAGGAGGGCGAGGCCGAGGATCAGGCAGGGCACCGCCACGCCGCGGGCGAAGGCCTCTTTCACGTCGGTGAGGAGCCAGGCGCCAAAGACGAGGCTCACAAGCCCCATCGGCAGGATGAAGATCAGCGCCTCCAGCTTCTCTCCGCGCAGGTAGATCTCGGCCAGCTCCAACCACCGCATGGGCACCTCCAGGCCGGTCGCCGTAGCCGATGGCGCTGCGCTGGTGCAAGCAATTACCCAGGCGGAATGTCCACCAGCCCCCTCGCCACGCCCCTGCCCTGGAACCTCGTCGCCGAGGCCTATGCCACCGACATCACGCCGGTCTTCGAGGGCTACGCGTCCTTCGCCCTCGACCAGGCCGGGCTGCCGGCCGGCGCCTCCGTCGTCGATGTGGGCTGCGGGCCGGGCACGCTGAGCCTGCTGGCCGCCCGCCGCGGCTTGCGGGTACGCGCGCTGGACTTTGCCGCGCAGATGGTGGGCCTCCTCGCCGATCGGCTCGCCGCCGAGCCGCTGTTGGAGGTGGAGCCGGTGGTGGGCGACGGCATGGCCCTGCCCTGGCCCGATGACTGCGTGGACGGCGGCTTCTCGATGTTCGCCCTCTTTGTCTTTCCCGATCCAGTCGCCGGCCTGCGCGAGCTGCGCCGGGTGGTGCGGCCGGGCGGCCCGGTGGTCTTTTCGAGCTGGCCGGCGATGCGCGGTGTACCCGCCCTCGACGCCCTCTTCAGCGGGCTCGCCACCCTGCTCCCCGGTGGGCCGCCCCCCGTGCCGCCCGCGCTGTCGACCCCCGAGGAGATCGAGCAGGCCGTGCTGGACGCGGGGCTGGAGCCCGTGGCGCGCTTTGTTCAGACCCACAGCCTTCGCGCCCCCGACCCCGCCGCCTGGTTTGAAGGGCTGGAGCGAACGATGGCGCCGGTGGTGCTGCTGCGGCACAGCCTGGGCCCGCGCTGGCCAGCCCTGCGCGCCGATCTGCTGGATCACATGCTCGCCGCCATGCCCCCCGGCCCTGTGGAGGTGGAGATGGCGGCCCACATCACCGTGGCCCGCGTGCCGGTCGACGCGGGTGGCGATCGGCGCTGACAGCGGCCTGCGGCCCTGGATAGCGGGGGCCGATGGAATCGCTGCCCCCCTTTCGCTACCTCTTGCGCGCCCGCTTCCCCGAGTGTGACGCCCAGGGCATCGTCTTCAACGCCCGCTACGGCGACTGGACCGATCTGGCCACCACCGAGCTGCTGCGGGCCCTGCATCCGCCCTTTCTGGCGAGCGGCCCGGAGGCCTTCGAGTACCGCCTCGTGCAGCAGCAGACCCAGTGGCGAAGGCCTGCCCGCTTCGATGATGTCGTCGAAGCGGTGGTGGAGGTCGCGCGGGTGGGCACCAGCTCCTTTGAGGTGGGCACCCGGTTTTACCGTTTTCCCGATCGGACGGCGCCGCTGGTGGAGGTGGTGACCGTCTATGTACGGGTCGACCCGGCCGCCGATCGCTCCACCCCCCTGCGGCCGCTGGAGCGGGCCCTCCTCTCCGAAGGAGCGCGTGGCCGCTACGCCGATCACAGCGGCGGCGCCGGTGGTCGGCTGCGCCGGCGCGTGGAATTGAGCTCGGTGGCACCCACCCCGTGGCGCAACGGCGGTGGACAGACCCGCGAGCTGCTGCGCGAGGGGGAGGGGGCCGGCGGCTTCGCCCTGCGCATCTCCGTCGCGGAGGTGGAGTCCAGCGGCCCCTTCTCACGCTTTCCGGGCGTCAGTCGGGCGCTCTGCCTGCTCCGCGGCGCCGGCCTCTCGCTGCGGCGGGCCGATGGGCTCGCGCTCCGGCTGGTTGTCGGCGATCCGGCCTTCTGTTTTTGTGGCGAGGATGACTGGAAAGCTGAGCTGATCGCGGGGCCGGTCACCGATCTCAACGTGATGACCGATCGGGCCAGCCTGGGCGCCGCGGTCTGGCGCTGCCCCCCAGGCGCGGTGCCGGGCGGACTGCTCTTTGTGGTGGATTCAGGAGCGGTGGGGGGAGAGGCGGTGCCGGCCGGCACCTTGGTCGAGCTGGACGGCCCCTCGGTCTGTTCAGCGCCGTCGATCGCCATTCAGCTCAGTCCGGGGCGGGCGTGAAGACCTCCAGGCGTTGGCCCGCGGGGCCCAGCCGCCACAGCTCCAGGCCCTGCAAGGCGCCCTGACTGGCCCGGATCACGGGAGCCAGGGCGGCCGACCAGCGCCGCGCCCAGTCCGGCCGCGGATCGGCGGCGGCCAGGACCGGCACCCAGACCGTCGGGTGCGTCCATGGGGGCGCCCACCCCTCCCCGAGGAGGCCGACGCGGGCTTTGTCATCGGCGAGGCTGGCCAGGGTGGTGCGCACCCAGTCGGGCTGGTGGGCCTCGAGGGCTGCGAAGCGGGCACGGTGCGCGGCGGCCTGCCAACCGGCGCGGTCGAGGCCACGGGGGTCTTGCTTGACCTCGATGAGCAACAGTCGGCCGGCCCGATCGACGCCGAGGGCGTCGAGCTTGGTGGGCACCTCCTCCCGCGCGGGGAGGTGAATCTGGCCGATCACGGCCTGGGTGGCCGCGCGCTGGGCGGCCTTGTCGGCAAAGCCGATCTTCAGCTCGGCGTCGAGGGCGAGGAAGGGGGCGTCGGCGGGAGCGAGCAGACCGTAGCGGCGCATCAGGCCGGCGTGCAGGCGGGCCTCGCCGTCGAGGAAGGTGCGGTCGGCCTTGCGGGCGATCGTCAACAGATAGGCGCGAAGGTCGTCGCCGCGGGCCGCGAGGCCGCCTTCGTCAAAGGTCTCGGCGAAGAGCGCGGGCGCGAGCGCGGCATAGGTGGGGTGGGCTTCGAGCCGGAGCCGACCCTGACGCAGGCTCAGGCCAAGCGGCGAGGTGCGCCCGCAATAAACCTGGAGGGAGCCAGAAGCGGGTCCCGACGCCTGGCGCCGGGTCTGTACATGCCAGCCCTCCTCGGCGCGCAGGGTGGGGAGGAGCCAGCACAGGGCCCGACCGGGCTGCAGCAGGGCGAGGAGCTCGGCGGCGACTCGGCGATCGCAGTACATCAAGGCAGCCAGATCAGCCGGTAGCGCGTGGCGGCGGCGGCGGCGGGCACCACCTGGGTGTAGGCGTAGGTGCCGGTGGACAGATCGAGATCCATCTGCCCATCGTCCATGCCCTCCACCGAGAGATCGACCGGCTCCCAGACGCCGCCCACCTCCTGCTCCAAGCGCCAGCCGTCGTGTCGGTTGAGCCCGACAAAGCGCATCGGCAGGTAGCCGCGGCCGCCCGTCACCTCGAGCTCGGCGGCCAGCGCGCCCGGCGCCACCTCGACCTCGATCGGCGGGGCCCGGCGCAGGGTCCCGGTGGTTGCGTTCACCGTCAGCTTGTTGCCGCTGGCCAGCTCGATCATCAGGTCAGGGCTGCCCACCACACCGGCCGACAGGGCGCTCAGCCAGGCGCTGGAGCCATAATAGCGACTGGAATCGCTGGGAGGCACGACATACTCAATGACGAGGTGAACGGTGCTCCCGGCCGGCACGAAGCGCCGCTCGCCGCCGCAGGGCGCGCCGCACCAGGCGGCGCCTTCGGCGTCGGGCAGTCCGACCTCAAAGGCGACCTGCGAATTCCCATTGTAGGTGCGGTGCAGGTTGATGTGCGGGGTGGTGAGGGCGGTCCCGCCGATGTCGGCCGAGAAGGCCCGCACGATGAAGCCGACGTCGGCGTAGTGCTCGGGCAGGGAGTCGGTGGTTCGCAGGTTCTCGTAGAGCATCACCCAGGGCTGGTCTCCCGCCAGCGCGATGCCCCTGTCGAGGTCAGAGGCGTAGCCGGTGGTGCGGTGATCCGGCACAGCGCCCTCGACCAGGAGTCCCGCGGCGTCACCATAGGCGTAGCGCGAAAATCCATTGTCCCCGTACGAGTCGGCCGCCATCTGAAAGAAGGCCAGTCGACTGTATCGCACGTCTGTGAGGAAGGTGTAGTCCAGGGTGTAGTACACCCGCACCATGTCGTCGGTGCCGGCCAGTTGGGTGCGGATCGTGGCTGCGATGGCGCCGTCCGAGCTGACCCCGGCGTAGGTCACGTCAGTCTGGCGGGGGCCCGGCGCCGCGGCCAGGGTGCGTACGCGCCCCAGTCGCCGCTGGAGCGTCGGCGCGACGTCGGTGGTGTAGCGGAGGAAGTCGGCCCCGCCGACGTTGCCAGTCCAACTCCACTTGGTCAAGGACTGCACCAGGAAGGGCCGCACATCGTCGACCATCGAGCGGCCAAGCGTCACGTCGGGGTCATAGGTCACGCTCTCGCCAAAGGCGCCCAGGGCCGACTCCTCCCACCGGCCGCCGGCGGAGCTCCAGCCGATCAAGCTCAACTGGGCGTGGGAGGCCGCGTAGACCTCGCCCCACCGGGAGGAGATCATCACCAGCTCCATCGGGCTGGAGGCGCCGGGCGGCACGGTGGGCTGGGTGTACAGATGATACCAGTAGGTGCTGTGCCAGTTCTTGGAGTGCTGGACCGGGATGCCGAGGGGCTCGCCGGCTTCGTCGCGCAGCAGGGCCACGCCGCCGGTGATGTACCAGGAGAGCTTGTCGCTGCCCCACAGGGCCATCGGCACGGAGATGGGCTCGGCGGCCACCGTCTCGATGGCCAGTCGGTGCCGACCGTAGTGGGTGTGGGTGGCCTCCACCTCCCAGTCGGGCCATCGCCCGGCGCCGGCGTCTTGCAGGCTGCCCAGGGTGGGGCGAAAGGCGCCGAGGGTGGGGTCCCAGGGGGCCAGCGTGGCGCCGCCCACGTCGGCGCCGTCGACATCCAGCAGGGTGTACCAGACCGAGGCGGTGGTGGAAGGGTCGACGTAGAGCGCGATCTCGTCATCGTTCAAGGCGGTGAGCGGCGCCACCAGCAGCGACAGAGACTGCGAGGTGGCGCCGGAGGTGGAGACCTCGGCGACGAGGCCCTCCTCCGCGCTGTAGGAGAGGGTGGGTTGGCGACCGTCGACTGGGTAGACCACGAAGAGCCAGCCCGCGCCGTCTTCGTCGCGCAGCGTGAGCGCGGTGTCGGCGACCAGCCACTCGGCCGAGGGCAGGTCGGAGAGGGAGGGACCGTTCAGGCGGATGCGGGCGGTCTGGGACGCAGCGCCGGTGCCGGAGACGGTGTGGGTGAAGACCACATGCCGCGGCATGGCGGCCATCTGAACGGTGCCGGCGAGGGTGGCATCCGCCGCATAGGTGACCACCGGGATCTCCAGGCGGTTCATCAGCAGACCGCCCTCGCTCATGCGCAGACGGTTTACGCTGTCGCCGGAGACGCCCATGAAGCCGGTCGCGGGTACGGGAGCGGCGGCCTCGCCGGCCTCAAAGGAGAGGCTGACCTCGGGGAGGGCCTCCAGATCGGCGTTGTCGCGGTCGAGCGCCTCGACCGGGCCCAAGGCGTCGTCGAACCAGCCGAGGTGGCCCAGGCTGCCCGTCGACTCGTCAAAGGTCAGGCCATAGGTGCCGCTGGCGAGGTACAGGACCGGCTCGACGGTGGGCCAGGTCTCATTGGGGCGGTGGTTGCTCGGCCACCAGACAGAGACATGATCGGTGGGCGCCATCGTGGGCCCGGGGTCGAGCGGCACGCAGCGGGGGCTGGCGTCGTCGTTCTCGGTGGCCCAAGCGTCGACCGCTTCGTCGCAGGCGGTGGGCAGGGTGCACGGGTCTCCGTCGTCTATGGCCTCGGGTGGGCTGCCGGGGAGGCAGGCGCCATCGGCGTCGCAGGTCTCTGCGCCATTGCAATACAGGCCGTCGTCGCAGTCGCAGGGGGCCTCGCTGTCGGGCGCGGTGTCGGGGGCCGGGCTGTCCGACGTGTCGGGGAGCGGCGCGCTGTCCTGGGGTGTGGCCTTGTCGCCTTGAACAGTAGGTTCTTTGCAGGCGACGAGGCCGAGGATCAGCAGCAGGGGTCGATCGATCGAGGCCATCGGTCCTCCGCGAGGGGAGACCGCTTTAGCACGGCAGGTGGGCCGGCGCTCCGTTCAGCCTGCCGCTTTTTGCCCTTGCAGGTAGCGCAGGCGGGCCAGCATCGCGAGGAGGCCGATGCTGCCGGTGGCCGCGACGAGGAGGAGCCACAGGCGTGTATTCATGCCCACGGTCCGGGCGGCGGGCGCGAGGGCGGCGACGGCGACGCCGGCGGCCAGCAGGAGGTCGAACCAGATCTGGTTGCCCCAGGCGTTGCGCACATGTTCAGGCCAGAAGCCGGTGGGGCCTTCGGTGACCGCGGCGTAGGTGGACCAGCCGAGGAAGAGCAGGGCGAGCGTGGCGGGCGCGCGCCAGTCGGCGAGGGCCTCAGACGGGCTTGTGTTGTACAGTCCGACGAGGACAAAAGCGAGGCCGGCGGCCAGGGCCAGGGCGGTGAACATCGGGGCTCCAGGGTGGAGGCTTGGATAGGCCGTGGCGGCCCCCTCGCCCATGACCTCTCAGGTCATGGGGTTAGGAGGCGGCGATGTCGACCTCCAGCCCCTTCCCTGACTTGCTCCGCCGCTGGCGGCGCGCCCGTGCCCTGAGCCAGGAGCGGCTCGCCGCGCGGGCGGAGATCAGCCCCCGGCACCTCTCCTGCCTGGAGACCGGAAAGGCCCGGCCCAGCCGCGAGATGGTGCTGATCCTCGCCAACGCGCTGGACCTGGGGCTGGGCGACCGCAACCTGCTGCTCGGCTGCGCGGGGCTGGCGGCGCAGTATCCGGTGAGCGCGGTGGACAGCCTCTCCCTGGCGCCGGTGCGCGAGGCCTTCACTCGGCTGTTGGACCTCCACAACCCGCATGGCGCCGTGTTGATCGACGCATGCTGGAACGTGATTGAGGCCAACGCCGGCGCCCGGCGCCTGTTCGACACCTTCCTTCATCCGACACAGACCCCGCCCGAGGTGGCCGGGAACCTCGTGCGAGCGGCCCTGCATCCGCGGGGGCTGAGACCCTACCTCCTCAACGCCGAGGCTGTGGCCGGCGCCGTCCTCGGGCGGCTGGAGCGCGCCGTGGCGCTCTTTCCCGAGGATGCCGCGCGCAGGGCCCTCCTCGATGAGGTGCAGGCCTACCCTGGGGTGCGGCGGAATCTCGGCCCCTCACCAGAGGGCCCGTTGCCGGTCGCGGTGGCCCACCTGCGCAAGGGCGACGTGGAGCTGCGGCTTTTCACGATGCTGACCACCCTGGGCACCCCGCTGGACGTGACCGCATCCGACCTGACCCTGGAGAGCCTGCTGCCGGCCGACGCCGCCACGGCGGCCTGGTTTGAGGCGACGGCGGGCTTGACGACGAGGCATCCGGGCGGGTAGCTCGGGGGGAGGAGCCCGTCATGTAAGGAGTCGAGCTGCCTTGCCCCTTCCCCGCTGCGCGCGGGCTGGGCTTTGTGTGTCTTCGATTCCTCTCTGGCGCCCTGGGTGGCGCCGATGGCTTTGGTCATGACGCTTCACAAGTATCCCCGCACGCCGCACCTGCCGGGCTCGCCCGGTCGGTCCGGTGACGACCTCTCCCTCTCGTCGATCGCGCGCCTCACCGGCCAGGAGATCGTGATCACCGAGAAGATGGACGGTGAGAACACCACCCTCCTCTCGGATCGGGTCCACGCCCGCTCGCTCGACAGCGCCCACCATCCCAGCCGAGCCTGGGTCAAGGCCCTCGGCGCGCGGGTGGGGCCCCAACTCCCGCCCGGATGGCGTCTGTGCGGCGAGAACCTCTTCGCCCGCCACAGCCTCGCCTACGCCGAGCTGCCCAGCTACTTCCTTCTCTTCAGCGTCTGGGACGCCGACAACCGTTGTCTGTCCTGGTCGGA
>JACCDO012436098.1_pt1 | contig 10950 bp, 17 predicted proteins | sample 7446101 | NCBI WGS metagenome assembly JACCDO01 (sample SAMN15323440, study PRJNA562643) | freshwater metagenome | isolation source: river surface water | place: USA:Blue River Watershed | collected 2017-08-16
AAGGATACACTAAGGGTGTATTCCAAGCAGAAGCTACGCCTTATACAAATCTTCTTATGAAGATGGGCGTGGATAAGTTTGAAGATTTAGCGGCATCAAATGCTTTGGTTCGTCCAGGTGCAATGAATACTGTGGGTGCGGCATATATTAATCGTAAGCATGGTCGTGAAGCAGTAGAATATACTCATACAATCCTTAAGCCTTTTACAGAAAATACTTATGGGGTTATCATATATCAAGAACAGGTTATGCAAGCATGCGTACACCTAGGCGGAATGTCTTGGTCAGAGGCAGATAAGGTCCGTAAGATTATTGGAAAGAAGAAAGATGCAAAAGAATTCGACCAGTTCAAAGATCAGTTTATTACTGGGGCTTCAAAACACATTACTAAAAAGAAAGCAGAAGAACTATGGCACGATTTTGAAGCTCATGCTGGCTATTCCTTTAACCGCTCTCACGCTGTTGCTTATTCCATGCTCTCTTATTATACGGCTTGGCTCAAGACTTATTACCCTCTTGAGTTCATGTTTTCTATTCTTAAAAATGAAAATGATAAAGATGCTAGAACAGAATATTTAATTGAGGCAAAGCGTTTAGGTCTAAGTATAAAGCTTCCGCATATCAATGAATCAGATATCTATTTTTCTCTTCAGGGTGAGTCTATTAGATTTGGTTTAGCAGAAGTAAAGTATATTTCTGACAGCATTGCAAATAAAATTATGGCTCTTAGACCGTTTACTAACTATGCTGATTTTATAGATAAGGCTTCTAAAAAGGGAAGCGGTATCAATAGTCGTGCAGTAGATGCTCTTAACATGATAGGTGGAGCGGCATTTGATGATAACAAAAGGTCTGGTAATGAGAAAGATAATTACTATGAGTATCTAGGCATACCTACATTTAATTTAGCAGGCATACCACCAAGAATTAAAGCGCAGGCTAGACCAATTGAAGACTTCGATGATCTTGGTTCCTTTGTTATGTTTGGAATGGTTAAGAGTATTAAACGTGGAACTGGTTGGGCTAGAGTAGAGCTAGTAGATGAAACTGGAACAATTGGTTTATTCCACCACGAAGATACTCAGATTGAACCTAATCAGATGTACTTTATTTTAGTAGGAGATAATCGTATTGCTAGATATATCAATGTTAAAGATATTGATCCAAAAGCAGCAGACCTGTTTGTTGACTATCTTTATCGTAAAGAGTACGATTTAGGGGAAGATGAGCTTATGGTTGTAAACTTTACTCCATATAAAACAAAAGCTGGGAAGATGATGAGCCACATTGTATTCTCAAATAGAGATAAAGAATTGACCAGAGCAATTGCTTTCCCAACTATGTATAAAATGTCATTAGCCAAATTGCGTGAAGGCATGAAGTGTAACGTAACATTATCTAAACTGGATGATGGAACCCTAATGATTAAGGAAATAAAATGACAGACGATATTGAGAGCTTGGTTGCCTCAATCAATATTAACCAAGTGCTTGTGGCAATTCTTCAGGAACACGGAAAGCTATCAGTACCTGTTCTTAAATTCTTGGATTCTAAGAACAATAATAGTGAATTAATAATTGATTATGATGAGGAAGTCCCATCATTTACATTTAGCTTAAGGAATAAAAATGAATAGTTTTGAAATGGTAACTGATTATGGTTTAGATGCATTAGCAGCAAGTCTTCACCAAACAGCAGTAGAAAAAGGTTTTTGGGATGGCGATATTACACACGATAAGATTGGCAATAAGCTAGCTCTAGTTCACTCAGAAGTAACAGAAGTGCTCGAGGGAGTTAGAAAGAGCAAAGGATCTGAGGCTATAGTAGAAGAGATGGCAGATATTGTTATTAGGTTATTAGATTTGTATGCAGCAATGCGTGATGAGAATATGATTGAACATAGCTTAGATGAAGTACTTGATAAAAAATTAAATATTAATAAGGAACGCCCAAGACTTCACGGCAATTTATTTTAATGCTATACTAGGGGGAAAGAAAGAGTAAACATGACAATTACAATAGACAATATATTATCAAAGTTAGATCCAAAAACAAGAGCAAGAGTTCAATCAGCCCAAGATGTTAAGGTTGAAAAACAACTAACACCTAGTATTGGTTTAAATATGGCTTTAAAGGGTGGACTAGGATATGGCAGACAAGTTTTGGTATGGGGAAACAAATCTGCTGGCAAGTCTTCATTCTGCTTACAGATGATTGCTCTAGCACAAAAAGAAGGTAAAACCTGTGCATGGATTGATGCAGAAGCATCTTATGATCAATCATGGGCAGAAACTTTAGGGGTAGATTCATCTAAGTTGATTTATTCACCAGCCAAAACAGTAAATGATATGGTTGATGTTGCAACAAAGCTTATGGATGCTGGTGTAGATATGATTGTAGTTGATTCAATATCAGCATTGCTACCCGCAATCTACTTTGAAAAAGACGGAAATGAAATGAAAGATTTGCAAGATACTAAGCAAATCGGCGCTGAAGCAAAGGATATGACCCACGCAGTCAAAATGTTAAACTATGCAAACAAAAACACACTACTTGTTCTCATCTCACAGCAACGAAATCAATTTGGATCTATGCATGCTAGTCACATCCCCACAGGTGGCATGGCAGTCAAGTTCTTTTCTTCCACTGTCATTAAACTCTGGTCGTCTGAAGCTGAGGCTAATGCTATTAAAGCTGGGATTAAGGTTGGCGACAAGATCATTGAACAAAGGGTTGGACGACCAGTTAACTGGATTATTGATTACAACAAACTTGGTCCCCCAAATCTATCGGGACAATACGACTTTTACTACCAAGGGGAAACTCTTGGTGTAGATAGAATTGGAGAAACTTTAGATGTTGCAGAAATGTGTGGCATCGTAGAAAAGGGTGGAGCATGGTATACAGTGAATGGAGAACGTTTTCAAGGACGTGCAAAGGCTGTCGCATATTTACGAGAAAATCCAATTGTTGTAGACAAATTAATTGGAGAAATAAATGCCAAATCTTAATGAATTTTTTGATAAAAAAGAAACTGAGCAAAACAATACGACGTTTGAAGAGCTTGGTGGAGTAAGAACCTGTATGAAGTGTGAGATTGACGTCGTTGGTGGGTTGTGGGATCCTGATAATAGAGTGATGTATTGGACATGCTCTAGTGGTCATGAAAGTAAAATTCAGGTTGGTTAATGTCAGAAAGATCTGAAGTTAAAAGAGATGGTGCCAAAGCGCAAAAAAATAGTGGACGTGGCGATTATCAAAAAGGTGATGCTAAATGGAAGATGTTTCTTGTAGACTACAAAGAAGCGTCCAAATCATTTACTTTAAATAAACCAGTCTGGTCTAAAATTTGTACTGATACATTTAAAGTAAGTAGAGATATGCATCCAGCATTAAAGATTATAATAGGAGAAGATTCCAAGGTTCGTCTTGGAATTATTGAATGGACTGTATTAGAAGAATTAATGCAGTTCTGGGAGGACAATCATGATTAAAGAAGTATTATTAACAACACTTACTGGAGCTGGAGTCGGAGCAGTATTTGCCCTATTTAAATTACCAGTACCTGCACCCCCAGTTTTTGCTGGCCTTATGGGTATCTTTGGGTTATGGCTAGGATATGGATTGATAGGCAAAATTTTAGCATGATAGAGTTCTTATTTGGATTTTTATTTGGATATATGATTGGTGTATTTATGAATTATATTATTACTAAGATAGATAGGGAAATTAAAGATGGCAGAAGATAAGAATACTTTAGAGCTTATTAGCGACATTACAGAGTTTAATGATTTACATGAGTTCATGCATGATGAGCATTTAGATAAGGCCATGGCAATTGTGGTAAAATTATTAATGAATCCAGATGTTCCCTCTGCAAAAGCACCTCATTTGATTATGGAGCTTCAGGCTATGTCAACTAAGTTTGCAGTCCTTGCATCTGTATATTCAACTATTGCAAAAGATAAAGCGGGTACAGTTAATAACAATAAAAAAAATATATATTATTCAGTAAAGGAGTCCATAGACAAACTTGTAGATGCACTTAAGTATGTCGTTAGGTATAATTCGTAATGGGTAGAGATATAGTAAAGAATCTTAAATTTAAAAAGCATACGGGCAAGTTTTTTGATCCAGAAAGATTTGCACAATTGCTTGATGAATCATATAGAAATACTAAACGTGCAGATGGCGAGATGACAAAAAAATCTTTTAGCCCTAGTTCTTTAGGTTACGGACATGGAACATGTCCTAGATATTGGTATATGGCATTTAGTGGTGCAATGTTTATTGACGACAATGATGCTGTTGCTGTTGCTAACATGGCTCAAGGTACTCAAGCTCACGAAAGACTTCAAAAGCTTATTTCTACAATGCCAGAGTTTAGGGCGGAAGAAGAAGAAATAATTAACGAGTATCCTCCCATCAGAGGATTTATAGACCTAATTATGGAGTATGATGGAGAGACTGTAATTGGTGAAATTAAAACAGCAAAGCAAGAAGTTTGGGATACAAGGCAAGCAGAGATGAAATCCTCTGCAAATCATATGCTTCAGCTACTAACATATATGAAGTTAAAGAATGCTAAAGAAGGTTTCTTTTTGTATGAAAATAAAAACACTCAAGAGATTTTGATTATCCCAGTATCAATGAATGATAAAAATAAAAAGATTATTGAGGATACATTTTTATGGATGCAAGAAGTATGGGATAATTTTCAACAAGGCGATCTTCCTATGAGACCTGTTGGTGCAACTAAATCCAAGATGCCTTGCACTTATTGCCCAGTTAAAAAAGAATGCTACGCTAAAGATGCACAGATAGGCACAGTGCAGATTGAAAAATATGAGGTACCTGTTTTATGATTTGTGGAAATAAAGAATGTACAAAAAATTTTGAAGCAAAAACTCATAATCAAAAATATTGTGGAGATGAATGCTGTAGAATTGCAACAAATAGACGCATTATGGAAAAATATTATGAGAAGAAAGCTATAAGAAATGGTGCTCATAGACCATGCAAAAAATGCGGAAGCAAGCTAAGTAGATATAATCAAGGTAACTTATGTGCTACCTGTGAGAAGAATGAAACTATATCTACAAGATCAAAGCTACTTGGGATGATAGATGAAATTAGCTGAGCTAGTAAAGACTAAAGCCTACAGAGTCCTTGGCATAGATGCATCAACCAATTCAATTGCATTCTGCTTGATGGAGAATGATATCCCTTTGAAGTGGGGAAAGATTGATTTAGTTGGTCAAGATATATACGAAAAGATATATGATGCTAAGAAAAAAATGAGCCTGATGCTTGAAGAGCTAAGCGCAGACTATATAGTTGTTGAGGGTGCCATACTTGTCAGATCACCAGATGCTGTGATAAAATTGTCTTATGTTTACGGAGTTGTTATTGCTGAGCTTATGTCAACAGGTGCAAAGGTAATAACAATATCACCAACTTCATGGCAGGCGTATATTGGAAATAAAAATCCAACAAATGCTGAAAAGCTGGAGATAAGAAAAAATAATCCAGGATACGCTGATTCATGGTATAAGAATCAAATAAGGAGCATGAGGAAGCAACGCACCGTAGATTATTTTAACTCTAAATATAATTTAGAGTTAGATGATTTTGATGTGGCCGATTCATTTGGGATAGCTCATTACGCAAACAAGGTGCTTACCGAACGATGAAATTGTATCAGAGTAAAGATTGGCTATACAGGCGGTACGTAGTTCAAAAGAAAACGGTTACAGAAATAGGCAAGGAATGCAATGTCTCTGCTATGACTATACAGAGATACCTAGAACAGTTTGGATTAATTAAAAAAAGATGAGCATAGAAAAAACTATCTGGCAAACATATGAAACTTCTTACGATGATTTACCACAATACGCTAAAGAAAGTATAGGTACATGGAAACACATGAATCCAGACTGGAATCATGGATATATGTCTGGTTCAGATAGAGAAAAATTCTTTAAGCTTAATTTTCCAGAAAATGTATATAATACATATATCAATCTTCCTTTAGGTGTTATGAAGGCTGGATTATGGAGATTTGCCATTCTTTATATAAATGGAGGTGTCTATGCAGATATGGATACTCACTGTAAGGCACCAATTTCAAATTGGCTAAGTGATAAAAATGATGTTGTCCTAGACATTGAAAGAGATACCCCATGGCTTGCAACACAAGTAATTGCAGCAAAAGCTGGCAGCCCAATAATGAAAGCAGCAATAGATTTAGCAGTTGAAAGATGTGCGGATGGAATAATTAAACATAATCATATGGTTCATTATTATACTGATGTTCAAATGTTTACAGATGCTATTTATAGAGAATTAAAAGTAGAACCTTATCAAAAACATATTAATGAGTGGGCGCCAGAACTAATGGAAATGAATTGGTTAAAAAACAATAATGTAAAAATATTAAATGGCGTAGAAGCAAGGAGATTGCTAGACGTAGATGTGGTGCATCTTTATTGGGGAGATGACAGAGAATCTGGCTGGATTGCCTGGAAAAAAGACCCAATGGTAAATGAATCATATCCTAATGGATTTAATCCTCATGAATGGAGTAAAGAATGAACGTAATTGGAGTATTGCCAGCATCTGGAAAAGCTTCTAGGGTAGGAGGAATACCTAAATTTTGTTTACCAATTTCTGATGAAAGATCTCTTCTTCAATGGCACGTAGAGCAAATGCTAGAAGTTTGTGATGAAGTTAGAGTTTCAACTAGAGCGGAGTGGGTTCCAATAATTCAAAATATGGATATGAACATTAAGCTAATTGTTCGTGAGCCTTCAACAATGTCTGATGCTGTTAAATTTATGGTAGGAGATTACAATGACACTGTAATGGTAGGTATGCCAGATACTTATATATTAGGATCGCATGTTAATATTTACAAAGAAATGCTAAAAGAAGAAAAAGCAGATTTGGTCCTAGGGGCTTGGGAATGCCAAGATGAATTAAAGGGCAGGGTCGGACAAATTTTAATTTCTGGAAATAAAGTAATCTCTTCAAAAGATAAGGCCCCTGATTGTGATTATAAACACATGTGGGGGACTATGCTATTCCGCAAAAATTTGATAAGATATATAGATGAAAGCTTAGATCATCCAGGAAAACAAATACAAGAATGGATAGATGCAAATTTAAATATAAAGGCTGTTCAATCAGGCGGAAGATATATGGATATTGGTACGCTAAAAGGTCTTAAGCAATTATATAAGGAGATGGAATAATGGCAGGCTATCCAGATAAAGATAGGGGCTATCAGATGTGGACCGCAGATTTGCAATTAATTGCAACAGATGCGCCATCAGGTAATAAAATAATTACTGAATGTTTAGAGATTGCAGAGATGTTGATCAAAAAAAACATATCATACGGTAACTCAGCTCTTGAACCAATTCGTATATTTTCAAAGGCGGATTCAAAAGAACAGATTAGAGTTCGTATTGATGATAAACTAAATAGAATTCAGAACGACCAAGCATTTCCAGGCGATAATGATATAGATGATTTAATTGGATATCTTATTCTGCTTAAGATTGCTAATAAGTCTAATTGATTTTAGTCAACTAAGATGATATAATATATATATGACAATGGAAATTGACCTGCCTCAACACATGGATAGAATGAATGCTGTAGTTGAAAAATTATTGCAAGGTCATAATCCTACTCAAATTGCTACCCTTACTGGCTTTCAGCGCAAAGAAGTAATTGAGTTTATTGATGAATGGAAAAGCATCGTTCACAACGATAGCGCCATTAGAGATCGTGCTAAGGAAGCAATTTCTGGGGCGGATCAGCATTATGCAATGCTTATTAAAGAAGCATGGAAGACTGTAGAAGATGCAGATCAATCAGGTCAGCTAGGTATAAAATCAGGTGCTTTAAAACTAATTGCAGACATTGAGACTAAAAGAATCGGTATGCTTCAATCAGTAGGAGTACTTGAGAATAATGAGCTAGCATCCCAGCTTGCTGAGACAGAACGCAAGCAGGAAGTTTTGGTAAAAATATTAAAAGAAGTAACATCTACCTGTCCAAAATGTAAGATGGATGTAGCAAGAAGACTCTCCCAAATTACTGGCATAGTTGAATCAGTCGTAATTGAGGAAGATGCAAGTGGACTTTAGTTTTGATGATCTTATTGACATACTGGATGGCGAAGAATTTGAAGAGCGTCCAGTAGATTTAAGGACATTTGTAACTAGCCCAGACTATTTAGGTTTACCTCCTTTATCAGAATTGCAGTATACCCTTATTGAAAAAAGTTCACAAATATATAAAGAGTCAACGCTTAAGAAGCTTTTTGGAGAACAAGAAGGTCAAAGAATATATAAGCAAACTTGCACAGAAGTTATTGCTCAATTAGGTAAGGGTTCAGGTAAAGACTACTCCTCCACTATTGCTGTTGCATATATTGTTTATTTACTTTTATGCTTAAAAGATCCAGCTACATATTATGGTAAGCCTCCTGGGGATTCAATTGATATCCTAAACATAGCAATCAACTCACAGCAGGCCAATAACGTTTTCTTTAAGGGTTTTAAGACACGTATTGATCGTTCCCCATGGTTTGTTGGTAAGTATGATCCAAAAGCCTCTGAGATGAAATTTGACAAGGCTATAACGGTACACTCAGGACACTCAGAGCGTGAAGCTTGGGAAGGTTATAACGTAATTGTTGTCATTCTTGATGAAATATCAGGCTTTGCAATTGAAAATACAACTGGACACGACCAAGCCAAAACAGCTGATGCCATATATGAAATGTATCGTGCATCCGTAGATTCTCGCTTTCCAGACTTTGGTAAGGTTATCTTGCTGTCATTTCCAAGATTTAAGAATGATCCAATTCAAAAGTTTTATGATTCAGTAATTGCAGAAAAAGAAACTATTATTAGGTCACATAAATTTAAGATGGATCACGATTTGCCAGATGGCATAGAAGGGAATGAATTTGAGGTTGAATGGGAAGAAGACCATATTAATTCTTATTTAATTCCAAAGGTATATGCACTGAAGAGGCCAACGTGGGAAGTAAATCCAACAAGAAGCATTGAAGATTTTAAAGTGGCATTTTATAAAAACTCAATGGATGCCTTAGGTCGATTTGCATGCATGCCACCAGAGATGGTTGATGCATTTTTTAAGTCTAGAGAAAAAGTAGAAAAAGCATTTAACAATACTGGATTAGCTGTAGATAAGTTTGGCAGATTAGAAGAGTGGTTTAAACCAGACCCAGATAAAAAATATTTTGTTCACGTTGACTTAGCTCAAAAGCATGACCATTGTGCAGTTGCTATGGCACATGTAGACAGATGGGTAAATGTTAAAGTAACAAATGAGTACTCTCAGCCAGCCCCAATTGTTATAGTAGATGCTGTAAGATACTGGACACCAACTCCAGATAAATCTGTAGATTTTACTGAAGTTAAAGATTATATTCTTTCATTAAGAACTCGTGGATTTAATATAAGTGTTTGTACCTTTGACAGATGGAACTCACACGATATGATGCAGCAATTAAAGGCTTATGGAATTAATACAGAAATTCTATCAGTAGCTAAAAAACATTATGATGATATGGCTATGGTTGTATTAGAAGAAAGATTAAACGGTCCACACATTCCTTTATTAATTGATGAACTTTTGCAGTTAAAAATTATGCGTGATAGAGTTGATCACCCTAGAAAAGGATCTAAAGACTTAGCAGATGCTGTTTGTGGCTCTATATTTAATTCAATTAGTAGAACTAGAATAAATGCATCAGGAGATATAAATATACATACATATGAGTCTATGATTGAAGATAATGATTTAGGAACGGATACAAAAGAGCCAGAGGAATTTGTACAAAATATGATAAGGGCGCCTAGAATGCCAGATCATTTAAAAGAATCAATAGAAAGCATGCAAATACTATGAGTATATATCAAGAAAAAGCTAAAGAATGTAAATGTTGTGGAAAACATGTTCCGCTCCCAATGATATTAAAAGAATATAAAGGCATAATTGTTTGCCCCACTACCTTTTCAAATATTGTTGAATATGACAGACTTTGGAAATCAATTGGTAGTAGACCTAATGGAAGCATCAGAAAACATTTTTCTGAATATGTTCAAAATGTAGTGGAAACAACTATTGACAAAAACGAAGATGGCACGTTATAATTTACCACTTAGCGGCAATAGCTTAGTTGGTTAAAGCCCCGAACTCATAATTCGGTAATCGTAGGTTCAAGTCCTACTTGCCGCACAGGAAGGTTGACAATGGATCCAGATGAAACTTTAGACCACTATATTGAGATTGGTGCTGTAGAAATGTCAGGCATTGATGAAAGCGGAGAGTTTATATTTAGGATAACTGAAAAGGCAAGAGAGATCGCTCCAGAACTATGGGAGGCGCATCAAGAACATGTCGATGATGTTTTGCTAGATTTGTTTGAAAAAGGTTTGCTTAAAGTTTCTTATAATGAGGATCTGGAGGCAGAAATTGAATTAACGCCAGAAGGCAAAACTATTGCAAAAGAATATGGCTTAATTGAATTTGAAGAATAGATTTACCTTCGTAGCTCAGGGGATAGAGCGAGACTCTTCTAAGGTCTGCGTCGCAGGTTCGAATCCTGCCGAGGGTGCAGCGGACCACACCTCTACACCTGTCATTGGTTACAGAAGTACGTGTGTGCAGTTTGGGCCTAGCTAGACAACTGCATTGTGTTGAGAACGCACAAGTACAAGCCTTACGGTGTGGCACTCTATAAACCGAGTTCTCATGCGGATGTTGCATATTGGTAGTGCCTCTGCCTTCCAAGCAGAAGGGGTGAGTTCGATTCTCATCATCCGCTCAAAATAAGAAATGGTATAATAAAGTATATAGAAAAGGATGGTGTTCTATGCCATGGCAAATTAAACAAGGTGTTTCTGG
>JACCDO012356795.1_pt1 | contig 10947 bp, 10 predicted proteins | sample 7446101 | NCBI WGS metagenome assembly JACCDO01 (sample SAMN15323440, study PRJNA562643) | freshwater metagenome | isolation source: river surface water | place: USA:Blue River Watershed | collected 2017-08-16
AAGTAATCATAAAAATATATGGTTATTATTTAATTTAATAAATGAACAATTAGTAGAAATATCTGAAAGTAAGTATAATAATAATTCATATTTTGACATTTATATAAATGACTATAATAGATTAATAGAAGATTTTTATGTCGACAAAATAAGACTCGTTATTTAATATTAATTTTTTTATTATTAATTTGTGTTATGACAAATCTTTCTTTAGAATTGATACGTGAACTATGCACATAATTATTTATTTTTATTATAATATATAAAATATTCAATTTTTAAAAAAAAGTAAGTAAATAAAAAATTGAATAATTAATAATTATTAATAAAAATGGAAATATCATTAGAATCCCTCATAGCTAAAAGTCTATCTTCCAATAATAGAAGATTAAGGAAAAAAGCAAAACGTAAATTAATTAATATAATTAACGCTCAAATTGAGCATAAATTTACAGATGCATTTTCGAGCATGTCTTTTAGTATTTTATGTAAAATATTAAAAAATATTAGTGAATATAAATTTAATAATTTATTGATTTATAATGTGGATTTAAGTAATATAGTATTTAAAGAATGTGAGTTCTCAAATACTGAATTTTATAATTGTGATTTTACTAATACAGTTTTTATCAATTGTAAAATTAATAAAATTACAGATTGTAATATTAAAAATACATATTTTGATGATTGCAAAATTAATCTAATAAATAATTTAGACAAATTTGATAAATATCTAAAATATATTATCAATAGTAATTCTAGGAAAAATAATTATATGGAATTGTTAGATTTAAATACAGGAATATATTATAAATTTAATTATAAATTCCATAATATGGATATAAGTAACTTATTTGTTGCAAATAATGTACTTTATGGATTTATTAATGATTTATTAATAAGAATTAATAATAACAATGGAGTTTACGACACTTATGATGCAATTGTTAAAATAAATAACACTGAAATAGATTATATATATGATATATTAGTTATTGATAAAAATAAATTCATAATAGAAGCATTATACGATGAATTTATTTTAATAGATGTTGAAAATTTACAATATTATAGATTAGAATTAGACATTTTTAGTAATTATTTTAATGTTGATGTTATTTACGCTAATAATACAGATCTATATTATGCTCTAATTAATAGTAATTATTTTAATAGTAGTATTAATTTATATAGATATAATTATATAACAAAAAAACTTATTAAAATACAAGAATATAAATCAAACAAATATATTTTATCTACCAATACTAAAACAAACGGTTTCGGTAAATTATTAGTTTGTCTTGATAAAAAAAGTAATCATAAAAAAGCTTGGTTATTATTTAATTTAATAAATGAACAATTAGTAGAAATATCTGAAACTAGAGATAATAATGATTCATTTAATGACATTTATATAAACGACTATAACAGATTATTAATAAATTTTACCAATGGCAAAATAAGACTCATTATTTAATATTAATTTTTTTATTATTAATTTGTGTTATGACAAATCTTTCTGTAGAATTGATATGTGAATAAGTATGTGAACTAGGAACATATTTATTTATTTTTCTTTTAGTATTTGTCAATTTATCGAAAGAATCAGTATATTTTTTAATTTTATTAATTCTGTCCATTATGTATTTTATATACTGATATAAAAATCAATTTTTTTATTTATTAAGTATTGAGTATAATATAAAATATAATAAGAATATGATGGAACATAATAGCGAAATAAAAAATGATGATACAGAAGAAGTTAGTGCTGATCATATTGATGAAGATTTATTAGCGGGGATTAATAGTATTTGGGATAACAATGATATAGAAAATAATCTCGATTTGTATAATAATAATGAATTGTTAGGTAACACCGAGCAATCTATTAGTTTATCAGTAGATAATATGTTAAATAATAATAGTCTAGAGGATAGACTATTAGCAGGTAAATTTTTAAATTGTATTGATATTAAAACTATAAATGATAAGCCTACAGAAATTAAGCAAGAAATCAAAGAACAAATCAAAGAACAGATTAATAAACCTACAGAAGTTAAAGAACAAATCAAAGAACAGATTAATAAGCCTACAGAAATTAAGCAAGAAATTAAACACGTAGATAAATCAGAATTAAAAATTTATCTTAATAAAATTACAGATAAAACCAAATTAACTTTATTTAATAAAATTGCCGGATTAGTATATGGTTGTGCATTAGGTGATTGTGTAGGAAAACAATTAAAAGGTAGAAAAAAAGAAAGTATAACAAAATTTGTTGCTGAATTGCCTAATAGAAGTTATCGAGGTATTGATTCAGGTGATTGGACAGATGATACAGATCATTTAATTTTATTATTAATAAATATAACTAATAAAAAATTATCATTTTCTGTTAATAAATTTGTAAATCAATTAGTAAATTGGAGAAATAAAGGATTTTATGAAGTAGGTGATTCTGTAGGAATTGGTATCGATACTTTAACAGCCCAAGTATTAAATTCAGATAAATTTGTAACTGATCCATTTACTACTTCTATTAATGTTCAAAAAAAATTTGATCCTCCTAACAGACCTTATAATACTTCTATAGCTCGAAGTGGTATATTAATATTAAATAATAATTGGTCTCATCATGTTATTACACAATGCGCTTTAACTCATGCAGACAATAGAAGTATTTATGTGTCGTGGTTATTAGCATATATCTGCAAAAATATATTTATCGGTAATAATATTTCTATTGATAAATTATTTGTTAATAAAGATTTATTTATTAAAGGTAAAGAAGTTATAAGAGATTTTGCATATTATGAAAATATATTTAAAACAAATGATAAAAAAATATTATTAGAAAAATTAAAAATAGATGATGATCCTACATATCATGCATTTAAAACATTAGGTTGCATGATATACACAATACGTTATTTAGAAGAAAAGCAAGATTTTAAAGAATTAATTTATACCATAATGAATGAATGCGGAGATTCTGATACAAATTGCGCTGTAGTTGGAGAAATTATTGGCACATATTTAGGATATGATAAATTACCTATAGACTGGTTAAATGAATTAGTTAATAGAACATTTTTAGACAGGAAATTAATAGAATTATTTAAACTATTTACATAATAAAAATTATAAATTATAATTAATATATAATATCAAATGGATGATAAGATTAATTCTGTAAATAATGATATTAATCATATTAATTTATTATTAAATAAAACTATAAATTATTATCAAAATAATGCATTTGATATTAAAACTATAAATTTATTAATTGAACAATTAAAAATTAAAACAAATATATTAGAAAATATTATTATAGAAAATAGTTATGTATATATGGTGAAAAATGGTAAATTAGAATATAATGAAGTAAAATTAAATATTGATAACAGCAAAGAGGAAAAAATTAAATTATTAGTTAATGTTGACAATAACACAAATAATAATTTACTAATTAATACTAATAATACAAATTTACTAACTAATACTAATAATATAAATTTACTAACTAATACTAATAATAATTTAATAACCACTAATAATACAAATTTACTAACTAATACTAATAATACAAATTTACTAACTAACATAACCAAATCTAAAGATTATAATATTAAAATATTGACTAAAAACAATAAAGAAACTATTAAAGAAGATGTTAATTATAAATTAATACCTGAAATTAACATTAATTATTTAATTAAGCAAAATAATACAGTGGAAAATATCCCTTGTATGTTTCAATATATTAAAAATGATAAATTTCGCGAAGGTATATATTGTTGTTTAATGCCTGGAATTTATATTAAAGTTCCATTTCCTGAAATTATAGATTCTACCAAAGAATATAACAGAGATAAAACTATAAGATGTAGATTTAAAAAATTATCTATATGTAATCAACAAAGGTTAAAAATGTCAAAATTACATAATTCTATAATAAGAATTTGTAATTATGCTCATGAAAATGATAACATTATCAAAATAGGATACAATTCTCGTTGCACGGTATCGCCGAACATTGGAAACCCTAATACATTTAAAAATGATATTAATTTATTAGATATTGATGATGTTAAGCATTTATTATTGTATGGATTAAATGATATTTTTATAGCCGCATATTGGTTACAGAATAATAAATTTAATGGAGTATTTGATAGTTTAGAAAAGGTATAAATTTTACTTTATTTTTTAATTACTTATTTTTAATTACTTATTTTTAATTACTTATTTTTCAATATTTATATATGATATTTTTAATATTTATTAGTGATAATTTATAAAAAAATACTTATTATAATTATTTAGCTTTTTTAGCAGGTTTCTTTTCTTTTTTATCAGAAGGTTTATCTCCAGATAATTTTTCTAATTTACCCATAATACCTTTTAAACAATTTTCATCTGCTAATTTATCACATTTATACATACCTTTACAAGCCATATGAATAGATTCTTTATCTTTTTCTGCGGCTTTAGCTAATAATTTATCACGTAAAGAGATAATATCTTTACTTAATTTTTCCTTAGGATCTTTTTTCTTTTTTCCACTCATGATTATATTATTGTATAAAAAAATATAATTTAATTAATTAACACAATAATAAAATAAATGATGATATAAAGTTATAATTAGTAATAATAAAATAAATGATAATGAATAATAAAAATAAATGATGATATAAAGTTATAATGAGTAATAATAAAATAAATGATAATTAGTAAAATTCTCTATTCAGTGATTAATTTTACAACATTATTTATTTTTTCTAACTTAGGCCATTGTTTATAATTCTCTAACATTCCTTTATTATTTAATGCTAAATAAATTAATAAATCGTGTATTAATTGTCCAGATCTATTAAATATTTCTTCTTTATATTGAGTATTTTGTAATGATTTAATATCAAAATCTAATGTATTACGAGATCCTACGTGTCTAGTATAATAATTTTTATATTTTTTATTATTACAATGCATAAAAGACCCATTGGTAAAATTTCTTACTTCTGTGCTAATTGGTAAATTTAAACTTAAATAGTCTTCAGGTTCATGATAATATTTACATTTTTTATTATTTATAAAATTTTTACACATAGTTCCATATTCGCATCTAGTAGTGTTTTCCTCTTGATAAGGAACAATATTACCTAAATTACCTTTAATAATTATTCCTTCTATATTGATAGCAAATTGTTGCAGATCTTCTATAAAATATAAATTACTAGCAGGAATATCATTAATGTTTTTAACAGTTTTTACTTGTAATGAAATTTCATCAGTTATTTTTTTACATTTATGTTTATCTGTATAAATAGATTTAATAGTCCCGTAAGTATATTCATTAGGACTAGGATCTATATAATTAATAGGTTTAAGTTGTTTTATAGGAAATATTGTTTTTTTAGTATTAAATAAATTATTAATATAATTACTAACATCGCTCATTTTTCTAGCTACTGATTGTATGTTTTTAATACTAATTTGAAGTATTTGTATTTTTTCTTCTATTTGAGAATAATTTAAACTAATACCTACTTTATCTATAAATGAATGAAGATCTTCTGATAATTTTAAATATTCATTAAGTGTAATATCCATTTTAAAACTACTGATATATTAATATTTTAATGTTAGATTTAATATAAGTTATTAATTTTGAATAATTTATATGTTATATAAGATTAATATTTATAATATGATATATAATCTGGTAAATTAGTAAAAAGTAAATTAGTAAAAAGTATAATCTAATAAGAAAAGTTTATAATCTAATAAGAAAAGTTTATAAATTAGTAAAAAAGTAAATTAGTAAAAAGTATAATCTAATAAGAAAAGTTTATAAATTAGTAAAAAGTATAATCTAATAAGAAAAGTTTATAAATTAGTAAAAAGTATAATCTAATAAAAAGGTAAAGAATGGAAGAATATAAAGAATTACAAAATTTTATTTCTAATTGTTCATCAGGCCCTGTGCAAAAATCAGATGAATGGTATCAAATAAAACAAAAAACTATAGGAGGTAGTGAAATTTCTACTATATTAGGAAGTAATCCTTTTTCCGATGTAAAAAAATTAGTAGCTGAAAAGCTAAATATTACAGGATATAAATTTAACGGTAATATTTCTACTCGTTGGGGTAATTTATTTGAATTTGTTACAAAAACAATAACTGAATTATTATTAAAAACAAATATTCATGAAATGCCCAGCATAGAAGGAAAAATACCAGGCCAAAGATATAGTCCTGATGGTGTTGGTATAGTTAGATTATTAGGAGTTAATAATGTAAGATCTTTCTATAAAGTATTATTTGAATTTAAATCGCCTATGTCTACATGGCCTAAAGAATGTATACCTAGTCATTATATTCCTCAAGTTAAAACAGGATTATCTACATTAGATATCGTAGATATTGCTATATTTGTTAATTGTTGTTTTCGCAAATGTAAAATATCAGATTTGGGATTTAATTCTTCATATGATGTAGAATTTCATTCGCAAGATTTTAAAAAAAGAAAAAATGGCTTGAATAATGTAGAACCTTATGCATATGGTATAATTTCTTTTTATCAAACAGAAGAGCTTTATAATAAAACTCATAATGCATTATTCGAGGGAAAATATTATGATGATTTTGATAATGAAGATTCGGATTTAATAATTAATTCTATAGGCGAACCTATTGATTTTGGAAAGTCGAATTATAAACAATTAAATAGATTATTGCAATTAGTAGATAATAAACAAGTAGCGATAGAATATTCTGATATTAAATTAAATCAACAAGTAATTAATAAAAATAAATTTATTAAGAATCATAGAATGTTTAATGTAAAAGATATATCTACTAATAATAACAATATTGATTATAATGATTTAATTATTGAAAATGGTAAAAAAAATAAATATTTTATGGGGTATTTACCATGGAAATTAATGTTAATTGATATTATCGAAATGGAACGAGATCATAATTGGTTAGATTTTATTAAGCCTAAAATAGAAGAAGTATTAAAATTAATTAATGAGTTAAGTGATAGTAATGATGTAGAAAATAAATTTAATGAAAAATTTAGCAGTGTATATACAGAAGATATGACTGAAGAACTTAATATAATGAATGAATTATTATAAATTTCTAATATATTTTTTATATAAATTCTATAATATTTATTAATTTTATATATATAAAATATTTTTTCACTTTACTAATTTAATTTATTCCTTTTCATCAGTAGTATCTTCTATAATTTCCTCTTCATTGCCATCGATTTCAATTTCTTCTTCATCTACTTCTGCTTCTAAATTACTTGGTTCAGTTACAGGATTAATATTACTATAACCACTAACAGGGACAACCACTCTATAATGTATATATTCTAATGAAATATCAGACAAAGATTTAATTTCTATAACATCTCCTACATTAGCACCTAACCAAATACATTGGACATCAGATACTAAAATTTCAGGTAAGTTAATTAATTTACAATAAGCTTCATTATTTAATAAATTTATAATTTCATCTTGTGATAATATTCTATGAGGATAACACAAAGGACCTTTAGGAATAATTAAATCAAAATTTTCATACAAATAAGAATGTATGTTAATATGATTATTGATTTTAGTATATGCAATAATAGTTTTATTTAAATGAGGCCCTAATTTATCCTTTGATATTAATATTACATCAGTAGGATCCTTGATTGGTGCAAGCAAAGTTTTTAAATCATTGCTAGTTGAAGAATATTTAGAATCTATTCCTAATAAATAAATATACACGTTACGATTAGAATTTAAATATTCCATCTTAATATATTGTTTAGTTTTAATAGTAGTTGCAAAATCTTTTTCGTTTAAAATATTAGTTACTGGAACATATTTGCGATATGTAATAGCAAATTCATTTAAGTTTTTATAACGATTGTATTGAGGATCTGACATTTTATATTAAATAAAATATAATTTCAAATTTAAAAGATTAAAAAAATTTTTATATAATTACTGAATTAGTTATAATATTATCATTTAATTCTTTAATACTTAATTCTATAATATCATTATTTTCTGTATTAACAATATTTTTTTCTGTATTTACAATATTTTTTTCTGTATTTACAATATTTTTTTCAACATTTGAAATATTATTAATATTTAAAGATTCTAATTTTTCATAATAATGCTTGATTATTTTTTTAGTAATATGATGTATTTCATCTTTTAATACTGATGGAAACTCAAAGAATTTTAATTCTTCTTTTTCTTTAAAAATAGTTCTTTTTTCATACTTAATTAAATCATTAAATTTATCTACGATGTCTATATTTACTTCTATAAGACCTATATGATATTTCTTTCTTTCTGTTTCAAATACATAATCTAAAATAATATTATCTATTAAAACTAATTCACACGTCTCTTCTTTAATTTCTCTTATAGCAGCTTTTTCTGGAGTTTCGCCTTCTTCCTTGCATCCTTTAAATGGCATCCAATTATCTTTTTCCAATCCTAATATTACACCTAATTTATTATTTTTATATGTATAAAACAAAGCTCCACATGAAATTTTTTTATTATCAGAAGTTTTATTTTTATTCATTTTATAATTATTATTTTTATTATTTTTATTAGTATACATTTTATTCGGTTTATTCATTTTATTATTTTTGTTAGTATTCATTTTATTATTAGTATTCATTTTATAATTATTATTTTTGTTAGTATTCATTTTGTATATTTAATTATTATATACGATATATAATTTCAATTTTATTTATTTTAAAAATTGAAAATTATTAATTGATAAATTTAATCATGAGTGAAATAAAACCTAAGTATAAAATTAATATTGATTCTGGAGAAATATCAAAAGCTATCGTTATTAAAGACAAATCAGATAATAAAGATGTAGTTATGGACAAATCAGATAATAAAGATGTAGATCAAGCAAATAATAAATTAGTCATTGTAAACAGAGAGAGAAAATTTAACAAAAATGAAATCATCGGATATATTCTAACTATGAATACAGTAAATAAAATATTAAATTTTAATAAAATTATTGATTCTTTTCCATATGTAGAACCTGTTATAAATAGCGATGAAAAAAATAATGATGAAATTATTACTGGTATTATTAAACCTATTATTTATAGTAAAAATATTTCTGAAATGCAAATATTTAATAACAATGGTAAAATTATACAATCAATTAAAACACAACATATATTACCTATTGATAATGTTCATGCTATTAAAAATTTTTCAGTAAGATTATATTTAAGTGATAGAACTGATGTATTAAATATTAAACCTGTATTAAATATTAAACATTTTCATCCTTGGTCAGATAAAATTAATAAATTTAAATTTAATGAAAAAAATGAATGTTACGAAATGATTTGTAATGATAATTTATGGTATTTAGTAAATATAAATTTAAAAGATGAAAAATTTACTGATTTTATTTTAACTGATTTATTAATCGAAACTAGTAAAATTGTTAGTATAAATATTCAATTATTTATTAATTATGATGCATGTATATTTAATAATGAAATTAAAGAAGTTTTAGATAATAATATTAAAAATAAATTTATCATCAACAAAATAGATAATAATTATCAATTACTTATTAATTATAATGATGAGGAAAATGTTTATAAAATAAAAAAAAGTGAATTAATGAAGTTTCAATGAGTATTTTATCTGTATCATTTTATTATTCTATAATTTTTTTCACGTTATTATTCTATAATTTTATAGCTACCTATCAAAATTGTATAGGAATTTGAAATCTTTCAGTCATAACAACATCTTCGATTAATTCTGATATTGTGTTATTAATATTATTTGGATTATTAATTTTATAATACCAATCGTTAATAAGATTATCAGCAATAGCTTTAAATAATTCATTTGATAAATCTTTTCCAAGTGCAAGATCAAATAATTGTTTACTGATATAATTTACATTTTTCTTATTAGTATATAATTGTAATTTATTACTAACAAAATCTATTTTTTCTTCTATTTGATTAGCTTCAATTTCATCACTCATAATCATATAATCCATAATTTTATTTAAATAAATAAAACCGTTTTTGATGTATTTAAAAGCATCTTTAATATCGATAAAGAAGTGAAATCCTTGAACGCATCCTTTACCAGGTCTGCCAAAATTAGGCTCTACTATAGTTTCACCTAAACGATAAATACATTTTTGATCAAAATGACTTACTACGATATATTCATTTTTAGTTAATTTATCAGCATATTCTTTAATATTAATACTATCACTAATAATCCAAAACTTTAACGGAGTTACTTCATCAGTGCAATATTTTTCTCCTTTTTTAATACTATTTACATCTACATAATTTCCTGTATGTCCTTCTGCAACTTTATTAACGCCTAATTCAATCATAACACATGCATCTAAAATTATAGTATTATTATTTGCATTTTTTAAACATGCTAATTTATATCCGTGAAAATTATGGCTTGTAGTAAGTGTAGTTGGTTTGTGAAAATAATTTGCGAAATGAATAAAATTTTGATCTGATAACATATTTAGAAAATTTTTATAAATTGCTTCATTAAGTTGATCATCAGATCCTTTAACAAATTTAATTTTTTGTAATTCATCATAATAATAGTTTGCATTATAATATGGATTGTTATTATGATGAATCAAATATAATTGTTTTGTATTTTCATTATTAGATTGATTGTTACTCATAGTGGTATTTTTATGATTGTTACTAATGATATAATTTATACTATATTGATTGTTACTCATAGTAATATTTTCATCATCGGATTGATCGTTACTAGTAGCGGAATTTTCATCATCGGATTGATTGTTACTAGTAGTAGAATTTTCATCATCGTATTGATTGTTATCCATGATATAAT
>JACCDO011046180.1_pt1 | contig 10946 bp, 6 predicted proteins | sample 7446101 | NCBI WGS metagenome assembly JACCDO01 (sample SAMN15323440, study PRJNA562643) | freshwater metagenome | isolation source: river surface water | place: USA:Blue River Watershed | collected 2017-08-16
CCAAAAAAAACGATCAGGTATCAGCTTACCCATACCTAATCGTTGTGCATGACTTAAAGCGGCAGCAGTATATTCTTCTGCTTCGACCACAGCTTCCGGTACAGTGATGCCATTAGCAAGCATGGCAGCGATGCCCGCAGAGATAGTATTGCCCGCACCTATAAAAGCACCTGCAAGTCGACTTCTGCTATCGGTACGGATTATGCCATCAGAATTGAACAAGGTATTCGTGACATCTTGTTTCTCAGCTGGAGTTCCAGTCACCATCACAAACTCACAACCGAGTTGAATCAAATGCATGACATCGATTTCCAACATAGATTCATCAATAGGGTCACGCCAAGTTTCTGCAAGTTTGGCTAGCTCATCAACGGATAACAAAAGTATCGTAGTTTGAGGAATCAGTAACTCACGTAGTGCAATGAGAATTTCTTCATCCACATCTGTATCAGCAAGTGCAGTGGAAAAAGGATCGAGTACGAGTGGGACTTCCGGATAATCAGAGACGATTTCTGCAATCACGGCTATGGTTTCTACACCACCCGTATAACCGACTTTAAAAGCGGCGACTGGCATATCTTCCAACATGAGACGTGCTTGATCAGCAACCCAGTCTGCATCGATAGGCTGTACATCTTCTGTGCCGGTTGTATCGGCAATCGAGATAGCAGTGATAACGGATAAACCATGGCAACCCATGCCCGCAAAAGAGGCAAGGTCGGCCTGAATACCAATCGCTCCTACAGGATCGGTCAGTCCGAAAGTCAGTACAAGTGGCGAAGTTTGGTTTTGCACTGGGACTAGATTAAGATAGATCACTTTGCATTTTACTTGAAGGGCAGTGCTGTGAGCGATAACAAGACAACTGAACAAGAATTCAAAACATGGATGTGCTTAATTTGTGGCTGGGTTTACGATGAAGCCGCTGGTTTACCAGAGGAGGGCATTGCTCCAGGCACGCGTTGGGACGATGTACCCATGAACTGGACTTGTCCAGAATGCGGTGCACGCAAAGAAGATTTTGAGATGGTTGCTATTTAATTAATAGATTTCTCAATAAGCTCGTTTTATCGGGCTAATCTTTACGCTCAACTCAATTTTGTCGCCAATTCGACGACATAAAAAAAATTTGATGTTGCCAATATTTTAAATAGTTTCTCTTTTTGTTACAGTTGCGCCCGATTCCCTGCAACGTTTAATGGGTGGCGCAATGGATGTAACTCAAGGGCGGATCGCGTCGCCTATTCTGGTTGTCGATGACAGCAGCACGATAAGACGGTCCGCTGAAATTTTTCTCGCTCAATCTGGCTATTCGGTGGTGTTTGCCGAGGATGGCTTTGAAGGCATTGCAAAAATCATAGAGCATGAACCGGCCTTGATTTTATGCGATGTGATTATGCCCAGATTAGATGGTTATCAGATCTGTAGTTTGGTCAGGCATAACCCTCGTTTCCAACATATTCCCGTTGTCATGCTCTCTTCCAAAGATGGCGTATTCGATCGTGCGCGTGGCGTTTTGGTTGGAGCCAATGCCTATCTCACCAAACCTTTTACCAAAGATAGTTTGTTAAAAACCGTTGCTATGCATTTAGCACATGCTGAGTCTAGCTTTAGTCACGCTTAATTTTTACTCTATAAATTCCTTATCCATGCAAAAAATTTTAATCGTAGATGATTCACCGACAGAGCGATTTTATTTATCTGAATTTCTTACGTCCCATGGCTATGCCGTTACTACTGCAGAAAATGGTGAGGATGCAATCGAACAGATTCGAAGTGATATGCCAGATTTAATTTTGATGGATGTAGTCATGCCAGGTCAGAACGGCTTTCAGGCAACCAGAGAAATTGCGCGTAACCCATTAACAGAGCATGTACCTATTATTATTTGTACTAGTAAGAGTCAAGAGACAGATCGTATTTGGGGTTTACGACAAGGTGCTAGAGATTACATAGTAAAGCCAGTGAATACAAAATTACTATTACAAAAAATCGCCAACCATATACGTCCAGCTGCTTAACATGCAGGATAGTCCATCATCACTAGCACGATATAACCGTGTGCAAACAAAAATCGTACGACGACATCAGTTGCGAGAATTTCAAAGAGCAATTACAGAAAAAACTTTTAATGTACAAGGAAAAAATACTGCCTCTGATAACCGTAGATTGGCCGTACAAGTTGGAGAAGAAAATTATTTGATGAATTTAGTGCAAACAGGTGAGGTACTCACCTATCCCACCGTCACTAACATTCCTAATACTAAAACTTGGTTTCTTGGATTATTCAGTCATCGCGATCGATTACTTGGGCTAACAGATCTAGCTGGAATGATGGGTAAAGCAAACTATGAAAAAAATAAGACAGACAAAGTACTGACATGTGCCCCAGCTTTGTCACTGCATTGCGCATTTCGTATCACTCGCATAGTAGGGATAGTTGATATCGCCATGATGACAGTGCAGGAAAGTACAGAAAATGATTTTCCATGGCTAATACATAACTACATTGACGATCACAACAAACAGTGGGCAGAAATAAATTTGCAAAAATTAATTAAACATCCCTCTTTTGTAAATATTTCCCTTGATTCGAAAAATTAAGTAAGTAGGAAGAAAAAATGAAATTTGAAAATGAAATAAGTGCGAATGATGCGGCATCTACTAGTAATGAGCAGTTAGGGTCTGGGAAAATAACACTGGTAGATAGTTGGAGAAACTACATTGGCTTAATCAATTCAAAAGTTCAGAAAATATTAGGGGATATAAATTTACAAAAATGCATACGTTTAACGGCAAGTGCACTCGCTTTGTGGGTCATAGCATTGTTTGTCTTAACGTGGCTGAATGCTGAGGAGGCAGCCAAGGCATCAGCGCAGACGCAATTAGCAGCGGAAGTATTAATGCATTCACAGCGCATAGGTAAAGCTTCGCCTAATGCAATACAAGGAAATCACGACGCATTCAACCAATTAAGACAAAGTCGCAGTGACATCAATGATTATTTAAATGTATTAACGCGCGGCGGTGTTGCACAAGCAAGGGATATCCCAGAAGCAGATGAGGAATCCAGAAAGCAGCTGAATGAAATTCAGGCACAGTGGTTGCGCTCAGATCAAGCCGCAGTGCGCATTATGAATTTAGAAAAGCAGTTAGTAGGTTTTAGAGAAACTCAACAAAAACTCAATAAACTCAGTCCGAATTTATTAGAAATATCAGAGCAAATTGCTACGCTGAATGCACAAACGGGTGCAACACCGCGTGAAATTTCAGCTTCGGGCCAGTTAGTCATGCTGACTCAGCGTCTGGGAAAAAGCGTGAATGAATTTATGACCTCGGATGGTATTAATCCTGAGACGGCATTTCAACTTGGGAAAGATACGAATACATTTAAAGATATTGTGAGTGGATTTTTAGAAGGTAGTGCGGTACTGCGATTGCCTGCAGCATCCCATCCTGACGTGAGATTAAAATTAAATGAGCTACAGCAGTCATTTTCTGAATATCAGCAATTAGTGACTGAGATTTTAAGAAATTTAGAAAAATTTATAGCAGCCAAAGATGCTGAGCGTTTGATATTTAGTGAGAATGAAATCTTGCGCGATAAATTACAAATACTCCAACGAGGTTATTTGCTTAAACAAAATCAAAGTAATTGGACTAGCTGGGGTATGTTGCTTACAGGAGTCTTGGCACTATCTACGATGATTGCGCTGGGATTGATATTGCTGAGACAAAGTCGTTTGCGTACGATGGAAGCAGAGCAGCGACAAGCCGAGGCAGAGCAGCAAAGAAAGGCAGCGATAGAGCAAGAAGAAAAAACTCGACAATTAAATCAGCAAAATCAAGCTGCAATCTTGCGCTTAATGAATGAACTACAAGAAGTCTCAGATGGTAATTTAACGATACAAGCAACAGTAAGTGAAGACATCACTGGCGCGATCGCTGATTCAGTCAATTTCATGTTGGAGGAGTTGCGCTCGCTATTAGACAAAGTGACGCAGATGACGCAGCGAGTCGCACGAGCGTCTGAGCATAGCCAACATATATCGACTGAATCACTTACTCTGGCAGCGCATCAAGCAACTGAAATTCAGCAAACAGGTCGCGATGTATTGCAAATGACTCAGCAGATTCATCAGGTGTCGCAAGCAGCGACCGCATCAACCGAAGTGGCACAAACTTCATTAGCTGCAGCAAAAAAAGGAGAAGAGGCAGTGCAGCTTGCTATTAAAGGCATGCATGATATTCGTGACTTAATACAAGAAACCTCTAAGCGTATAAAACGTTTGAGTGAATCATCACTTGAAATCGGTGATATTACTGAATTAATTACCGACATCACAGAACAGACCAATGTATTAGCACTTAATGCGGCGATACAAGCAGCCTCAGCCGGTGAAGCAGGTCGAGGATTGGCCGTGGTAGCAGAAGAAGTGCAGCGTTTAGCTGAGCGATCTGGTGAGGCGGCTAAACAAATTTCAGCCTTAGTGCAAACCATACAAACAGACGCACATGATGCTGTCATGGCGATGGAAAAATCTACGCAGGGTGTCGTAGAGGGTGCACGCCTTTCTGATTCTGCAGGTACTGTACTGGCTGAAATTAGACATATATCTCAGCATCTTGCAGAACTAATACATGGGATATCAAATTCCACAATGGCTCAATCTAGTCTAGCCGATGGCGTTGCTAAAAATATAGATAGTATTTTAACCATTACAGAACATACTAGAAATGGAACGACACAAACTGCGAATGCAGTGCATGAACTTTTAATTCTTGCTGAAGAATTAAAATCAGCTGTAGCACGATTCCGTATAGCTTAAGCTAGTGCTGGCGCATGCTCAATCCTTATGCTTCAGTTGTTTTGGAAGAAGTCATACAGTCTTGCACTTTGCTGGCTGCAGAGTTTGCAAACATAAAGGCTATACAGGCTAGCAATGAAAGTGAGAAAAATAAAAAATGCATGCAATGGCAAGATATATTGCATCAAATAGATTGCGCACTGAATTTCATAGATATTCTTGGGTTAACTGCGCTGATAAAAATACAAATACAAGTATTGTCAGACGTAGCTAAAGGAGATCTTGCTAGTAGCACGCAGTTGTTCACCTCACTCTGCCAAGCGCAACGCACAACTAGTCTGTTTTTAGAAATGCGACTAGAAGGTGTGGTTTTATTTCCTGCAGCATTATTTTCAATCTATCAGCCAATTCACGAAATCTTGTTTCAAGATCAAGCATCTGCAGCGCATTTCATTAGCCTACAGCAGGAGGTGCAACTACCTATAGCCTTAAAAACAGTGAGTGAAGACTATGATGCGGGAATTAATCCGCATGAAATAGGTTTGTTATTTGAATCTGCTTTGCTCATTTTTTTGAAAAATGAATCTACCACTACCGTACAAGCAGCTGCTAAGCAAATAGCTTTACTATTTTCACAGATTGCAGCATTACAAAAAATTAGAAATGCAGATAAGTGTGATGTTGCGCCTAGTAGAGAGCAGTTATACAGCCAAATATTTCAAGTCTATGCACAAAAAATTTCAGAAGGTATGGAATGTGACTTGCATGTGGCAAGAAAAATTTTCTCTGCGCTAAGAAAAAAAATACATCTACTCACTACACATACTAATTTAACTTTAAGAGATAGGTTGTTGCAAGAAGCATTATTTGAGCTGGCTCGTATTGATAAAAAAGACGATGCTATTGTTGAGATAGTCAATTATTTTGATATTGGTCCGCAGTTGGAAATGCTGAAATATGGCCCAACTATTTGGGATGATATGTATGCCAGCATGCAAGCATGGGATGTGTTTGCGGAAGCTGTGGGGCAGGCTAAAAATCTTATAAGTGACCATTGTGCATTGAGTAAATCTACCGATACGGGAAAAACCGATCACAGTTTTTTTCATGCGGCGCTGGAAAATTTAATAAAAACGGCAGATAAGGTAGACGTAGCCGGAGAGGAATCTGTAGTTCATACATTGCTCAATCTTCGTTCTGTATTTGATACGTCATCTATCGATGAGCCAGAGATATTACATTTTCTGGCTTTCTTATTATTGTTGGAGCAGATAGCTAACAGCAAAAAACATTGGGAATTTTCAGAAAAAAATAAATCACGTTTAAAAATTATCTTGAGTGATGTGCAGGTAGATCTGCTTCCATTAACAAAGTCGATAAAGCTAGGACGATTTACGCAATATTTTGAGCGAAAAAACGCAGAAAAAGCTTTGCTCTCTAGCTTGCAGTTAGCCTTATTCGCTTTGGAGGCTAAGCTTGATGGAATAGTCGAGGTTGGTCGTGCGGAAAATGAAGAAAAATTAATTAATAAAATTTTATTTGAAATAATTTCGGTATTAAAGTTTTTGGATAAAAAAGAATTAATTTTGGAATGCGATAAATTAAAAAATGAAATTAATAAATTTTTAAATGAAAGTGATGAAAACTATTCTTTGGTAGATGGTGTGGTAAGAAAATTGCTAGAGTTTGAAAAAAATTGTAAAGATATTACTAGGGACATTCAAGAAGAAAATAGTGAGCTAACTGAGTTTTTATTTGAGCTTAGTGAACAAGAAACTTTGCAAGAGACTGAGCACGAGTCTGAGCAAGATGTAAATAGCAAAAATGAGATAGTCAATCAAACCAAAGATGTAGAACAAATAGAGATGTTAGTTAGCATTTCTCCATGTGTTGCACAGGATCCTTTAATTGCTAGCCCTGCTTTACAAAAAATTTATCTCAAAGAAGCGCAACAACTGATTAATCAACTCACGAATGCTTTGTATGATTGGTTAACAATGCCAGATGAGCATGCACTGCTATTAGCATCACATGCGGCTCATTCTTTGGCGGGCAGTTCGGCAACAGTTGGTTTGCCTGGGGTGAGTGCACTATCCACAGCATTGGAGCAGGTGTTACATGTTTTGAATGATGATACCCATGCAGAAGTAAAATCCTCGGGTTTGTTGGTAGACAGTGCTACAGCATTAACAAGTCAATTACAGGAAATCATGCAGGGCTGTGTGCCCAATGCTCAACTAGCTTTAGTCGGAAAATTACATTCACTAAAAGAGCAATTACTTGGCGAGGGTTTGACGAGTGTGACAACTCCTAATTTATCGGCTGGTGTAGAAGCAATTAGTATTGATGAAAATGCCTCTAACAGTCTAGTGCAGGCTATGTCGATGACAGAGGAAGTGATTGATGCTGATGAAACTGATGAGACTAATCAAAAAATTGATGCAGAGTTACTAGCTATATTTATAGAAGAAGCGGCAGATTACATTCCTCAGCTAGATAATTTATTAAGAAATTGGTGTGATAGTCCTCAAAACTCTGATGTTCCTACGGCAGTGTTACGTATTCTGCATACACTCAAAGGCAGTGCGCGTATGGCGGGATGTCGTGCATTAGGGAAGCAATTTCATGCGATGGAAACTGAGGTTGAACAGCTTACCCATCTGGCAGATCATGATGGTGTAAAAATTTCGCATTTATTGCAAGAATTTGATTTGGCTATCACTGCTCTTTCATCTATAAAAAACGCAACTCAGCGAGATGATGGTGAATTATTTGCGCAGGTAGTTAATCAGATAGATAGTCAGACTAATCAACAGCAGGATGCGCAAATTGCAACCCCTGTTAATACTACAGCAGCTCTACAGGAATCCAGTCTTGTTAGAGTACGTACGGAAGTCTTGGATAGGTTGGCAGGCTCCGCAGCTGAGCTGATTGTTGATGGCGCTAAACTGCGCTCAGAAATTCAGCAACACAAAAAATCCTTGCTTGATTTAACGGATACATTAATACGACTGCGATCGCAATTAAGGGAATGTGAGTTGGTGGCGGAATCGAGTATTGCATCAAAAATGCAAACTACACAGCCATTAGACTTTGATCCCTTAGAGTTTGATCGCTTTACTCGCCTACAAGAATTAACTCGCATGATGGCCGAGAGTATGAGTGACATTGCCAGCATAGAGCGCAGTCTTAGTCGGCATGTAGAAAAAACACAGATTGTTTTATTTAGTCATGAAAAATATGCGCGCGCTATTCAAAGCGATCTTAAGCGCGTTAGAGTTGTGCGATTTTCTAGTGTGTCTGAGCGACTTCATCATTTGGTTCGTCAAGTAGCGCGCGAATCACAGCGAGAAGTCAAGCTAACTATAACTGGTGCGCATACTGAGATAGATCGTAGTCTGCTGGAAAAAATAATTAGTCCCATTGAACACTTGCTACGTAATGCAATCACGCATGGTATTGAATCTAGTGTTGATCGATTGCGTGCAGCGAAAGATCAATGCGGAAATATAGTCATTCATCTTATTCAGCAAGGCAATGAAATTATTATCACAGTCAGTGACGATGGTCGTGGTTTGGATTTTGATCGCATAGAACAGCGTGCTAAGGCTATGGGTTTATTGCCTATGGATGCCAAGGCTAATCAAGATGAGCTCATAGAATTTATTTTTACGCCTGGATTTTCTACATCAGCCGAACTGACTGCAATAGCCGGTCGCGGCATAGGTATGGATGCAGTGCGTGCAACGGTCTTGGCGCAGCGTGGTGTCATACAAGTAAAAAGTCAAGTTGGACTAGGCGTTGCATTCACTTTATTTCTGCCTCTAACTTTGGCAACAGCGGCAGTAGTGCTAATACAGCATGGAGATCAACAACTGGCCTTACCTGCGAATATGGTGGAACAGGTATTGCAATTATCTTGGTCGGATATAAAGCTAGCGCGACAAAGTGGTGAGCTAATATGGCGTAATACCTGTTTGCCATTACATCAGCTAGCACTCTTATTAAATGCTGCTAAGTCACCTGAGCCAGAGTTAAATAATGCCTTGCATTCGGTGATTATTTTGCGTGGAGTGCATGGTCAACTAGCATTAGAAGTCCAGGCGATTTTAGGTAATGGTGAAGTTGTGGTGCGTAACATAGGTCCTCAGGCATCATCAGTACAAGGCATAGTCGGCGCTACAGTTATGCCTGATGGCAGTCTAGCGTTAATCATTAATCCTTTATTGTTTTTAACGACTGAGCAGCAAGCGCGTCGTATACAGCCATCGCCTCTATCTGAAGCTTCGCAGATTTTCAAAGTGATGGTGGTAGATGATTCATTAACCGTGCGTAGAGTGAGCCAACGATTGCTAGAGCGCGCAGGCTATACCGTCTTACTAGCTAGAGATGGATTACATGCGATAGAGATTTTACAGACCGAGCTACCTTCAGTTATTTTGTTAGATATAGAAATGCCGCGCATGGACGGCTTTGAGTTATTGCATTACCTACGTCAAGATGCACGTACTAATGCATTACCTGTGGTGATGATTACTTCTCGTACTGCAGAAAAACATCGCAAACATGCACTGGAGTTGGGGGCAACAGCGTATTTAGGTAAACCTTTTAATGAAACAGAATTACTCACCTTATTGAAAAGTTTTGCTTAATGCGATTTCCCGATAGAGGCAATTTTCGATTTCCAAGTTAGGCAGCTTCTTTTTTAACCACGGCATATCTTGCTAATGTTTTCTTGCGTGCCTCATCATGCGCCACGATAGGATGAGGATAGTTACCACCTAACTCTATGCCAGCCATAGTTAATTCCATATTGGTTAACAACCAAGGTGCATGAATTTGTTTGGCATTCAGTTTGGCTAATTGCGGTAAGTAACGCTTGATGAATTTTCCATCTGCATCGAATTTTTCTGATTGTGTAATCGGATTAAAGATACGGAAATAAGGCTGAGCATCACATCCAGATGAAGATGCCCATTGCCATCCTCCATTATTAGCGGATAGATCAAAATCATTTAAGTGCCGCGCAAAATAGGCTTCGCCACGTCGCCAATCTATGCCTAAATCTTTAATCAAAAAACAAGCTGTGACCATACGTAGTCGGTTGTGCATATAGCCTGTTTGATTGAGTTGCAGCATAGCTGCATCCACTAAGGGATAACCAGTTTTGCCTTCACACCAAGCATGAAACGCTGCGTCGGCTTCTGGTCCGGTTTCCCAAGCTATACGATCATAATCTGCTTTAAAAGCGCCATGCACCACATGTGGGTTGTGATGCAAAATCATAAAATAAAAATCGCGCCAAATTAATTCTGCCAACCACACAGCAGCACCTGATCCTCCTGTGCCTGATTGTATGGCTTCCATAGCGCGTCTAGCTAAGGCGCGTATCGATACTGTGCCAAAGCGTAAATGCACGGATAAATAAGAGGGGCCTTTCACAGCAGGGAAATTACGGGTCTCTTCATAATTTGCCATACGATGAACAAAGTCATCGAGTAATGCTTGTCCACCTTGCATGCCTGTTGGTATTTTTAGAGCATGCAAATCACATTCTGCAAATCCCATGTCGCGTAATGTAGGAATTTTCTCTTGAGCGGGAGGAGGTAAAAGTTGACCGCTTTGTGGTTCGGTAGGATAAGGCGCTAACAGAGACAAATCAAATTCACCTGGCGCGCTTAAGCATTTTTTTAACCAAGCATTTTTATAAGGTGTGAAAACAGAAAAGGGCTTACCTTGTAAAGATAAGACTTCGCTTTTTTCAAAGATAACTTGATCTTTAAAACTGAGCATAACTCGACCATCTTGTTCTAATGCGGATGCTACTTTTGCATCTCGTGCAATTGCATCAGGTTCATAGTCATGATTTACAAACACGGCTTGAACATTGAGTTGTTTTGCAAGCTGGGGAATTTCATCCGCCGCAACAGCATGACGCGCTATGAGACCGCCACCTAGTTTTTTTAATTCGACATCACATTCCATCAAACTGGAATGTAAGAAGGCGACACGCCTATCTTCTGGTCCGTTTTGCAACAAGGGATCCAAAATAGCTTTATCAAAAATGAAAGCACAATACACATGTTGGCTTTGAACCAAAGCTTGATGTAGCGCTGCCTGATCAAAAATGCGGCAATC
>JACCDO010434806.1_pt1 | contig 10945 bp, 6 predicted proteins | sample 7446101 | NCBI WGS metagenome assembly JACCDO01 (sample SAMN15323440, study PRJNA562643) | freshwater metagenome | isolation source: river surface water | place: USA:Blue River Watershed | collected 2017-08-16
CCCGCGTGCGCCCCGCAGGCGACGTTCGCCGTCGTGACGAGCGCCATGAGTTCGGCGTCGCGGCCGGCGCCTTCGCCGAGGTCGCAATTGAGGTCGATCGTCACGCCCATCTCTCCTTGAGACCCTCCCTGAGCATGGCCAGCCCTTGCTCGCGCGTCGCGAGCCGTTCGCGGGCTTCCGCCAACGCGATCGGCCGGAAGCGCAGGCGCTCTCCCGGTCGCAACTGGGCCAGCACCGGCAGGTCAACCGCCGCCACTTGCCCGACCACCGGATAACCCCCGATGGTCTGCGCGTCGGTCAAGAGCGCGATCGGACGCCCGTCGGGCGGCACCTGCACGGTGCCGGGGGCAACGGGCGAGGAAACACGCTCACCCGACCACGCCCCGGGCAAGGGCTCCCCTTCGAAGCGCACGCCCATCCGGTCGGAGCGCGGGGAAACCGCAAACCACGGCACAGCCGCGGCGTCCGCGGCGGGACCTGACTCCGGTGTGGTGATCAATCTGACCTCCGCTTCGGCCGAGTACCGCGGGAGCAACCGCGGATCGATTCGCCACTTTCCGCGCGGCCCTCCGCCCGGAGCGGAACCAACCGGCAATCCATCTCCCGCCCGCAGCGCCCTTCCGAAGCCGCCGCCGAAGCCAGCCCGCAGATGGACGCTCCGGCTGCCCAGCACCGACTCCACCGCAATGCCGCCGGCAACGGCCAGGAACCCCCGGCTCCCGCGGCGCGCCTCACCGATCCTCAACGTGGAACCGGCAGTGATGAGATGCGGCGTCCAGCTGGGGACCCCTGCGAACTCACCGCCTCCCACCGCGATCCAGGCGTCGCGCTCGAAGCGCAGTTCCGGACCGGTCAAAGTGAACTCGATGCCCGCCGCGCCCTCCGGGTTGCCCACGAGAAGGTTGGCAATCCTCGCCGCCATTTCGTCGGCCGCACCCCCGCAACCGACACCCGCCGCCCGCCAGCCTTCCCGTCCGAGGTCCTGCACCGATGATTGTAGGCCCGCCCGCAGCACCCGTATCGCCACCTCCCCCGCAGGGACCGCGTCGGCGACGGCATCAGGCAGTTCCATTCGAGGCACCGCGGTGAACCGAACCCGGTCACCCGCGCGCAGTAGCGCCGGCTCGGCGCGCGCGGCATCGAACAACCGCCGCGAGGTTTGTCCGATCAGGTTCCAACCGCCCGGCGAAGCGCACGGGTAGACGCCGGTTTGCGCGCCACCGATCCCGACCGAACCCGCCGGCACCCTCGGCCGCGGCGTGGCACGACGCGGACAGGCGAGCACATCCGGCAACCCCGCGAGGTAGGGAAAACCGGGAAGAAACCCGATCGCCTGCACGGTGTAGGTGGCGGCGCTGTGGAGACGCACGACGTCCTCGGGTGAAAGCTGGGTATGCGCGGCGACCGCCGCCAGGTCGGGCCCCTCCCCGCCTCCGTAAGCGACCGGAATCTCGAGGGTACGACGCTCGGTGGACATCGGAACATCGGGGTTGCCCGCCGCACTCAAGGCCGCGAGACGCCGCGAGAGCTCGCTCTCGGCCGGCAGGGCCCCGCGCCGAAAGAAAAGCGCGAGGCTCGCGTAGGCCGGCACCACGTCGACCAGACCCGGCAGGGGCTCCCGGCGCAGCGCTTCCGCCGCCGCGAGCACCTTCGCCTCCGCGTGTCCCGACCCACCGCCGCCCAGCGTCGCCACGAAAGCGTGTTCGCCGAGGGGCTGGACAACCATGATTTCATCTCCGGCGCGTACGACGCATCCGGCAAAGGAAAAAACACACTGACCGCGCGGCCGAAGCGGCGTCAGAGGAACGTCACGCCGCAGCCGTGCCAGGCGATGAATTGCCGCGCCTTCATCTCACCGAGCACCCGATCGCAGTGTCCGTGTTCGCGAGATACCCCGAGGCAGGCGTACTGGAATTGCCCGCCGACGATTCCGGAGGGATTGGTTTGAGTTTTCGTGCACCCACGCCGACTTCTTTCGGCTCATGAAAGCGCTCCCCGCCCTCGCCGCCGGCGTGATGACCGTGCTCGCCGGTTCAGGATGCCAAAAGGAAGAGATCACCACGTACCGCGTGGCCAAGGAACCGGTGCCCGCCGCGCAACCGGCGACACCCTCCCCGGCGGCCGCCCCGACGGGGTCTTCCACGGGCGGCAGCTCCATGGCATCGACCCCCGTAGCCACCACGTCGGGCAACGCCCTTTCGTGGACGGCTCCGGCGGGTTGGACCGCCAAACCGGCGGGCTCGATGCGCAAGGGCAGCTATGCGGTCAAGGGCGACGGCGGCGAGGCCGACATGGCCGTCACCGCGTTTCCGGGTGATGTCGGCGGCGACCTTGCCAATCTCAACCGGTGGCGCGGGCAGATCGGCCTCGCGCCCGTCGATCAGGCCGAGTTCGACCGCAGCACCCGCCACCTCGACCGGAACGGCCTGCACATGACGTTCGTCGACATCGTGGGAACCGGCGCGAACGCCCAGCGCATCCTCGGCGCGATGGTGCCGCATCAGGGCTCGACCTGGTTCTTCAAGCTGACCGGGCCCGACGCGCTCGTGGCCCGGGAGCGGGACGCGTTCCTCGCGCTCCTCGACACGGTGAAGCCGGCCGCCCCCGCCAAATGAGCGATCTGATCCGCCAGTTCCGCGACTTCTTCGTCTCGCTCAAGCTCACGGTCGTCCTGCTGGTCCTGAGCCTCGTGCTGGTCTTCGTGGCCACGCTCGACCAGGTGAACCTCGGCATCTGGGCGGTGCAGGAAAAGTACTTCCGCTCGTTCTTCGTCCTTTGGAATGTCGGCGGCTTCCCGGTCCCGGTCTTCCCGGGCGGCTACCTGCTCGGCGGCTTCCTGCTCGTCAACCTGATCGCGGCGCACGTCTACCGCTTCAAGTTCACCTGGCGGAAGGCGGGCATCCAGATGACGCATGCCGGCCTGATCCTGCTGCTGCTGGGCGAGCTCTTCACCGGGCTGCTGCAGGAGGACTTCAGCATGCGGCTGGAACAAGGTACGCCGCGCAGCTACTCGGAGAGCTTCCGCGAGAACGAGCTCGTCGTGATCGACACGTCCGACGCCAAGTCCGACGAGGTCGTGGCCATCCCCGAGACGATGCTCCGGCCCGGAACCTCGCTGCAGCACCCCCGCCTGCCGTTCCGCCTCGTCGTCAAGGAACACTTCCCGAACTCCGCGCTGCAGATGCGGGCCAACGCGGCGGCCGGTCTCCCCGCCGCCGACAAGGGGATCGGCACGACGCTAACCGCCGCCCGGCAGCCGCTCACCTACAAGCAGGATGAGCGCAACATCCCCGCCGCGTGGATCGAGGTGGTCGCCGACTCCGGTTCACTGGGAACATGGCTCGTCACGCCGATCGCGGGCACGCCCAACTCCCCTCCGGTGATGCGCGCGCCGCAGACGTTCGAACACGGCGGCCGCAGCTACGTGATCGCGATGCGCTTCACGCGTTCCTACAAGCCCTTCACGCTCACGCTGCTGAAGTTCAGCCACGACAAGTACTCGGGTACGGAAATCCCGAAGAACTTCTCGAGTCGGATCCGTCTCGAGACGCCCGCCGGCAAGGAGGACCGCGAGGTGCTCGTATACATGAACAACCCGCTCCGGTACGACGGCTTCACCTTCTACCAGGCCAGCTTCGAGCCGGGTAACGACAAGGTCACCATCCTCCAGGTCGTCCGCAACCCCAGCTGGCTCATCCCCTACATCGCCTGCACCGTCATGACCCTCGGCCTGATGTGGCAGTTCTGGATCCACCTCGCCGCCTTCATCGCGAAACGCGCCCGCCAGGCCCAACCCGCATGAAACGCTTCCTTCCCCTCGCCGCGCTCCTCCTCTCGTTGATCTACGTCGGCTCGACCCTGCGCGCGCCGAAGAACCCGGGCGCCTTCGACGTCAATGCCTTCGGTCGGCTGCCGGTGCTCGTGAACGGGCGGCTCAAGCCGCTCGACACCGTCGCCCGCAGTTCCCTGCTCCAGCTCCAGGGCCGGCAGGCCGTCACCACCCCCGACGGCCGCCGCCTTCAGCCGGTGGAATGGCTGCTCGACGTGGCCTTCCGCCCCAACCTCGCCGACGGCTACCAGCACTTCGAGATCGTGAATCCCGACGTGCTCGCGATCTTCGAGCTGCGGACTTCCGACGGCCAGGGCGACAAGCGCTTCTCGCTGAAGCAGCTCCAGCCGAAGATCGCCGAGCTCCAGAAGCAGGCGCGGCTGGCGGACCAGGTCGACGCCGCGGTGCGCACCCCGTTCCAGCGCGGCGTGCTTCAGCTCTACGGCAACCTCGTCCATTACCAACGCCTGCGGCACGCCTTCGTCTCGCCGGAAAGCGCCGACTTCCTCGGCGACCTGATCAAGCTGCAGGACAACGTGAAGGCGGGCGTCGAGGCCGTGCGCGCGCGGCAGGCCGGCCAGCCCCACGATGAGGCCGCCGCGAAGACGATGACGGAGATCGGCGAGAAATTCGTCATCATGGCGGAATCCACCACCTTCCACGCCGTCCCACCTGCGTCCGACAACACCGACCGCACGGCATGGCGGACGGCCGGAGCGGCCCTGCTTGAGACGTTCCGCACCGGCTCGGTGAACGCGGCGGCGCTCGCCTACGCCGGCTTCGCTCACGCTTGGCGCAACGAGAAGGCCGAGGAGTTCAACAAGCTCGCGGGACTGTTCCGGGCCGACCTCGCCAAGCGCTTCGCGCCGGAGTTCGTCAAGGGCGACGCGGAGTCGCGCTTCAACGCCGCGCAGCCCTTCTACAGTAGCACCGTCCTCTACGCGCTGGCCTTCTTCCTCGCGGTGTTCTCCTGGCTAGCCTGGCCCGTGCCGCTCAGCCGCGCCGCCTTCTGGGTGACCGCCGTGGCCTGGGTGGCGACGACCATCGGGATCGGCACCCGCATGTGGCTCGAGGGACGGCCGCCGGTGACCAACCTGTACTCCTCCGCCCTCTTCGTCGGCTGGGGATCGGTGGGGCTCTGCCTGCTGCTCGAGGCCATCTACCGCAACGCGGTGGCCAGCGTGGCCGCAGGCGCCATCGGCTTCGCCACGCTTCTGATCGCGCACCATCTCTCGCTCAGCGGTGACACCCTCGAGATGATGCGGGCCGTGCTCGACTCGAACTTCTGGCTCGCGACCCACGTCATCGTAATCACCGCCGGCTACTCGGCCACGTTCCTCGCCGGTTTCCTCGGGATCATCTTCGTATTCCGCGGCGTCCTCACCCGCAGCCTGGACGCGGCCACGGCCGACTCCCTCTCCCGCATGGTCTACGGCATCATCTGCTTCGCGACGCTCTTCAGCTTCGTGGGCACGATCCTCGGGGGCATCTGGGCCGACCAGTCCTGGGGCCGCTTCTGGGGCTGGGATCCGAAGGAAAACGGCGCCCTGCTGATCGTGATCTGGAACGCGCTCATCCTGCACTGCCGCTGGGGAGGCCTGATCCGGCAACGCGGGCTGATGAACCTCGCGATCGGCGGCAACATCATCACCAGCTGGAGCTGGTTCGGCACCAACATGCTTGGCGTCGGCCTGCACAGCTACGGCTTCACCGACGCCGCCTTCATGGCGCTTTCCTCCTTCGTGGCCTCCCAACTCGCCATCATCGCGGTCGGCAGCCTGCCGACGCGCTTCTGGCGCAGCTCAACCGCCGCCGCGGCGCGTCCCGACCAATAGTTCGGCCGCGTGCGCGAGGGCGCTGCGGCCCCGGCTGTCGCCGAGCATCCGCGCCAGTTCCGCCACCCGAGCCTTGGGATCTCCGTGCAAGGGAGTGATGCCGACGACGGCCCGCTCCCCCGATTGGTCCTTGCGGACCACCAGATGCGAAGCCGCCTGGGCTGCCACCTGGGGCAGGTGCGTCACGCAGAGCACCTGATGACCGGAAGCGATCTCCGCGAGGTTGGCACCGACCACGCGGCCGATCTCGCCACCGACGTTGGCGTCGACCTCGTCGAAGACCAACAGCGGCACGGCGTCGAGGGACGCCAGCACGGTCTTCAGGGCCAGCATCACGCGCGCAAGTTCGCCGCTGGACGCGATCCGCGCCAACGGGAGCGGCGCCTCGCCGACGTTGGGGGAAAAAAGGAACTCCGCCGCGCAGTCTCCAGAGGGGCCGGGCTCCGCGAGCGGCACGATCCGGATGCGGAAGTCAGCCCGCGCGAAACCAAGGCGCGCGATCGCCGCGCCTGCCGCCTTCTCGAGGGACTTCGCCGCCTTCTCCCGGGATCGGCGCAAGGCCTGCGCCTGGCGCTTGACCTCGACCAACGCCTGATCCGCCGCCCGTCCCAGGCGGGTCAACGTACCCTCCAGGTCGCCCTGGACCTCGAGGCGCCGCCGCATGTCCTCACGCGCCGCGACGACCCCCGCGACATCCCCGCCGTGGCGGCGCCGCAATTCCAGCCATGCCTCCATGCGGGTGTTCAGCGCCTCGGCCTGCTCGGGATCGAACTGCAGCTCCCGGCTCAGGGAGCCGAATTCAGCCCCGAGGTCGTGGAGCTCGACGGCCAGCGCGGAGAGGCGCTCCGCCAGCGGGCGGCTCGCCGGGTCGAGCGACTCGAGGTTGCGCGCCTCGCGGAGCAGCGCGGCCAAGCGGGGCTGGAGCCCTTCCTCGCCGGTCAGGCCCGATTCCAGCGCGCCGCTCAGGTCGAGCAACTCTCGGGAACGAGTGAGCCGCTGATGGTCGCGTTCCAGGGCATCGATTGCGTCGGGCGTCAGTTCCAGCGCGTCAAAACGCACCAGCTGCGCGCGGAGGAACTCGATCTGATCCGGGCTCAGGCGCTGCTCGTTGGCGACCCGCGTATGCTCAGCTTGGGCATCACGCCAGCCCCGGAAGGCCGTCGCGTAATCGGCGCGCGCGGCGCTGAGCCGTCCGTGCAGGTCGAGCAGTTCGAGCTGGCATTCCGGCCGCAGGAGGCGGCGCGGCTCGCTTGGCCCGTGAAAATCAATCCACAGCTCCCCGAGCCTTTGCAGCGCAGCCAACGTGGCGAGCGCGCCATTGATGGAGATGCGCGGGGCCTTCTCGCGCGGTACCGTGCGGCGGAGGATGAGCGCTCCCTCCTCGCAGGCGGGCAGGCCGAGCTCCTCCAGGACCGAGTCCACCCGTCCCGGATCGGCGAAGTGCAACGCCGCCTCCACTTCCGCCGCCGCAGCCCCTTGGCGGATGACCGTTTTGTCGGCGCGCTCGCCCGCCAGGAGGCTCAGCGCGCCGAGCAGGATGCTTTTGCCGGCGCCCGTCTCACCCGTGACGGCCGTGAAGCCGGCCTCGAACTCGAGCGACACTTCCTCCAGCAGGGCGAGGTTGCGGATGCGGAGCGACTGGAGCACGGACCCAACAGGCACAAAAAAACCGCCGGCAATCAAGCGGCGGTTTGTGCGGAGACGGGGCACCCAGCCGCTCAGGGCAGGTCGCGCCGGTCCCAGGCGTACTCGAGCCCGATGCTCAGGAACCACACCCGCGACAGATCGAGCAGCGCGTAGCGGTCGCCACCGGCGGCCTTCAGCTTGTAGCCACCCAGGAAATCGGCCCCGGCCGTGAGGGCCCACTGGGGATTGAAGCTCCGGCGGACGCGCGCACCGAGGAAGTAGCCGAGATCAACCTTGCTGCGGGATCCATTGGCGGCCACGCGACCGCCGGCGGCGAGACCCGGAGCCTGCGCCTGCTCATCCACGGCGAAGGACGCCTTCGCGTGGATCAAGGCTGCGCCGCCGCGCAGGAAGAGCGACCAGCGGTCGGCCTCGCGCCGCGGCAGGGTGGCCGTCGAACGAAGCAGTTCCCACCAGAAGCCGGCGCGGTAAACCTCGGCCTTCGCCGAGAAAGTGCGCGTGCCGTTCACCGTGCCAGCAACCGAAGCCACGGAGCGGGTCGGAACGTCACCGATGCGCTGGTCGCCCGGCAGCGGGGAAAAGCGTCCGGTGTAGGGGGCCCGCTGCGGCACCACGCCGCCGAGCGCGTAGGTGTCGGTCAGCACGCGTACGTTTGCCGCTACCGGGCCCGAGGACGAATCCCGGAAGCGCGCCCAATCGACGGCGGCTTCTACACCCCAGTCGCGACGGTCTGCCTTCATGTCCACCATCGAGAGCCGGATCGAGACGTTCCACGCGGGACGCTTGGCGACATCGTCCGCATCGCGGTAGATCCCGTCTCCCAACCCGACCTTGCGGAGCGAGAGCGTTCCCGCGCGCAGATCGACCTGACTGTCGCTGGTGAAGCCGAAGAAGCCGGTGCGGCTCGGCAACGGACCGAAGCTGCCGTCGCCGAGGTTGCCCGACGCGTCGACGCGGTTGAATCCGTCGTCGTAGAAGCGGTCGGTGCGCGCCGTGGTGGCGGGATCCGCCGAGGCCGTCGCCCCATAGGCGACCCGGGTCTTCAGCCAGATGCTGGGGCCGGCCTCGATGCGCCAGCGGAAGGTCGTTGACTCGGCCGCGGTCGCGTTGCCGGCAAACAGCGCCGCAAACAGGCCGAGGCTGCGCAGATAGGGGTGGTTCATGGTGGGGAGTCAGGTTCGGATTCGGGGTCAGTCGATCAGGTAGATCTCGATCAGCGCTTCACCTTGGGCGCTGCCCTTGCCTTGGGCAACCAGGGTGTAGGCGCCGGGTTGCACGCGGGCGACGATCACGGAGTCCCTCGATCCCGCGGGCAGATCAAAGGCGCCGACGCGGCGGAAGAGCCCCTCGCCCACCACGGTCGACTGCACCGTGGCCCAATCGTCGTTGGAGGCGATCGCAGCCGTGGAACCGGGGCCGAAGAGCTCGACGGTCGGGTCGGCGAGCGCGCCGGAGACGCCCAGGCTGGTGAGCGTCGGACCGACCACGCGGGCGAGCAATCGACAGGTGGTGTTGCCCCCCACCACGAGGCCGGCGATCAGCACGCCGTCTCCCGTCCCCACCTTGGCGCGGGCGGAGACGTTGGCGATCCGGGTGCTCGCGTCGAAGACTCCTTGGGCGTCGTACACCTCCACGAGCACCACCCCGGCCTGCGTGGTCTGGTTGAGCGCGTGGATCGTGTAGGGCTCGGCGAGGAGTCGCCGCACCATGGCTGCATCCTTGGCGGTTTCGGCTAAGGCGAAGGCGCCGGCCGAGGAGCTCGCGGTACGGGTCTGAGCCGCGGTGGAGTCCCGCGCCCAATCATCGTTTTCAGAGATCACGGAGGAGCCGCGATAGAGCTTCAGCGAGGTGTCGCGGACGGCGTTGGTGACTCCGAACTGGGTCAGGGTGTCTCCGACGGCGCGGACCAGCACGGGACGGCTGCCGGCCCCCTCCATGACGAAGCCGGTGATCAGCGGGGAACCGGAGCCATCGAGTTGGGCGCGGACCGACAGGTTGACGAAGCGGCCCGGGTTCGTGCTGGCCAGCTTCACGGTCGCGACCTGCGACTGAATGGAGGATCTACCGTCACTCGCCACCACGTAGTAGTCGCCCTCGCTGGAGATACCGGCATTGGAAATCGCGAGGGTCGAGGCGGTGGCGCCGGCCACCGTCGCGCCGTCGCGGTACCACTGGTAGGTGTAGGGTCCGCCGGCGCCCATGGTGACGCGGAGCGTCGAGGAGCCTCCGGCGGCCACTTGGGCCGACTGCGGCTGCGCGGCGACGACCAGCGGGGTGGCGATCCCGTTCGTGACGATCAGCCGGTACTCGCGGGAAGGCGTGGGCGGCGTGAGCGTCTTGGGCATGCCTTCATCCAACCAGTGGATGGTGGTGCCGGTACCGTTCACCGCGACCGGCGATGTCTGCCAGGCAGCGGTCGCACCGTCCCGGTACTGCACGAAGTACGTGCGGCCGCTCACGGTCGCGAACTCCACGTAGGTGCGGCTGTTCGCGGCCACGACCACGCGGTCGACGGCGGAATTGGTGCCGATCGGCACCGAAACGCCACCCGCGGTGTTCACCTCGAGCACCAACGAAGGCTCAGGGAAGCGGGCGACGTTCGGCGCGAAGTACTCGATCACGAGCAGGCGGGCCTCATTCGGCTGCATCGGCCGCTGGTCCTCGATCGCCGAACGCCCGTCGCTCGTGAGCGTGCTGCGGGAATAGAGCGTCACGCCGGCCGGAAGGGTCGGCACGATCACGCGGAAGGAATCGACGACGAGGGGCGTCGTGTTGGTGATCTTCACCTTCTGCTCGTAGAGGCTGGTCTGCGGGTTGAGCGCCAGCGTGGTGACCAATTCGAGCTTCGGGTTGTAGATCGTGACCTTCACGTCGAAGGTCTCTTTCGTGCCGTCGGAGTAGGCGACGTCGACCTTCACCGTCGTCTCCTGCACCGAGCCGTCCTGGCGGGTCGGGGTGCCGATCGCGAGTCGGCCGGCGCCGCCGTCGCCGACGACCTGCGCGCCCTTGATGATCGTGGGATCGAACGCGGCGACCGTACTGTTGACGACCGTCTTGCCCTGCGCGGCCAGCGAAGCCACCGTGGCGTTGGCGTCGTTGCCGCCCAGCGTGACGAGCTCGACCGTGAAGGGTGGATCAATCTTGTCCTCGTCGCGATTACCCAACTCGTCGGTCGAGGTGATCGTGATCGTATCCAGCCCGAAGTAGCCGGTCTGGGCCTGGTAGATCAACTGCGCGAGCGCGGTGTTGATCGCCTCGAGCGTACCGCGGAAGGCCACCACCACGTCATTGGAACCGGTTCCCTGCACGAACTGCAGCCCCGTGCGGACCGGCAGGCTGAGCAAGCCGTTGCCCGCCGAGAGACGTACGGTGAGTTCCGGCGAATCGGCATCCGCCACGCGGAAGACGCTGCCGTTGGGGCCGACGACGCGGGCCGGTTCGTTGCGGAACTTCAACGGTCCACTCGGCACCGTGTTGACGGGCGCAGCTGAGACCCGCACCACGACGACGATTTCGGCGGTGCCACCGTTGCCGTCGGAGACAAGGACGGTGAAGCGGTCTTCCCCGTTGAAGCCCGGGGACGGGGTATAGGTGTAGGTGCCGTCGGGGTTCACCACCACCCTGCCGTTGGCCG
>JACCDO011660627.1_pt1 | contig 10945 bp, 9 predicted proteins | sample 7446101 | NCBI WGS metagenome assembly JACCDO01 (sample SAMN15323440, study PRJNA562643) | freshwater metagenome | isolation source: river surface water | place: USA:Blue River Watershed | collected 2017-08-16
CTGCCGCTCGCAGCGGGCTCCGGCTTCTTGCTCAGAGCCTCCGCGTCCGCCAGTTCGGCCTCCGCAGACGTGAACGCGCAGAACTCAACGAACGTGCGCGCCATCGCACGTTCGCGCAGATCCTCGGACAACGCCGCGCGGATCGGCTCGTGCAGCGCATGCGCGAGATACGCGACGCCAAGGCGCGTCGCGTGCAGTCGGTCGCCTTGAAGCAGATAACCCGGAGCCGTCGCGAACTTGCGATCGTCGACAGACAGCGTCACGCCCTCTTGCTTCATCGACGCCACCAACTGCGCGAGCGGGAAGACGCGCACGCGCGGCCGTTCCTTTGCCCACTGCGCGATCGCGCCGTTCATCGCGGCGAGGTCGGCTTCGCTCGGCACTTGGTGCGGCTTCAGCATGCGCCGATCTGCGCCGCGCATGTCGGGCAAGTCCCCCACGACCATCCCGCACGGCAGCAGATCCAACGTCTCGAGCCCGACCCGCAGGCGCCGCATGCGCTCCTCGCCCTCTGCATCGATCTTGCCCTCGACTGCGCCGTAGCCGTACCAGAACAGGAAGTCGACGGCGACCACGACGCTCGGCTCGCTGCGCAGCGCGCGATCGACCTGCGTTCGCCCGCGCTTCTCGGGCTCCAAGAACATCATCGCGTCTGCGCGGCTCTGCACCTTCTGGCCCTCGCCGTCGAGCCATCGCCGCAAAGGCACCACGAGCGGCGCCGAGGCGTTGTCCTTGCTGCCGCCGGTCAGCGGCGAATCGACGAACCCGGCGCTGACGCTCGCGCCGAGGATCTCGACCCGCATCGTCGGCGCGCCTTCTGCCGTCTCAGCCGGGGACGCAGCGCGATCCTGCGATGCCAACGGACCGAGCGCGACCACCAGCACGGCCCATGCGCGCAAGAACACTCCTCGACGGGCAGTTCGCATGACCGCAATGTATCTTCCTCCACGCCATGTTCCGCAATCGGACCGTCTCCTTGGTCGTCCCGGCCTACAACGAGGAAGAGACCATCGGCCACGTCGTGGATGAGTTCCGCGGCTGCCCGTTCCTCGATGAGATCGTCGTGGTCGACAACAACTGCAAGGACCGCACGGCCGCAATCGCAGCCGAGCGCGGCGCGCGCGTCGTGTCGGAGACGAGGAAGGGCTACGGCGCTGCGCTGCTCGGCGGCATGCGCGCCGCGAAGGGCGACATCCTCGTGCTGACCGAAGCCGATGGCAGCTTCCGCGCGCGCGACGTCGAGAAACTGCTCGTCTACCTCGACGACGCAGGCATGGTGATGGGCACGCGCACCACGCGCCAGATGGTGCAGCAGGGCGCGAACATGCGCTCGTTCCTCCGCTGGGGAAACGTGTTCATGGCCAAGTTCCTCCAACTGTGCTGGCTGCGTCCATCGGAGCCGCGCTTCACCGATGTCGGCTGCACGTTCCGCGCGCTCACACGCGAGACCTTCCGCAAGATCGAGCCGCGTCTCAGCGAAACCGGCCCCGCATTCAGCCCGGAGATGATGTGCGCGGCGCTCCAAGAACGCTGCCGCGTGATCGAAGTGCCGGTCACGTATGCGCCGCGCCTTGGCGGCGAGTCGAAGCACTCGGACACGTTCTCGCGCCAGGCTCGCACGGCGATGAAGATGTTCCGCACGATTTGCCGCAAGCGCTTCCTCGAACGCGGCGCACCCTTGCCGCCGCCTGCGCCCGCTGGTTCTGGCGGCCCGATCTGATCGAACTCGCCCCTCGCGCCCACTCGCACACCACGACGACCATGCGATCCCACCTCACGCCTCATCCGTATCGCGCAGCAGCGCCGCGAGCGTTCGCATGACCGCGGCGCCACACAGCGAGGCCAACAGCGGCGTCGTCGAGATCGTTCAGTGCCAACTCTGCGGCAGCCGCGAGCGCCGCACCAAGCTGCTCGATGGACCGTTCACGGTGTTTGAATGCGCCGCGTGCGAGTTCGTCTACGTGAGCCCGCGCTTGTCGGGCGAGGCGCTCGCGAAGGTCTACGGCGAGGGCTACTGGAAGAGCGACAACCCCAAGGCGCGCGGCTACGCCGACTATGCGCGCGAGGCATCGCTCTACCTGAAGACGTTCCAAAAGCGCATGGCGCTGGTGCAGAAGTGGGTCGCACCTGGCGCGCGCATCCTCGATATCGGCTGCGCGGCTGGCTACTTCCTGCAGGTGATGAAGAAGGCGGGCCACCCCGTCCTCGGCATCGAACCGAGCGCGTCGATCGCACAGATCGCTCGCAAGGAACTCGGCGACGAGACGGTGTTCGTCGGCAACCTGGATGACGCGCCCCATTCCCTCGGCTACCGCGAGGGCTCGTTCGATCTCGTCAGCATGTGGGACGTGATCGAGCACATTCCCGACCCGCAAGCAGCGCTGCGTCGCGTGCGTCAACTGATCGCAAAGGGCGGCCGCCTGTTGCTGGAGACCCAGAACGTGAAGAGCCGCTGGGCTCGCTTGCTCGGACGCCGCTGGCATCACTACAAGCACGAAGAGCACCTCTACCACTTCGACCCGAAGACGATGGAGCGCTTGCTGAAGGACTGCGGCTTCCGAGTCGTGCACTGCGGCGCTGGCTATGCCGGCAAGTATGTGTCCTTCGGCTTCATCGCGGAGCGCGCTGGGCGCCTTGGCAAGGTCGCGGGCCTGCTCGCGAGCCCACTGCAGTTGCTGCGCTCGGCGAACCTCTACGTGAACCCGCGCGACGAGATCATCGTCGTCGCTGAGCCTTGCTGAGGCGGGCGCCATGGAACGCATCGCCTACGAGAGGTTTCGCAATCTCGAGAAGACCCACTTCTGGTTCTTGAGCCGCCGCGCGATCTTCTTCGACGTGCTCGATCGAGCGCTGCCTCGCACGGAGGGACTCACGGTCTTGGAGATCGGCTGCGGCGCAGGCGGCATGCTGGTTCCGCTGCAGTGCTACGGCGAAGTCCACGGCATGGACATCGACGTCGAGTATCTGCGCTACTGCAAGGAACGTGGGTTCCACAACGTGCTCGCGGGCTCAGGGCACGATTTGCCCTTCGCAGACGCTGCGTATGACCTCGTCGCGCTGTTCGACTGCCTCGAGCACATCCCCGACGAAGCGCGCGCGCTGCGCGAGATCCATCGCGTGGTGAAGCCAGGCGGCCACGTGTTCTTCTCCGTGCCTGCCTACGAGTGGCTCTGGTCCAACAACGACGAGATCGCGCACCACCAACGCCGCTACACGAAGACTCGCCTCGTCCGCGCCTTGCGCGACGCAGGCTTCGAAGTGCGCCGGGCCAGCTACTTCAACGCACTGCTGCTGCCGCTGATCATCCCGTCCGTCTTGGTGCAGAAGCTCCGCGGCGCGCTCGGCCTGTTGCCTGAGGGCTACAACAACACGTCCGTGCCGGTGCCCAATCTGCTGAATTGGCTGTTCACCAAGCTGATGTCGAGTGAGCGCTTTGCGCTGCGCGTCGGCAACCTCCCGCTCGGCCACAGCCTGATCGCGGTCGCAAAGAAGCCCGCCTGACAGGCGCAGGAAAGCAGCAGGCTAGAAACGAAAACGGAGCGGACAGCTCGCGCTGGTCGCTCCGTCTTGCTGCGCCTCAGGCCATCCCGAGGCTGCGCTTTCCGCGCTGCAGATCGTTACTGCCCGACGATCTGGCGGCCTTCCGGCTCCACGTAGGAGTAGCGCTGCTTCAGTGCTTCCCACGAGAACGCCTGGCTCAGTGCCGTCGACGTCTCGATCAGCGGGAACAGCATCTTCTTCTGCGAGAACTCGCGGCGCGTCAGATCCGCGACCGTCAGCGGCTCGACACTGTCGACGACCGCAATCTGGTAGCGACGCTCCACCGTGTCCTCGGCGATATCCGTGGCCTCGCCGGCCTCGAGCTCATTGACGAGCCCGCCCCACAGGAACGCAATCGTGCGGTCGTAGCGCTTGTCGAAGAACGGGCGCGTGCGGAGGTCGCGGCGATACGGCCCAACCTTCTCGAGCTTGAAGCCGGCAGCCTGCGCTGCTGCTTCGAGCACCTCGCCGTAGTGCGCCTTGGCGATCTTGAGCAACTCTGCCTCGGTCTCTTCCTTGACGCCGAGCTCAAACGACTTGCGCTTCTCGGCCTTCACATCGAGCGACGCCTGCAAGCTCGCGCGGTTGTTCTCCCACGCGGTGTGCGCTTGCGTGCCAGCCTTGAGCTTGGCCAGGTTCTCCTGCGCCTTCTGCAGGTCCGCGGTGATCTTCGCTTCCCACTCGGTGAAGCGCTTCTCAACTTCCGCCGCCTGCTTGCCGTCGACTTCGGCGACCTTCTCAGGTGCCTTCGCCTTGCCGAGCTTGAGCAACTCGTCCGCGAGCAGCTTCTTCTTCTCGTCCGCAGTCTTCTTGGCCTGCTCGCGGAAGTACATGTCGCGCAGGTTGGCCTTGATCTCGTCCCACGGCTTCATCGGCCGGACCACGACTTCGGTGGCTTGGAGCAAGAACGCGCCCTTCGTGGCGCGCTCTGGCATGACGCCGAGGTCGCCAGCCGAGCGCAGCGAGGTCGCGCGCTCCGGGGTCTTCCACTCGCCGAGGTCGATGGCTGCGAGGTCCTTGAGTTCCTTCGCGTTCTTGAGGCCCGTGACCTCTTGCAGCGACGCGCCGGCCTTGTCCTTCGTCAGCTCCGTCCACTTGGCGCGGAAGTCGAACGCCTTGCGCGCATCGGCGAGCTTCTGCTCCGACGCCTTCGCCGCGTTCTCCATCGCGATGTAGCGGTTGTCTGCCTCGCGGAACGCGTTCTTGAGTTCTTCGTTCTGCGGCTCGGCTTCGCTCTTCGCCTTCGCTTCCTCACGCGATTGCTGCGCTTGGAACTTGTCCTGGAAGTTGCGCGACTGCTCCTCGATCAGGGGCTTCAGCGCTTCGTTTTGCGCATCGCGGATCTTCTGCTGCAGCTTGTTGAGCACCTCGTCGACCTTGACGAGCTTCTCGATCTGCGCAACGACATCCGCGTCGTCCATGGGCTTCGACTTGCCCTTGTCATCCTTGAAGCGATCGATCTCCTGCTTGTAGATCATCTGCTTCTGCTGATCGCCGACGACGAAGTCCTTCAATTCCTCCGTCCACTGCGCGGCGTCGAACGCATCGAAGCGCAACACGCCGAGCACGAGCGACACGCGGTTGGTGTCGAACACCTCGAGGCGCGTCTTCTCGTCGTCGGACTTGCCTTCCATCCACTTCTTGACGTCGTCCTCGGAGATGTTGCCCTTCTGGTCGAGCTCCTTCTCCAGGGCCTTCATGTCGAAGGTCGCAACGCGAACGGTGAGCTTCTTCTGTTGATCGCCTTCGAGCAGTTGGCGCAGAGCCGCTGCATCCGAGACGTCGACGCCGGCGGCGTTCAGCATCACGTAGTTGCCGATACGCATCGCTTCCTTGACGAACTCACGATAGTCGGCGAGCGAGCTGAAGCCGCGCTGCAACGCCATCTGCGTCGCCGTGTCGCTGGCCTGCGAGCGCTCATTGCTGACGCGCACGAGCCACGCGATCGCGTCGTCGACTTCGGTCATCGACACTTCGAGGCCGGTCGCAATCGCGGCGCGGCGGAGGACCGCCATGCGCGACGCGAGTTCATTGCCGTCCTTGCCGACGATGAACTCGGGCAGCACGCCGATCGGCAGCGTTCCGAGTTGGCGCGAGATCTTGCCGCCCCACTCGTTGTCTTCGATCGTCAACTCCACGCGTGCGCCGTCGACCTGGATGCTCGGCATCGGCCCCGTAGGGCCGCCCGTCACGCCGGCGAACCACTGCGTCATCGCGCTGCTGATCGAGAACGTGACCAGTGCGAAGAGGCCCGCGGTGTAGAGGATCAGCTTCTGGTACTTGCGGAAGAAGCCGAAGGCGCCGGAGAACTCGTCGTGACGCTCCTGCAGCGTCGGATCCTCGGGCGTGGGTTCGCTAGTCGTCGACATTGGATTGGATTCAGTTCTACGAGGGCCGCGGGGCGGAGCCACCGTCGGCATCGAGGGGGATCGCTTCCGTGATCAGCAGAATGGGAATTCCGTCCTGGATCGGAAAGGCAATGCGGCCGCCTTCAGGCTGAAGCGCCGCGGAAATCGGTTTCGTCACGGCCGCGCCGCCCTGGTTCTTCACACCGCCCTTGGCAATGCGCGCATTGAGCGCAGCGAGATCTGCGGCCGACAGCTCGCGGAGCGGCTGCCGCGTCCCAGGAGCGACCAGGAGCTTCAGGAATTCAGGATCGACGGCCATGGTGGGAATGTGAGGGCGGCAGGGCTCGAACCTGCGACCTACGGCTTAAAAGGCCGCTGCTCTACCGGCTGAGCTACGCCCCCGAACGGAGCACGGGGCCCCCACATCAACGGGGCGAGCAGTGAACCCGGATGCACGCGCGGGCGCAAGTGGCTTTGGCCCGCAACCTGCGAGGGGTGCTGCGCGCAGAACCAGCGATGCCAATGGGATTTGGGAGGCTCAGGGGCGCGCAGCGTGAGGCATCGGGGACGCCCCCAACGCGCGCCAAGTGGAGCCTCAATCCTCGAGGATCTCCTTGCTCTTGTGCTTGAAGAGCTCGTCCATCTTCAGCTCGGCACCCTTCATCTCCTGGTCGATCTTCTGCTGGAGGCCCTTCAGCTGGTCCTCGGTCAGGATGCCGTCCTTCTTGGACTGCTCGGCGTGCTTATTGGCGTCGCGGCGCTCGTTGCGGAGCGCCACGCGATTCTGCTCGACGATCTCCTTCACCTTCGCGACGAGGCGCTGGCGCTGCTCACCGGAGAGCGGCGGCATCGTGAGGCGAAGGACCTTGCCATCGCTCTGCGGATTGAGGCCGAGGTCCGACTTCTGGATCGCGCGCTCGATCTCCTTCAACACCTGCGAATTCTGATCGAACGGCTTGATCATCAACTGCCGCGGCTCAGGCACCGAGATGTGCGCCATCTGCTGCAGCGCAGTCGGCGTGCCGTAGTAGTCGACGCGGATCGTGTCGACGAGCGTCGGCGAAGCGCGGCCCGTGCGGATGCCAGCGAGCTGGTCCTTTACGTGCTTCGCGGTCTTCTCGATCTTCTGCTTGAGTTCGTTCAGAACTTGGGTGGTCGGATCCATGGCTCGATTCAGGTAGGCCCGTTGGGCGGCGCGATGCTAGCGAGGCAACGCAGAGAGGCCAGCGCGCGATGTGCGCAGGAGCTGGCCGCGGTCGCTCTGAGTGCAACGGACGCGGTCCGCGCGCGTGCATCCGCCCCGCCCCATTCTCTCGTCGCAGCTCGAAAGCACGCGACGAGCGGCGGACGTCAGATGACCCAGGTGCCGATGTCCTCGCCGCGCACTGCGCGCTCGAGGTTGCCGGGAACAAACATGTCGAACACCATGATCGGCATGTCGTTCTCCATGCACAGCGTGAACGCGGTGCGATCCATCACGCGGAGATCCTTCTCCAGAGCCTCGGCAAACGTGATGCGGCTGAACTTCGTCGCCGTCTTGTCCTTCTTCGGATCCGCCGAGTAGACGCCGTCGACCTTCGTCGCCTTGAAGATCGCATCGACGCCGAGTTCCGTTGCGCGCAGCGCCGCGGCGGTGTCGGTCGTGAAGTAGGGATTGCCCGTGCCGCCTGCGAGGATCACGACGCGCCCCTTCTCGAGGTGACGCACCATGCGCCGACGGATGTAGGGCTCCATCAGCGTCTTCATCTCGATGGCGGATGCGGCGCGCGTCTCGACGCCAGCGCGCTCCAGGCCATCCTGCAGCGCGAGCGTGTTGATCGCGGTCGCCAGCATGCCCATGTGATCAGCCGTCGCGCGGTTTGTGCCGCGCTTGCTGAACTCCGCGCCGCGCAGCAGGTTTCCGCCACCGACAACGATCGCGACCTCGACGCCGAGCCGCTGCACGCGCGCAACGCGGTCGGCGACGGTCGCGACGACGTCTGGGTCAACGCCCGAGCCATCCGCGCCCAAGCTCTCCCCGCTCAGCTTCAGCAGGATGCGTTGGATCTTGGTCGGAATCGGCACGGGAGTCTCCTAGCAGCTCAGCTGCCGAGCGCCATGTAGTAGAAGCGACGGATCTGGATGTTCTCGCCGATCTTGCCGACGAGCCACTGACGCGCCTGCTCGACCGTGCGCGTGTCGTTCTGGTCCTCGGGATTCACGAACGACATCTCCACCAAGCACTTGGCTTGGAAGAACTTCTCCATGCGGCCTTCGATCGCCTTATCGATGACCTGCTGCGGCTTGCCAGCCATCGCGGTGTTGGTCTGGTCCAACACGAACGCGCGCTCGCGCTCCACCGCGGCCGGATCGACCGATTCCCGGTTCAAGAACGCCGGCGCAAACGCCGCGGCCGTGAGGCAGCAGCCCTTGCCGAACGAGTTGAAGTCCTCGTTGCGCGCGACGAAGTCCGTCTCGCAGACGATCTCGACCAGCACTGCGACCTTGCCGTTGTGGTGCACGTAGCTGAAGAGCTTGCCTTCCTTGACCTCGCGGCTCGCGGCCTTCTCGGCCGAAGCCTTGCCCTTCTTGCGCAGCCAATCCGTCGCCTTGGCCATATCGCCGCCGTTCTCGGTCAGCGCTTGCTTGCAGTCCATCATCGGCGCGCCGGTCATCTCGCGCAGCTTCATCACCGTCTTGGCATCGATCGTCGTCATGGTCTGTTCTCAGTAGGAATGCAGTCGTAGGTTGCGACGAAGCCTGGCAGGCTTCTGCCGCTCGCGCTCATGCAGGACGCCAAAGCGACTGCGATCGCGCGGGTTGGGATGCGCGGACGCATCCCGCAGCGCCGACGGTTTGTTTCGCCGACGCATGGAGTTGAGCCCCTCGCGAGACCCAACGTCCACCATGGAGTGAGTTGCGGATCCGCGGGCTTTGGTGTGTTGACCCGCGTTGCGCGGGCCAGTCCCAACGAGCCAACGGAAGTCGAGCCGGCTGAAGCTCAGCCGGCTGCGACATCAGCCAGCCGGAGCTGCGCCGCCGTCCGGACGATCGGAGCCGATCGACACGGAGTCCGCATGCGCGCCGCCACGGCTTCCGCCGCCGCCGCCCATGCCGCCGCGACCCGGGCCACGCCCGCCGCCGCCGCCACCGCTGCGACCACGGCCATCGCCGCGACCGCCGCCTTCACCACGGCCCGGACGACCATCGCGGCCACCTTCGGCGCGACGACCCTGAGCCTGACGGCTACGGACGTCATCGCTCGCGGTGCGCTGCGCGTCGCGCAGAGTCGCGTCATCGCAGGTCTTGCGGCCTTCGATCACGGCTTCCGTCAGGTGGCCGAGGATCAACTGGACCGAGCTCATCGCGTCATCGTTCGCCGGGATCACGATGTCGGCGTAGCCGGGATCGCAGTCCGTATCGAGGATGCACACGACCGGCACGTTCATGCGGGCCGCTTCCTTGACCGCGTTCTCTTCGCGGCGCGGATCGATGACGATCATCGCAGCCGGCAGGCCGTGCAGCACGCGCACGCCCTCCAGGTTGCGCTTGATCTTCTTCATGTCGCGGCGCATCGACGACTGGTCCTTCTTCTTGTACTTGTCGAGCGCGCCGGTGCTCTCCAGGTTCTCGAGCTCAACGAGGCGCGTGAGGCGCTCGCGAACCGTCGAGAAGTTGGTCAGCGTGCCGCCAATCCAGCGCTCCGTGACGGCGGGCATCTGGGCGCGTTGCGCCTCAGTCTCCACCACCGCGCGGATCTGCTTCTTGGTGCCGAGGAACAGGATCTGACCACCCGTGGCCGCGAGGTGACGCAGGAAGTGCGTCGCGCGGTAGAGACCCTTGATGGTCTCCTCCAGGTTGATGATGTGGATCTTGTGCCGTTTGCCGTGGATGTACGGCTGCATCTTCGGATTCCACCGGCTGGCTTGGTGGCCGTAGTGGACTCCGGCGTCAATCAACTGCTGGGCGGTTACGAGCGGCACTCTGGCATCTCCTGGCCTACGAAGGGACTGCGTGCGGAAAAGTAAGGGGCGGGGAGCATAGGCGCGCCCCACCGCGGGTCAAGGGTCCGCATCGCCGATCCCATCGACATCTCACAAGCCAAGCTTCGCGCAAATGCGGCCCGGCGTTGCCTCTGCGCACTCGACACCGGTTGCCAGATGGCATTTGGACCGTAGCCTGCATTGCCGCACCGGCGCAGCGACGCTGCCTTTCGCGCCGAGTTTTGCGACTGGACCCGCACCCGTGAACCTCCCCCCCGAAACCGACACAGCCCCTGCCCTGGTGGTGCTTTGCAACCACGGGCGCGACGACCTCCAAGAAGTGGTCGAGCTGCTGTCGCGGCGGGGCATGGATGTCCGGCCCTCACACTCGCTCGCCGAAACCCGCCGGCTACTCAACGAAGTGCGCCCCGCGGTGGTCGTCCTCAACCCGCTCACGCTGGTCACCGGCGGAATCGAGCTCGAACTCGTCGAATCTCTGCAGCGCGAAGACGACCCGATTCCCGTCCTGATCGCAGTCGACGATCTCCAACTGCTGGCCGACGCGCATCGCTGGCAGTTGCCGATCCGCGACTTCCTGCGCAAGCCGCTGTCCTCCAACGAAACCGTCCACCGCGTCGAACTGGCACTCGCGCACCGTCGACGTCACTCGATGCTCGTGCTGCGCCAACGGCATCTCGAAGGCCAGATCAGCGTCGACTTCAAGACCGGCCTGCTTAGCGAGCAGTACTTCACGCGCATCCTGATCCTCGAGTGGAAGCGCGCGCGCCGTCACCAAGACGCGTTGTCGCTGCTGTTCCTCGACGTCGACGACTTCAAGAGCGTCAACGACTCGACCGAGTATTCGTTCGGCGACGAAGTGCTGCGCAAGGTCGGAGAGACGCTGCGCAACACGGTGCGCGAGACTGACTTTGCGGCGCGCATCGGCGGCGACGAGTTCTGCGTGCTGCTGCCGCAGACGACGCCGAAGGAAGCAGTGCAGACCGCGATGCGCATCCGGCAACGCATCGCGGAGACGATGATCCAACGCGGTCAGTATTCGCGGCAGGTCACCGTGTCGATCGGCATCGACGCGCA
>JACCDO011118479.1_pt1 | contig 10944 bp, 12 predicted proteins | sample 7446101 | NCBI WGS metagenome assembly JACCDO01 (sample SAMN15323440, study PRJNA562643) | freshwater metagenome | isolation source: river surface water | place: USA:Blue River Watershed | collected 2017-08-16
GGAAGAGGGAGCCGGTCCACCAGAAAGCGCGGCACCGTCAGGTTCCCAGCACACGCCTCCTTATTCTCCTGTAGTGCATCCACACGCTCGGCCGTCTTCTTCTTCCCATGGTACGACGCCACCGTACCGACACACGGCTCTAGACGAAGCGCATCCTCCAAAATCTTGATTTCATCCTGGAAATTGCAGAAGACGACCCAGTTGTGCGCCACGGTCTGCGACTTCAGAAGACCGAGCAACGCCGAGACCTTCGTACTGCTCTTGAGCCGCCCCTCTGCGTCCGCCCAATTCCGTCGTCCATACGCCCCTCCGTGGCTCCGCCGCTGGCCCTCAATATAGACCTGCGGATGAATACTGATTTGGCGCAGACGAAGGAGGAGCTTAAAGACCGCCGTCGCGTTGGCAATATCCATATCCTCGTAGAGGTCCAGTTGCCGCTGGATTTGTCCCTGAATCATACGGTAGAACTCCGCCTCCGCCTCCGTCTCAAACGGCAGGACCAGGCGCACCTCCTCTGGCGCCGGCCCTAGGCCCAGCCCCTCCACCTCCGCCGCCGGCAACGTCAGCGCCGACCGGTGCAGACCGTAGTTCTCCATTACCTCCAACGCCGCGTCGTAGTTCGGCACCACGCCGGCTTTCCGTTGCCCGCGCAGCAGCTGATACAAGGCCTGAATATCCCTATAGTGATTTACCAAGGGAGTACCCGTGAGACACCACACACGCGGAACCCGTTTCGCCAGTTCGTAGATTTTCTTGTAGCGTGCCCCAGAGCCGGTGCGAAGGACGTGCGCCTCGTCCAGGAGGAGTCGGTCAAAGGACCGTTCCTCACTTTCACAGGCCTTGATTCGCTCGTAGTTCGCCACGTAGAGACGCTTACGGCCTGGCTTTACTCGTGTGTATGCGGCCCACACTCCGCCACGCGGATACGTCCATACGTTGAAACCAGCCTCCACGCCTGCATCGGCCCACTGCTCTACCACGGCAAGGGGACAGAGCAAGAGCGTAGAACGCAAGTCGGATTCCTGAATCAGGCCGAGGGCGCTCCACGTCTTTCCCATACCCATCGTATCACAGAGAAATCCCCCAGGCAAGTCGTCCACGTCGTCCTCACGTTCCAGCATCCAGTGAACCGCACGGACCTGGTGGGGGTAGAGCTTCTTGGTGCCAAGTTGAATCGCGTCCATTATGAAACAGTCTGCGACACAACGAATGGAAGAATTATAGGTGTACCTGGAAAAAAGGGGGTCCGCCGTCTTCAATTTTTTGAAGACCCCTCATTCCTTACCCTCGTTCCTTACCCAACTCGTTCCTTACCACCAAACCACATACACAGCCTCCCCAGACTCCTTTGCCGCCACCACCACGTTTCCACTATCCGAAATCTTCACCACGTGATTCGGCGACGAGCATTCAAAGAACCCTGCGTAATACCCACGACCAACATTATAGGAAATGCGGATGGGTTCGGCATCCTCTTCCTTGGAGGGGAAGATGAAGTGGAACGTAATTGACACAATTCCATGGGCCACGCGGAAGTAGAAGACCTCGGCATCATTCCCATCCATCACGTACTTGTTGTAGACGGTCTGAGTATGACCCATTTCATGAATGGTCTCCGTACCCTTCTTCGTGTACGGCTTCGCGTTGAGAGTCATGACACGTGGCCCCTCACTCGGTGTCGCGTAGTTCATGTTCGCGTTGAAGAGATGCCCACATTCCGCATTCGTGAAGTAGACAGTGGGAATAGGCGTAGGCGGCAAGGCTTCCATTTCGTTCTCTCTCTGAATCGCAATACAGTGATACTTCACTCCGCCAGAGCCGCCGCGCGTCAATTTTTCCGAGACACTCACGCCGACCCAATAAAAACAACCCCTATAGTGAAACCACCATTCCTCTTTTTTGGAGGCCAGTGTAGGATGCCGGCGGCACTCAATAAGGACAAAATCGCGGCCGAGCTTAGGCCCATCACCGAGGCCGAGGCCATTGCCGATTACGAACGGCTCAAGGCAGAACCCACCGCCAAGAAGCCCGAAAAAAGCCGCGTCGGTCTCAAGGCCCTTGACTACTTCTTCTTTCGCCAACGCCTTGATACGAAGAACCAGAACCACTTGACCTTCTATGATGCACTCAAGGACAAAAAGATTCTCGTAAAACTCAACGAAAAAATCCGCACCGTGCGTGGCAAATCCGTGGAGGACTTAAAGAAGGCCGGCACACTTCTCAAGTTGCAGTACAACCTTTTCCAACTTTACTATGGTGCAGTCAATCAGTTTCCGCCAACTATGGCGAAATACATATACACAAAATACAAGCCGAAGAAGGGGATTCTGGACTTCAGTGCCGGCTGGGGCGGCCGTGCACTCGCTGCCCTGAGCCTCGGCATTCCCTACATTGGTATTGATACCAACAAGAGCCTGAAATCAGGCTACGAAAAAATGCAGAAACTCTACGAACCCGCCGGCACAATCCAGATGTATTGGCAACCAGCAGAAACCGTGGACTTCTCCAAGGTGGACTATGACCTCGTCTTCACCAGTCCCCCATATTTCATGATAGAGGAATACAAGGGGATGAAGAGCTACGAGGGCAAGAAGAACTTCATTGACACCTTCTTCGTCCCCGTTGTGAAATCGGCCTACGCGCACCTGCCCGCCGGCGGTACCCTTGCCCTCAACATGCCCGTGGAAATGTATGAGTATGTCCGCGGCTGTCTCCCCCGCCTCTCCACCAAACATACCCTTCCTGTCAGCCAGCGCTACGCCAAGGCCGGCAATGCACGCGGCCAAGCTATCCTCCTAGAGGGGGAATCAGACCGCAGCGAATACATCTATGTCTGGAAAAAAGGGAAAGCCAACCAGACCCGCAAGAATCAGAGTAAATGCGGCCGTCGCCAGACCCGTAAGGCATAACATACCCATTTCCCTATAATGTAAGCGCAGAGTATTTAGGGTGTTTGTTTCTCTTTAGAAAACAGAGCGACTCAATGTTTACATTATATGAATCTAAAAAGGCGACATAACACCCCCTTATTTTATATATCCTTAAACAATTCTTACAAATTTAAAGTTTTTTACTTCATACGAATCATATAAATGGCATTTACCATTTCCATTACACCATGATGGGGTAATCCATGGAGAATACATCATACATACATCATCATAATCTTTATTCAATTCCCATTTATTATTGAAATACTCTTTATTTAAAATTTTAACCACTTTTCTATTGCATGTATCTTTATTGTAGAGGTAATGATACATATGAGCAGGAACCTTGAAGAATAATTTAAGTTCTACAGGTTCTGAAGAATATTTCTTCAATTCATTATTATCCGCATCTTCAAAGTTATAAGACGAACAATCATCTGTTTCATCCTCATGACTCCGTTTCACATAAGACACTCGCATATTCAAATAATAACACCCCCTTTCAATTTCATCAGGAAAGACGTAATATGCCCCAAAGTCGTCGAGGAATGTAAATCCAGTATCAATATTATAACTAAAGGCAAAGGGATTTTCAGGAGTCTTATTATTAGACATTTTTCCTTTCAATGTGTATATAGCATAATAATAGTGTTTAAAATACATTCGCCATTGCCGATTTCAATTTTTTGACCTAGATTTTTCATTATCAAAAAAACCATGAAAAAACACTGGCACATAACAACGCCCTCCTCATCTAATATCCCTCTCCCCAATTAATTACTCTTTCTTCTATCTCTCACAAGGATACTTATTCCGCAAATAGACTGAATTGGAGTTGAGTATACTCCACTTCTCTCCATCCGTCGGCGGCCGTCGCCAGACCCGTAAGGCATAACATACCCATGTACCCAAATAAACATTTCCTATAGTGCGACCTGATGTTTACACTATAGGAATTACTTCTTGATGTTCTTACTCATGAATCTGGACCCATGTGCGCTGACCGCGGCGAGGCATGTCTGTGCGCTCCTCGGCAGGAATGATTCGTCTTACAAGGAGGAGGGCCACCTGCGTCTCCGTTGCATGGGGACTTCCACCCTTATTACAGCTGTGGCGATGTTTCTCGGATTCAGGGTCATCATGGAAGCCGAGTACGACTTCTCCCTCCATTACACCGACACCACCATACTCTATAATGAAAGTATCTCCAGGCTCAGGACATACCTTCATTAATGCACGTCCCTTGGACTGATACAGAGAACGGACCTCAGGATACTCCACAAACAGTCGTTCATACTTCGCCTGGTCCCACCATTTCGGACTCATAAGAACACGCCAGTGCTTCATTCCTTACACGATTGAACTATAGGTGTGTGTTAATTCGGCGGCATTGTGGCGCCGTGGTTTTCAATTTTTTCAAAGGCTATGCCCTCCCCTTCAAAAAAATTGAACCACGGCGTCCGTGGGGAATATAGATACCTATTCTCCTGGTGATTCTGCTTCTAAAATGGACGCTTCCGCTACTGCCGCCACCGCTGCGTCTAGTGCTAAGCCGATTGAACGCATCATCCCCTTTACCCATACCTTTGGTGCGGACGTGGACCCTGACTCTTACGAGGATGAAGGGATGCGCGTAGACAAGGTATCCATCCTCGTGGACTATTCCGTCATTTCCCCTTATGAGTATGGAATTTATGACGAGTTTACCGTGGAGGACTTCATTGCATGGGGAGAGCGCGCCGTCTTTGACGTCATTGACTATCATGGGGGTATTAACCCCGCGATTGAATACGACGACGAACTGGAACTCTACCGCGTATCCTATACACAGGACCCCAATTATAGATACGAAGACGCATCGGCCATGATTGAAGACCCTGATGATGACGGAAATTACCCCATCGTTAAAGGCCGAACCTGCGACTGTAAATGTGGGAGCACGGCCGAGTTTCTTACTTGCCCATGTGTCTGTCATAAGGAAGATGCGAAATGTGAAGAGGAATATGACGAAGATGAGGAAGAAGCACCGTATACTGGAAGACGTTTCTATCTTGTGCGCGGAGAACTCCACAAGATTACTCTCACGTACCACGCCTAAGACTTCGCCGGCCAGACAATCGCCTCCACCGACAACAAATAACTCCTATAGTGTAATCCATTATAATACACTATAGAATTTTTTAGTGTTGCAATGAAAAAGAGCCGGCACTATACAATGCCCCTTCCCCCTCACTTCTCGTCTAACACATTCTCCATCAATTACTCATCATCTTCCTCCTCATCCTCATCCTCATCCTCTTCATCTTCCTCTTCATCTTCCTCTTCACTCTCGTCCTTATCTTCATCGTCTTCTTCATCCTCATAGTCGTAGTCGTCAACACAGTCAACACGAGAACCATCGTCTTCAGCACAAGGAAACTTCTTCCGCAAATAGCGTGAGTAGTTCTTGAGGACCGACAAACGATCTGCTTCCGTTAGCTCTGGTTCTTCACCCTTCATACCTCCATCCAGCCATTCTTCGTACTCGTCCAAATACTCCCAATAAATCGCTACGACAGACTTCCAGTCAATCGCATGGAGAAGAGGTAGGTCCACAATGCACGCCACACAATCAATGAGTTTTCCCTTCACATTGTAGTTCTGAAACTCATCGTCATAGGAATACATCTCCTCACCATCCTTAATGGTCCGACCAATGATCTTCTCCTCAGGAAAGTGCGCCCCCAGACCCACGAGATACTTGATGACCGCCGTCTCTTCACCATTCCCTTCAAAGGCGTAGTGGCTGTGTTCAAGAAGGGAATCCACATAATCACTCAACACCTTATCCACAGGAATCTTCTCTTGCTCCAGCGCCTTCTTCGCGTAGTCCAAAATCAGTTGCCCAGAATCCGAGCCACGTTCTTCATACAACTCAACTTCCGCCGCAAGCGTAGGATACTCCTCCTCAAACTCCGTAGAGTTGCGCGCACCGTATTCTTCCAGGAACGCAGCCCAGGTCATAGAGAGTTCAGCAGCCATTTTCCTATAGTGTTGAATTATAGAGAAGATTACGAGAAATGTTTCCTTGAGTTATCTTCTACCACACGCCGCCGGCGACTTCAATTTTTCATAATGCATTGAAATCGTTTACGCCGCAGGGGTTATGAAAAAAGAGCCGACACGCCGCATTCCCTTCCCTCCCTCCTCCTCACTCCTCCTCACTCCTCTAACACATTCCCAACTCATTACACCTCTTCTTCCTCATCTTCTCCCTTCAAACCTTTCGCCAAGACCGAGAGCATAGGCTCCAGAATCTCCACCAGTTCCGCACGGCGCATTTTGGAAGAATTGCGAATCTGAAAGGCACTGCCCCAGGTTTTGAGTTGGGACACTGTCAGTTCATCCACGTCCAGGGAGATACCCTTGTAGCAGTTCCCACTCTTCACAATCATGATTGATGCCAAACCATCATTGATGCTGATGCAAGGGAACTTCTTCAACATATCCTCGTAAGCCGTTCGGTCCTCTTCCTTCACTTCCTTCTTCACTTCCTTCTTCACTTCCTTCGCCTCCTTCACCTCCTTCACCTCCTTCTTCACTACCTTCTTCACTTCCTCCTCTTCCTCTTCCTCTTCCTCCTCCTCTTCCTCCTCTACCACCTTGGAAACATAACTATTATCATCACCCTCACGAGGATAGTTCTTCCGCAAATAGTTAGAGAAGTACTTGATGACACACAGTCGCTCCTCCCGCGACGGTCTTTCTAGACGAGCCCACTCGTACTTGTCCAAACACTCATAATGCATGGCCTCCACTGTATTCCACTTCATTTTGCGGACACAGGGTATTTTCTTAATACCACTATCCGCCACACAATCAATGAGCGCTCCCCTCATCATGTAATTCGTAAACTCATCTTCATACGAAGCAATGAACTCACCAGGCTGAATGTTCGAATTAACGAGGAACTCACCAGGAAAATACGCCCGCTTATTGAGGAGATACTTAATGACCTTGCCCTCTTTACCTTTCTGGAAAGGGCGCTCAGTAAACACCTCATCACTTCTTTTAAGAAGATATCTAATATAATCACACATCACAGTTTTTACATTAATCTTCTCATACTCTACCGCCGTCTTCACATACTCCAGAAACAGATGCCAAGCATCTAAGCCATGTTCCTTATATTCTTTCATTTCCTTCGCAAGTGTAGGGTATTTATTCTCATCATAGGAAGTGTTGTACCCGAAGAATTCCTCCACAAACTTATCCCAGGTCATAGAGAGTTCAGAAGCCATTTTCCTTATAGTGCAGAGCTCTGGAAATGTTTACTTGTGTTATCTTCTCCCACTCGCCGGCGGCGATTTCAATTTTTTTTAATTTAGACTTTTTCATTGTCATAAAGACCATGAAAAAAAGGCACATCATCCCCTAATTCAACTATAATACACCTTCGCCAGCCCGTACTCACGCATGAACTTCTCAATATGCCTCGTACACTCCGCGCACGGCTTGGAATTACACAGCTCTCCCTTCCTATTAATCCGAATCACGACCAACTTCGCCCCACGTAGCGCCTTAATATCATAGACCGACTTCAACACCGCCCGCTCTGCATGAATGGACTGACCGCTGAATCCCGCCCCACGACACCGCGTCCCTACACGATTCGTACTACACGCCAGCAAATTCCCCCCACGCCCAAACAAGAACGCAATATGCAGATTCAACGGACACAACTTCCGCGAATAATAATGCAGCGGAATCTCCTCCACAATAGACTCATAGTCCTCCTTCCGCGGCGTACCCTGGCCGTTCAGACCATCATAATTAAAGTTGGAACGCATCATAAGACAGGCGGCATAACAATTCCTATAGTGTTAACTCACAGGTCTACTTTAGATGGCGCCCAATTTTTTTAGCGCACTGAAAAATCCCCTCTTCTCTCCCCTAACCCAACCCCCCAACCCTATAGTGCAACCCTCTATGCCCCCTCAATTGGTTCCCACGTTTGCACTCCCCACACTCGCCGAAACGCCGCCAGCCGCTCCTCCTCCGTGTTATAGAAGTGGCTCTTGCAAATCCCGTGGAAGATGCTACCAAGGCCATAGATTCCACGACGGAAGTAGCCCATAATCTTGGAGTTGAAGAAGGCCACCCGTTCCTCCGCCTCAAGGTATTCACGAAAATCCCCTAGAGCTTCACTATAGGGAATCTTCTTCTTGTCGTCTTCAGATGGTCTCCAGCTGGCCTCGTAGACTTCACGGCTAGGCGCCGGCTCCACGGCCACGAGTTCCACACGAAGGCCACTGCGCTCGCGAATGTCAAAGGAACCCGCGTACGTGTCGCCAACGTAGAAGTTCACCGCGTCTCCTCCATAGCATCCGTCCTCAAAGCTGGTGCTGAGAATGTGGCCTAGGAGGCTGTCGGCGTAGTCGTCGACCTCCCCTGGAAAGGGATAGGTCCCTGGCTCAATCAGCACCTTGAAGGTCGCCATTACGGTGCCACTCCGCGGGTCGTATTCCACATCATGGAGACACTTGTTGACGGCGAGTTCAAAGCTGTTCGCGGCATCCTCCATCAGGCGAATGAATGGCAGTATCTTCAAGATATACTCGTCCAACTGTTCTTCGGTGTAGTCTGCCGTCTCCTCCACACAGGCTGTATTCAGAAAGAGCTTCGCATTCACATGAAAGACGTAGACAGCAGGCGCCATTTTTGTCTCCTTTGCATGAATGATAGGTGGTTCAACCGGTCAATCAACCGCCGACTTCAATTTTTTATGAAGGGGGAAGGAGATTCCAACCCAAGCCCAATCCCTATAGTTCGAAGCCAAAGAAAAACCCCCTCCTTCCTCGCGGTTATTTCTCTGTATCTCAATCGTTGCCCTCCACTCTTATTCATATATCTCTCCTTCCTCTCCGTTCCTTGCCCCTCTTACCGAGCCTCGCGTGCAATCATGGACTCCAAGAACTGAAGCTGTCCCTCATAGAGGTTGGTCCTCTGGTCGTGAACGTTGGGGTCGTAGGGCACCACTCCACTCCGCACCTCTTCAGGGTAGGTGAAGTAGATGCGCTGGTAGAAGTCCACGAGCGTGTTCTCGTAGAAGCCGCGGAGCTTGAAGCTGCGACCGGTCTGAAACTTCTGGAGATGATAGGCGTCATCCACCAAGTCCTGCCAGGTCAGCATACGACCCAAGTCTCCCTCCGTAGGCCACACCACCTCCTCATCATCAGCCTCGTCTGCAGCACGAAACTGTGCCTCCAACAAGGCAGGGTCAACGCCAGGAAGAGGCAACGGCAAGAGAGGGCCTTCCGCCTGCAAGGCTGGCATGAAAGGAGGAAGCCGAGCAGGCGCAAGGCCAAGCGCAACAAGATGCTGATGTGCTTCCGCGTTCATCTTCATCTATAAGCCAAGATACCCTATAGTGTACCCACGGCGCCGCATCAATTTTTCCAAAGGCAAAAAATTTGTCTATACAAAAGGTATTGCACTATAAGTATTTCTTCTTCTTAACCCACTCCATCCCCTCAGGCCCCCAGCGCCTTCTTGAGCTTCATCAGCACGCGTTTCGGCAGTGCCTGAGGCACGAGATTCTGATAGACCCGCTCGTAGACTTCCTCGTTCAGCGTATAGTAGTCCACTACTACCCCCACGTCCTTGATAGTATGGATGATGAAGAGCGACCCGCTGTACTCGTAGCTCTCCATTTCGTAGTCCGCGCGCCAGGCGTTGCAATGCTCCACTGCATAGAGAATATTCTCCTCGCCCCAACCCTGAAAGACCTCATCCGCGCACACCGAAAACTGGCGCGTCTGCCAGTTATGGTCGTTGAATGAAGCGAGCAGCGCAGGAATATCCAACACAGCACCAGTAGCCATCATACCCTATAGTGCAAACCTGAAGATACAAACTCTGTGGTCGCCGCCGATTCTCAATTTTTTCTAAGCGCAGGTGGACTCTGCTGCCTAATCCTCCTCTTTTTGGGAGGCAGGGAAAAACCCTGATGACTGAACCAGTCAATTGTAGGGAAAGGGGGCCAACTTCAAATTGGTCCCGCCTTTTTTTAACCTCATCACGCTTACACGCGGCTGGGGAGCATGGCGATGTTATACAAATCCTCCTTGAATCCCTTCACATTAAAGATTTGAGGAGTATCTGCATAATTTCCATAGCCCTTGTGAGCGAGTGCGAGCTGAGGGATGACCTCCTCAAAAGGGACGAGGGACTCATGAAGAAGGCCAGGTACAGGGTCTCCATTTGGATAAATACTCCCCCCTTCAGGATAACCAGGAATGGAATAGTTATCCTCCCAATCTTCATTCTTGAAGAGGTAGTAGTAGGACCCAGTAATGATATACAGCCGACCCTCATTCTCCGCCTCAGGCTGCGTCCGCTCTGCAAGGAGGACGACGTGAATCCGTCCTTCATCACGATGATTACTGCGATGGAAGTCGTATTCATCATAGCAGTGAGACGCAATGACCGAATACTCTACCCCCTCCACAATAGCACCCTTATGGGCGAAGATGCGAACCTGCTCCATATGCAACGCCGCGCCGCGGTCCAGACTGGTATAATCCTCTCCTGGCTTGGAATAGCCACGGAGATGAACCTCCCGTGTAAGAGGAGCACCATAGGGGTTTTCCTTCTGCGCCTCCCATTCTTTCGCTTCCTGCGCCCAGAGTTCGGCCATCCCCTCCTTAAGAGCGGGGACAAGCCGCAGGAACTCCTCAGGGGAGCCGCTGTTGAGAATGGCTTCAATTTCCGTAGGTTCAAGAGCCATGATAACCGAGAGATGTATTGTGAATGCCGTAGACTTATATCACAACCGTGCGCTTAACAAAGAGGAAATCAATCCAAAATGTGTAAACGTATCGCGGGGAACCAAGAACCCCCAAGACGGGGGTGAACAATGTTTCCGAAGGCTATGCACCCCCATCCATGCAATCCCGATAGCGTAAGCATTATAGGGAATACCGTTGTACTCGTAGACCGCGGGCTTGTAGAACTCAAAGTCCATCGTTGTGCC
>JACCDO010776593.1_pt1 | contig 10943 bp, 4 predicted proteins | sample 7446101 | NCBI WGS metagenome assembly JACCDO01 (sample SAMN15323440, study PRJNA562643) | freshwater metagenome | isolation source: river surface water | place: USA:Blue River Watershed | collected 2017-08-16
CAAGATATCTGTTTTTAACAATAGAACTAGCAAAATTAACGTTTTCATTAAAAAAATTAAAATTATTTAAACCTTTAACGTTTTCAATAATTGTTTTTTTACTTTCATAAACATATGAAGTATATCTTGTTTGATTTTGACCAAATTGCAAATTGTTATTTAAATTATTAGTATTTATTGTTCCTTGTTGCTGAATTGATCTAGGTAGTGCATTTCTTGACTTTGAAAACTGATTCAATTCAATATTGTCGATTTGTTTAAATGCCTCACTTTGATTACGTAAATTATTAATATTGATTGTTTTTTCATAAACATTCGTATTTAATCTATTTTGCACTAAATTATTATTTAATTGCAAATCGTTCACAGGAACTTGAGGATTTGTGACAAATGATTGTGTTGATATTTTCTTAACTTTAAGTATATGAACATGTTCAGGATCAATGTTTTGCGAAATCAAATTTATTAAGTTTAATATTGAATTTTTCTCAACATCATGTAATGAATGATTAACATCGTTAATGTTATATAAGTTCAAATCATCTGCAGTTATAATATTATCTAGTTCTTCCATCGTGAAATTAGTATTATTTAAATAAAAAAGTTCAGAATACATCGTTGTATCTTTAAACATTTCTAATTTGTTTGATATGAATACTTTTTCTGTTGGTCTTTTTGATTTTTCTTCTTTTGTAAATGAATTTTTATTTTGAATAGATATATTGCCTATAGATTGAAGAGTTTCATTTTCTATATTTAAATAATTTTTGATATTTGAAAATTTATTGTTGTGATTGAAAATATTAATGTTTTGATTTTTTAAAGAAATTTCATCTACTGATAATTTTCTTGTATTACTGTCGAAATATTGTCTTTTTAGTTCTTCAAATAAATTATTTCTTTCAGTTTGTGATCTTTCAAAAACAAGAATGTCTTCTCTTTTCATTTTTTTTAGATTGATTATATCATTATGCTTTAAGAAAAAAGGTAGATCAACTAAGTCTTTGGTTTGTAAATATTTATTAAAATTTTTAGGCAATATTAGACCATGCAATATTGCATTTGTTGATAAAAAATTTTCTTGTTCGATCAAATTGTACATTGATTGTGATATCATATTTAAAGATATTGCTGAATTTTTTAAATCAATATGTTTATTTGAATTTAACTTAAAATTAAATCCTAAATATTTCTTATAAAAGTTTAATGTGTTTAATTCTTCACTATCATTGCTTTCTTTTAAAAAAAGATTTTTTAAGAAATTTCTAAAATAGTCGATATGTAAATATTGTTCATCATCTGCAGAATAAGTAATGTCTTCTGACACTATCGCTTCTTTTATGTTTAAACTAGTTATTGCATCAAAAAGAAAAGGAAATTTTTCTTTAAAGATAATGTCATTTACATTTTCTTCATTTCTTACTTCATTGTTTTTTGTTTTAATTAGTTTTAAAAATTTATTATTGAATAAAAAGCTTCCATTAAAAAATTCATTAGTAGTAGAAAAAGTCGAATTATACACGTTTGAAATTAATTCATTGTATTCTTTGTCGCTTTTTAATTTTTTAAATTCATCTTGTATTTGAAAAACCAGTTTTTTATTTGACTCGAAAATAGACTTTTGTTTTGTAAATAAGTTGTTAATATTGCTTTCCAAAAAAATTTTATCTTCATTCGTTATTTTTTTTAAAAAATATAGATTTTTTTCATATTGCTTATCTTGATTTAAATTTAATTCGAATTTGATATCATCCTGTGTGTCATTTACATGATAAACATGTAAAACATCAGAATTAATTTTCTTTTTTAATAATGAGTTATTATACTCATCTATTTTTTCATAATCTAATTTTAAAACTGACATATCTTATTAATTCCATTAAACTTTTGAATTACGTTGTTGTTTATAACATAACTATTAATCTATTAAATTAATATTAGAAGTTTATTGAACATATGTCTTTTATTTCATCATACAATATGAAAGTTTCATTTGTATTTTTTACAGAAATTTCTACTATTTTCTTTTGAAAGTTTTGTCGATCGTCGATTTGAAAAGAAAATTTATTCATTACGATTTTTTGAAATAGATTTTTTTTAAAATTGACTTGTTTGTATATTGACAATATTGAAAATAATCTTAATGTACTAGGAATGTCTTTTAATGAAAGATAAATTTCAACATTAACAACGTTTTTATTTATATGATAAATATTAAATTTCATATTACTGTTCATCTCAGAAACAGAAAGATTATTGTTGTTATCAATCCAATTTAGACCTAAGATGTTATTTGCTTTAATGATATTTGAAATTTCACTATCAGGAACTTCATTTGAGTAATTATTTTTATAATAAAACCCTTTAAAAGAATTTTTAATTATGTTTTCGATTATTTCAAAAACTTTTTCTTTGTTTAAATTCAAAGATGTTAATTCTTCAATGTTTAAAGACAATAAAGTTTTAATATTTTTTTCTTTTTTGTCAAATATGACATCTTCTATTTTTGAATTAATCAATATTTGTTTATTAATCCTAGAAATGCTTTCTTTCTTTTTGTATTCCTGCAAATCAGATTTTGCCCATGTTGTATTTAATGAAACAGTATTAAATAAAAGATTTAAATCATGTTCATTTAAAGAAACAGTGCCTTTTGAATTGATTTTCTGATACGCATCATATATCAAATTAATCAATTCATCAGAAGGAATTTTAACTTCATTTTGATTTTGAATATTTGTCAAAAAAGTTTCTTTTATTTGACTTTTGACATTTATTTCTGACACATTTTTATAAAATAGATTGGCTGGAATAGATAAGATTTTTGTTTCAAACTGAATTGTTTTATTTTTTATTTTTTCATATTCAATTGAATTCTCTTTTAAATGAGGATTGCTAATATCATCATTAATGTATATATTTTCAATATCTTCTAAATTTTTTATTTCAATAATTTCAAACAGGTCTTTTGAAATATTAAAATACTTTATGTTTTTTTTAACAATTAAATAAAACTTGTTTAGATTAACATCTTTTAAGATTTTGTCTTTGTTCTCATTTGATAAAATTTTATCGATATTTTTTTCATTTTCTAAAAACAGTTTTTGATTTAAATCTTGATTTTTAAGTAATGAACTTATATTATTGTTTGTATATTGATTATAAAACTTAGTATAGTCAATATTGTATCGGTATATATTTCCTGAGTATTCATCTTCAATAAAAGATGTACTATTTGTAAATAGATTTATTTTTGCAATAGAAGTATATTCTTTGACTATTTTTTGATTAAATACACAAATTTTATTATCATAATTATTTTTAAAAACTATCTTTAAAGTATTATCTTTATCATAAAAAATATTTTTAACTTTATGATAAAATATTATTTGATTTAATTTTATAGAATCTGTTACTTTTTTATTTTTTAGTTCCAGGCTTTTTGTAAATTTTTCATTTGTAAATACGTTTTCAATAATTTCATTATCATTTAAATAGACATTTGCAATTGCAGGTATGTATTTTGAATTAATATTTAATGAATTTTCAAAAATTACTTTCACAAATAATACATCGTTTTTCAAACTGTTTTCTATTCGAATAACGTCTTCTTTTATTTTCGATAAAAATATATTTGTATCGTTTTCTAAAAAATAATCAATGTTTTCAAATTTAATTTTTTTTCTACACAATTTTTTAAAATTATCTTCTAACACAAGAATGTAATAGACATCTGATATATTGTCATTAAAAGTATATTCTTGTGTAAACTGAATTGCTAGGCTATCTTCTTTTTCAAGACTAGAAATATTTATTTTTTTTTCATCGATAAGTTGATCATTAATATATTCCAATAACTTTATACTCTTAAAAAATTTAGAGTATAGTTTTGATTTGATTAATAAATCAATAATCTTTTTGCCGTATTCTGTCTTTGTCAACAATAGTTTTCTAGATTTTGTCTCAATGCTTCTTTCAATAATTACATCAAACATGTTTTCTAAAGAAATACCTTTTAAGTCATCATTTGAAAATTCCTTTTCATCAATATTTTTTTCAATCGATAATGAAATATTAATATCTTCAGACTTCCATTTTTCAATTAATTCATCATTTACATCATATGCATATATAAAAAAAGAAAACATTTCTTGATCTACATTTACATAATTCTCTTTTTTTATGTCGAAATTTAAATTAAAAACGTTTGACAAGTTCTCTTTTTGTAAATCATTCAGTTCTAATAAAAAATCATTAGAAGTCGTTGTTTTTAAAGAATGTTTTTTTAAATAACTTTTTGTATTTTCTCCTAATATTTTTAATATTTTTTTTTCAAAAATCCCGGTGTTTTTAAAATTAGGAACATTGTTAAAAGAAGAGTTAATTGTGCTAATGTTTTCATAATCTGTTATGCTTTTTTCTTTTTTAGAAATTTCATTGTTAATTGAATTTTCAAAATGATTATGTGATATTAATTTAAAGTATTTTATTTGATTAGAAATAATGTCAATTGTGTTTAATTCTATTTTTAAATTAATTTGATTTAAATAGATTTTTTGGTTATTTTTTATCTTATATGTTCTATAAAAATTTTCTAAAATTTTCATATTTTTAAATAAATTTGTTTTTGACATTTTTTTCTCTATTCTATCACAATTGTAAATAAATTAACAAAAGTATAATCGTCATTTGAAATGTAATTATTTTCTTCATGATATATATCTTGTTTTGAATGATATAATTTTCCTACCAAAAAGACCTGAATGTTTTTTTGTTTATTTTTACTATAAAATTCTCCATGATCAACAACAAACAATTTATTAAACTTACTTTTTGAATCGTTTTCTTGAGGTACGCTTTCATATAATTGAAACATAAAAGGTGAATTATTCTCTATTTTCGAAAATAGTAATTCTGCGCTTAAAATTTTTCCTACATTTTCTTTTTCTATATTGTCAATAGTTATTTTTGACATTGATAGTAATTCAAGATTTGCAATAGAATCATCAATGATTTTTTCAATGTCATCATTTTCATTAATCGAGATAAAACCTTTAATTCTGTTCAATGAAGACATGTTTCGTTTTAGATTTTTATATACAATTTGCTTACGACTTCTTGTGTCTTGTGAAATGTTAAAGAATTTTTTTATTTTTTCATTTTTTGATACAACATTAACATTCATATTTGAAGGAGGCAGAAATTGATAAGGTAATTTATTTAAAAATCTTGAGTCTTTTATTAAGTCAATATTATCGATATCTATTAGTACATCATTTAAAGTCGCATATTCATTGTCTTTAAACGATCTTTGCAAATTTAAAGAAACATTTTTTAAAGAATAAGATTTGTTTTCAATATCATTAATTTTTGACAATTTTAAATCAATATCTAAATTAGCTCCACTTTGATTATCAAATGATACAAAATTATCTGTTAATATAATTCCTTGATTGTTAATTGCATTTTGAGACATTAATGTTAAATCATCAAATAATTGATCTAATTGACTACCACTTATATTTGTAGCAATATAACCATTTTGAATTGATATATCATTTGTTAAAGATTGTATACCAGGAGTATATCCATAATCAATCATTTTTGTTTTTAAATCGATTTCATGATTAATAATATCATGATCAGTGTGAAAAGCTTCAAACATAAAAGGCATACAATCATTATCTGATACGTTATATGTTTTTTCTTTTATGTCATAAATTGCATCTTTGTCAGTAAAAGTCGCATATTTAATTCTTAAGTCATTATTTTGAGTTTGTTCATACCCATTTCTTGTTAAAGAAAAATCCATAACTCGTTGTTTCTTATTTAAAATTCCAGACATCTATAAAATCAACTTCTTTATTAATTAAATAATAAATAATTAACTTGAAACGTTTTCCATAAATGCAACATGTTTTAATTTTGTTATGTCTTCTAGAGACCATGAAATATTACTATTCCATTTCATTTCTTCCGTATTAAAAGGATATGGTATCTTTTCTATGCCTTCATATGTTATTGTATCAACAACAAATCTGTTAACTCTGGAATCAATTAATTCATATGTTAAGGATTTATTATGGTTTATGACATTGGTTAAATTAGATAATACAGAGCCATCATCAGAATTAAAAAATTCTTTAGTAACTATACTTTCTTTTTTATTGTTTTTTCTATCAAACATAGTTGTATACAATCTCTGTTGCACCATATCTGATTTTAAACCATATGATTTTGAAGAATAATACACCTTTGGAACTCTAAGATTTCTATTAATACTTGTTTCATTATAATTTTCATTAACGGGTTTATAACTATAATCTTTATAAAAACACAAATTGTTAAATACGTTATTTGTGTAATATTTCACATCATCAACCGTCTCATGTTCTATAGAATATTGAAGATATGCATCATCATATATTACTTTTTCATCTGTATTTAAATAGTAATCACTGTATATTGTTAAATAAGGATTATATGTTCTTCCACTTCGAATAATTGATTCATTAGGATTTGCAATGAGACCTCTATTTCCATAAAAAGAAACGTTTTTATTTAAAACATTGTCTAGATAATTACGAATATATGTAAATGAATTATCAGAATATTGATTGTTTGTATGAATATTTCCTATTGTGATATTTGGCAAATTATTTGAATTATAATTTTTTAAAAGATCATTTTCTCCATAAGTTTTTTTATCATCATTTAAATAATAACCATATAAACTTATATTTGATTTTCCTTTTACTTTTAATATCTGTTTAATTGGTTTAGGATGAATTACAGGAGAAATAGATAAACATATGTAGATTTCATCATCAGGATAAAGAACATATTCTGATATATTCTTGTATCTTAATCCTTCTATTTTTTCAAACCCATAATCGTATATATTGTTTTCATCTCTATTGTCAAAACTAGAATAAGAACTAGGAATTTCTACATTGAAAATCTCAGATGTGTCAGATTGAATATTTTCAAAAGTTTTATTGTTTTTTAAAGATCTTGCATCTTCAATATTAGTTAAAGTACGTGTTCCAACATTATATTCAATATTACTACCGGCAGGTAATTCAAAGTCAAAATTTAACAAATGCGAGGCAATTGCATTTTTAGAAAAAGCAGGTAATCTACATGGTGAGTTAATATTAATCGAACCTGAAAAATCTAGAATTGTTGTTAAATTATTGTCATCTAATAAATTTAAATGATTATTATATTCTATAACTTTTATATTATCAAAATTGTTTTGAGACAATAAAGATATAAAATTTTGTTGAGACAAAGCAGAATTTTGATTATTGCTTATAATGTCATAAGGAGGAGCAATAAATAAAACATTTCCTGTGTTTATTATCTCTCTAACATAATCATATGAATTAATTATAGAATTACTTTCATATGAAAATGAAGGCAACTTAGGATCATAATTATTGTTTTCTTTGTACACTCCGCCTAAACTGGAATCACCAATTGGAGATCTTCTTGCTTGAAGACTGTATTCGTCTAAGTTGCTCTCGGTCTTTAAAAAATCATATAAACCAATTGATAAACTATTATTTGAATTATTGATAATGTCAGTACTTTTTTCATTTAAATTTAAACAAACAGGTGAGAAAGGTCTTTTTAAATTATTTATACTGACGCTGTTTTCAACCTTTTTTTGCTTTATAATATGGTAATTTAAAACAGCATTAATAGGTTCTTCATAAAAAGAATTATCTTCCTCTTTTTTGAATTCACATATCAACTCAACATTAGTAGAAAAAGACGTTCTTGTTAATACAAAAGGTTGCTGAATGTACTTTTTTAAAGAAATAAGATTCCTAGGCAAAGCATGAAATTTAGGATGAACAGGAAACCCAAATTGAGAAGTAGCTATACTTGCAAAAGGGAAAGAACGAATACCTTGATTTAAATTTTTCTTAATAATATGAGAAGGAGTATTTGTCAAGCAACATCTTTCAATAAAATAGTTTTTTACAAAAGAAAGAAATCCTGTAAAAGAATTAAAAAATTTTATTTTGTCGTTAATTCTTACAATATTTTCAAGTCCTGTGTAAGGTATATTATTAGAATTACCTAGACTGTCAATTCCTAGAAATCCTATGTTTCCAGCAGTATTCTTTTCCATATGATATTTTGGATAAATAATACCTCTATATTCCCATGCGTTTGTTGATGTATCCCAAATAACAAAAGGAGTATTCCATTTATGATATCTTCTTTTATAAGCTTGTACGTCATTTGCTAATCGAGAAGTATTAACACCTTCAGAAATATTAGTAATTTTTGAAAACTCTATAAAATCAGTATTTAAATCGACTTCATTCATTGTGTCTTTAAAAATTGAATTTTGAAATGTCATTAAAGCATATGAAGTCTTTGAAGCATTTAAGTCAATATTTATTACTTTTTCTTTTTTTTGATTGCTATTTAATAAAGAATAATTTCCTGTACTTTCAATTAAGTCTTTTCTATCTTTCTGGTAATCTACATTTAGATTTTCATATTGTTTATAAAAATCCGGATTTTCTGTTTCATTTAAAAGACCATATTGTCCATTCGTTATAAACATGCTGTCTGTTTTCGAAAATATATTTTCTCCTTGCGAATCATTATATAAGTTTTCAACAAATCCTTTGCTTTTATTTTTTGCTTTAATAAATTCCGGAAATTTCAATAATTCATTTATATTGTTTTTGCCATTATAATCTGAATTAAAATTGATATTAAATGATCCTGAAGTTGGTAGCGTTGAAGGTGTTGCAATATTTTTTGTAATATAGTTTGTAATAAAATAATCGTCAGAATATGTATTAGAATTTACTCTTCTTTTCCCACGTGGAATTTTTAGAAAATGATCAGTATTACTAAAACTTTGGTTTCCTACGCTTTTATTTGTTTGATCAAATATTATTGTATCTTTTTCATTAAAAGGTGAACTAGGAGATTGCAAAGAAGGATCTTCAATATAATTTTCATACCTAGGAATAGAGTCAAAGATAGAATTAATTTTTTCTATATTAATAAAAGATTTTCCTGATTTTTCATATGCATAATTTGAAAAGAATATGTTTTTATTATAGTTGTTTGCGTCTATTATTTTTATACTTTTATCTCTTTTTTCCATTTTTATTCTAATCCTTTAAATGCAATTGAACTTTTACCTAAACCTGTCGTATATGAATAATCAAATCCACACATACTGTATTTGTCATTTTTTTCATATTTTATTGTAGTACTATCTTTTAAATAATTTTCATAAAATATTTTTTGATTTTGATTTAAAGCTTTATAACTATTGTAAAAAGAACTATTATCATCATGATAATTTTCATTAAAATATCTTTCTAGATAGAATTCATACTCATAATCATAAAAAGGTTTAATTCTGTTTTTACTAATATCTTTTGTAACGATATGTGTCAAAGGTGAAATATATTCTTTTTGATTGGTTTGTTTATTGACATAAAAAGCATTTTTATTATTGATGTCAAGAAATTCAATATTTTTATTTTGGTAATTTATGTTTGTTTTTTCATAAAAATAAATATTTTCATGTCTAACGTTATGTGATGTGTTCATATCACAATGAAATTTATTAAAAGACTTCTCTTGATTTTCTTTGAACTGAATAACGTTAATTAATGAAAAAGGTTCTAAAAAAGTACCTTCTCTTAAATCAAGAGAGTTAGAATAATTAAGAGGATATGTCAATTCATATATGTAATTTTGTCTTTCAATTGAATCTTCAGGAATAAAAATACTTTCAAGAACATTATTTAAAATTTTAATAACGTCAGGAATTTGCTTATTTTCATTAAAAGAAGAATAAACCGCAGATAGACTTTCATCATTTTTTATATTTGTTAAAATGTTAGTAGAAGTTGAAACATGTTCTGTTTTATTTTCTAATTGTGTTACAACATTATTTTCTTTTTTATCTGAAAATGTCGAAGTAAATGGCACCTCATTTAATTTATTACTATTACTATCAGTATTCATATTTTTCGAAATATTAATAGAATCATTTTTCTTATTATTTCTTTTTAATACTGTAGTTTTAGATTTAAATCTAGTCGAAGGACTAGAAAAACCATTTAATCCAGGTAGACAATCGATAATAATTCCGGAAGAATTATCTCCTATTATTGTCATTTTTGTCACTTTATTTTTTTCTTCTATTACATATTCTAAACTATAATCACATACATTTTCTATATAAGGAATATTTTTAGATTTATCTAGTTTGATTTCTGTGGTCGACATTTTAATTTTTCATTATTTATATTTTATTAAATAATAAAATTAATCATAATCTCTTAAAATTCTTCCTTGTTTATTAAGATAATTTAAATTTCTTTTGCTGTTGAAAAGATTGATCAAGTTCATATCACCTATAATAGGAGTTTGACATTCGTATTGTTTATAATAAAATTTATGTCGTTCTAAAGAATGAGATTCAATAGTATATACATTATTAAAAAACTTAACTCTACTTGGAACAAATTGAGAAAGTAATTCTGTCAAAATATTGTCAAATATTTGATATAATTCATACAATGGCGTAATATTTGGATGTTCAGTAGTTATTCTTTGAAAGTATATATTTTGTAATTTTTCAAAATCAATATAGCTTGAATCATTCATACTTGAAAAACTTGATATATTGTTTGAAAAATAATTTAGTCCTGAAAATAGTAAAGATATGTCTTCATCTAGATGTTTTACATTTGACATTTCTATCGAGAATCGATTGTCAGATTTTCTTTTGTTTAAAAAATTGTTTAAATGATGTACAGGTGCAATTTCTTTATTTTCATTTTCAGCCATGTCGGTGTTAATATAACCTGCAATATCAACTTTATTATTAATATTAATTTCATCAAAATTAGTGTCGAATCTTTTAATATATAATGATTTTGTTTTTA
>JACCDO010259682.1_pt1 | contig 10941 bp, 9 predicted proteins | sample 7446101 | NCBI WGS metagenome assembly JACCDO01 (sample SAMN15323440, study PRJNA562643) | freshwater metagenome | isolation source: river surface water | place: USA:Blue River Watershed | collected 2017-08-16
TATGGGGACCCCATCTACAGGTGCTGGTTCAGGAGCTACAGAATCAGTTGTATCAAGTATGGAAGCTGCTAAATTAGATGAAGCGGCATTTAAGAAATTAAGTACAAGTTTTGAAAAATTAAATGATACAGCTAAGCACTTAGGTGATTTAGCAGATATGGCTAAATCAAGCAAGGATTTTACAAATAATACAAAAGATGCAGCTATAGCATTAGGTACTGTAAAAGATTCAGTTGCAAGTGTTGCAACTAATTTAGGAAGTTTTGCATCTGCTTCTGACGGTGTCAAAAATTTAAATGAACAATTTGTTACCATGACTAAAACCATGGAAGCAATGAATAACTATTATAGTAAATTATCTGAAGCTTCTAATGCTATGTCAAGTTCTGCTGCCGATGCAGTTAGAGCTAAAGAGCAAATTTCATTATTGGCTGACAACTTAACTAAGTTAAATCAGATTTACAGCAATATGCTAAATGCAATGCAGGGTCGTCAATAAAAAAGCATTAAACATAAAAATTATTTTAAAAACTAGTATACATGTCATTACCTAAGGAGCCGAGGCAAAAAATGATCAACATTATGTATTTAGTGTTGACAGCATTATTGGCATTAAATGTATCTAGCGAGATATTGAATGCATTCAAAACAATCGAAGAAAGTTTAACCAATGCAAATGTAATTATTCAAAAAAAGAATACCGACATTATCAAATCGCTACAAAATAAATTAGAAGATCCAAAGACTGCAGAAAAAGCAGCTATATGGTCACCTAAAGCAGCTGAAGCACAAAAATTATCTGACGAAATTTATGCTTATGTTGAGTCTTTAAAAGTTGGTTTAAAAAAAGAAGCTGGTTTGACCATAAAAGATGGTGTAGAGCATTATAACGATCATGATTTAAGTTCTACTACTAGGTATTTTTTAAAAGGAGCAAATCCTAATAGAGGTGCTGAATTATTAACAAGATTATCGGAATACAAAAATAAATTAGCCGCATTGGATCCAGGTATTGCGAAAGAGATTATTCCTACATTGCCATTAGATTTAACTATTCCTAAAACATCTTCTATTGCTGGTAAAAACGACTGGGGTTATGCGTATTTTAATATGACACCACCGATTGCTGCAGTAACTATTTTGACGAAATTTCAAAACGATATCAGAAATAGTGAATCTCAAGTAATGGAATATTGTCATAAAGAAATTGGTGAAGTTGAATTGGTGTATGATCAGTTTAATGCTTTTGCTTCTTCTAATTCACAATACTTGATGTCAGGAGAAGAACTAGTGATCACCGCAGGTGTTGGTGCATTTAGCAGTGCAGCAAAACCAACCATTAGTATTGATGGAGCAGTATTGCCTATTGGTCCTGACGGAACGGCTTCATTTAAATCAGTTGCAGGTTCTCCTGGTTTAAATAGTAAGAGAGTTAGAATTTCTTTCTTAAAGCCTAATGGAGAAACAGCAGTAGTTGAAAAAGATGTGAAATATACAGTGGGAACACCTACTGGATTAGTAGTATCAACTGACAAGACTAGGGTGTTCTATAAAGGCTTAGAAAATCCTTTAAGTGTAACTGGTGGCGGTGGTGCTGAAAAGGTAAATGTTAGTGTAGAGAGTGGCGCAGCAACTGTAAGAAAAGTAGGGCCTGGTCAATATGCTGTGAATTGTACTCAATTGGGTTCAGTAATATTAAATGTAAATGATGGTAAATCTACTAGCAAAGTGACTATTCCGGTAAAAAGAATTCCAGACCCAATTGCAATCGTAGGTGGTAGTGCTGGTGGAAATATGTCCGCAAGTGTATTTAGAGCACAACAAGGTGTTATTGCAGATCTTAGAGACTTTGTATACGATGGCATCAAATTTAATGTAGTTTCTTTCTACGTGATTTGTACCGGAAAAGGGTTTGATGAACCAGATTTTGAAGAAGTAAATGGCGCGAAATTTTCTGGCGGCGCTTCTGCATTAATTAAACGTTGCCAACCAGGTACAACTGTTACAATTGGTGAAATTAAAGTTAGTGAGCCAGGAGGTGGAACTAGAAAATTAGACCAAACAATTACTTTCATACTTCAATAAATATTGAACGGAATACTTTTAAAAAATATATGTTGAAATGAAAAAAATCTATTTAGTTTCATTGATTTTAATTTTTGTCTTTTCTAAGACTAATGTATTTGCGCAATTTAATTTACCTAAGAAAAAAGGCGCTACCAATAAAACTACAACAGAGAAAGAGGTGTCAACTCCTGCAACTCAACAGGAAGATCCTCCTGCACAATTCATTCCAATTCAAAAGCAAAGAAGTATTGTAGATTCAAATATTAAGCCAACAAAAGTTGTCGATACAACAGTCGCTGGAGGATTTAATAGTAGTAATAAAAAAAGTCTTAGAAATAATTATGCATTTTCATCTGAAAACAAAAAAAGAGGTAGTCTCAAAGATCGCTTTCCTTTGCCATATGAAAATTTAAGAGAAGAAGATGCTTTATTTAGTGAATTTCTATGGGAAGATATAGATGCAAGAGAAAAATTAAATAGACCTTTCATTTATCAATCCTATGATCAAGATGCAGATCAAAGGTTTTTTGCAATTTTAATGCGTGCTATTGAAAAAGAAGGAGTTACGCCATTTTCGCCAGAAGATGATCGCTTTACCACTCCGATTACCTTAGATGATATTAATGCTAATTTAAAAGGCACTTTGGATACGCAATTTGTCCAAAATGTAGATAATCCAAATATTTATGACACTACAATTTTCTATAATACTAAATTAGCTCCACAACCAGATTCTATCTATACATTCAGATTAAAAGAGCAATTTATATTTGATGGTAAAACAAGTAGAATGTATTGTAGAATAATTGGTATTATGCCTATTGCTACAATTAAAATCAATGATAAAATTATGAAAAGGCCATTATTTTGGCTTTATTATCCAGATTTAAGACCGATTTTAGCAAAAAGTGAAATCTATAATCCGAAGAATTATTCTAATAGAATTACTTGGGAAGAGTTGTTTGAAAGTAGGTATTTTAGTAGCACTGTTTATAAAACAACTATAGATAACTACAATGATAAGCCTTTAAATGTTTTATTTAAAGATCCAATGAGAAGATTATTAGAGGGGGAGAAAATCAAACAAAGGATATTTAATTTCGAACAAGAACGTTGGGTGTATTAATTTTCTTCTTTAGCAAAAGCCTCTAACAAGATTTTTGTTTTTTGCGCTCCAATAATTTCCTTTAGCAATGCAGGGCTAGCCTTCTTTACCTTATTGGCAGATTTAAAATACTGCAATAGTATTTCTTTAGTTTTAGGTCCAATGCCTTCAATATGGTCCAATCCAGTTTCTAGTGCACCTTTGGAACGTTTGTTTCTGTGAAATTGAATACCAAATCGGTGAACCTCATCTCTGATATTTCGAATCAATTTATGTGCCTCACTATTCCAGTTGAGCAAAATAGAATTGCTATCACCTACAAAAAACAGTTCTTCTATATTTTTTGCCAAGCCCACTATAGTTACTTTATCTTGAATTCCTAGTTCTGTTAATGCTTCCAATGCAGCATTCAATTGTCCTTTGCCACCATCGATAATCACTAATTGAGGTAGTGCTTCGTTTTTAGTTATTACAGAATGATATCTTCTATATACCGATTCCTTCATGCTGGCAAAATCGTTGATACCCACCACAGTTTTGATATTGAACTTTCTATAATCCGATTTACTTGGCACACCATTTTTAAAACACACCATTGCAGAAACAGGATAAGCACCTTGAAAATTAGAGTTATCAAAACATTCTATATGGGTAGGCACTTGCCCAAGGTGTAAAACCTCTTTCATCTCTTCTAAAACGCTATTAGGACTGGTATCAGTGACTAATAGTAAAGCTTGCTTGTGTTTCCATTCTTTAAGCGCATAGTCAGCATTTTTTTGAGAGAGTGCTAATAATTGTTCTTTTTCTCCAACTTTTGGAATGGTGTATTTGATTGAAGGAATGATGTCTTCGGGTTCAAATGGCACTATAATTTCGTTGGCAGTAGATCCAAGATTGGATCTAAAATAATGAATGGCAAATGCTAGGACTGTTTCTTTGGACTCTTCTAATGGAATAGATAAAGGCAACATATGTGTTTGAACGATTCTGCCATCTTGTACCATTAAGTAGTTTACATAGGCTTGATCTTCAAAATGTGCAATACTAAACACGTCCATTGCATGTTGTTGTTTAATATATACCACAGATTTTGTTTGGTATTGCTCTAGTTCTTCTATCTTTTTTTTGGTAAGCGCTGCTTTTTCAAAAGCTAAAGCACTTGCTTGCTCATTCATTTCCTTATTCAAATGGGCAATCAGAGGTTTTACATTGCCTTTCAATAAATGGGTAACCTGCTCTAAAGATTTTTCATAATCTTCTTCTGTTTGCAATCCTTGACATGGACCTTTACAATTGCCTAGATGGTATTCCAAGCAAACTTTAAATTTTCCTTTTTCAATATTTTTTGGTGAGAGTGGCAGGGTACATGTTCTTAAAGCAATACTTTCTTTGATATGTTTGATTAATTCTCTAACTGCAAATACATGTGTAAAGGGTCCATAATAAGTGGAGCCGTCTTTTATTTTTCTTCTAGTCAAAAATACTCTTGGAAAATGTTCATTTTTGATAACGATATAAGGATAAGTTTTATCGTCCTTTAAATTAATATTATACTTTGGTTGATAGTTTTTGATCAACTCATTTTCTAAAATGAAAGCATCATGTTCTGAGTTTACAATGGTAAACTGAATATCTTGTATCTTTTGAACTAGTTCGATGGTCTTTAAACTATGTTGGTTAGCATTAAAATAAGAACTCACTCTGTTTCTTATATTTTTAGCCTTCCCTACGTACAAAAGCTTGCCCTTTTCATCAAAATATTGATAAATCCCTGGTTCCTGAGGTAGGCTGGCCTGTATTTTCTTGAAAATTTCTCTTTCCATGTGAGTAAGGGCAAAAATATGAAGTATTTTTGGGCTATGGAATTATCTGTAAATATACCTGCACTTTTATTTCCGGCAATCAGCTTGATTATGCTGGCCTATACCAATCGTTTCTTGGCTTTATCTAATAGGGTAAGGGTTTTGCATGAAAAATACAATCAATTGGAACAAAGACATATCATCTTTGGTCAAATTAAGAATATCAAATATAGAATCAAATTAATCCAAAGCATGCAATCCTTTGGCGTGGCATCTTTGTTGTTATCTATTGTTTCTATGTTCTTTATTTATATTCAATATCAATTGGTAGCACAATTTGTATTTGGGATAAGTTTGATCACTTTTTGTATTTCTATAACTATTTCACTTCTTGAAATTAGATTAAGCACCAAAGCTATCGAGCTTGAGTTAAGTGATATGGAAGGATTGGAAGATCCTACGGTGATGGAATACTTAAAAAAGAAATTTGAAAGAGAATAAGTTAATTGGATTTTCTTTCTCCAATCTGTTGTCTCCACATGGCATAATACAAACCTTTCTCTTCTAACAAACTTTGGTGTGTCCCTTCTTCAATCACCTTTCCTTTTTCTAGTACATAAATTCTATTGGCATGAATAATGGTACTTAATCTATGCGCAATCATAATAGTTATCTGATCTCTCTCTGTAGATAGTTCCCTGATGGTATCTGTAATAGATTCTTCTGTTATACTATCTAAACTAGAAGTGGCTTCATCAAATATTAATAAATGTGGATGTCTTAATAGCGCTCGAGCAATGGATAATCTTTGCTTTTCTCCACCCGATAATTTTAATCCACCTTCTCCAATCACTGTGGCTAATCCATTTCCACCCTTGTCTAATATATTGGTGCAACTTGCTTTGGTTAAGGCTTCTAACATGGCTTCGTCTGTGGCTTCAGGTGCTACAAAGGCAAGGTTTTCTTTGATGGTTCCTGCAAATAGCTGGGTATCTTGAGTAACAAAACTTATTTGATTTCTCAAGGCATTCATATCAATATTTCTGGTATCTGTTCCATTCACCAATATCGATCCTTCTTGATTGGTATATAACCCTACTAATAGTTTTACCAATGTACTCTTTCCTGCACCGGAAGGTCCAACAAATGCCACTGTCTCTCCTTTTTTAGCAATAAAATTGATATTATCAATCGCTTTGAAATTAGCAGTTTGATGTTGAAAGCCTACATTTTCAAATGCCAATTGTTCTATAGCACCTACATTGGTTGGGTTAGAAGGTGTTTGTTCAGTTGGCTTATTCATCAAGGCTTCAAAATTTTGTAATGAAGCTTCTGTTTCTCTATAGCTCATGATGATGCTGCCAATTTCTTGCAAGGGTCCAAATATAAAGAAGCTATAAAATTGCAAGGATATTAATTGACCTACCGTTAAGATCTCTTTAAAAATTAACCACATTAAGGTAAATGTGATCACTTGTCTAAGTGCATTCACCATAGTTCCTTGAATAAAACTTAGGGAACGAATATTTTTAACCTTCTTTAATTCTAATGCAAGAATTTTATAAGTATTGTTATTTAATCTATTAATTTCTTGTGTAGTTAATCCTAGGCTTTTCACTAACTCTATATTTCTTAAGCTTTCTGTGGTAGTTCCTGCTAGGGTAGTGGTTTCCTTGACAATATTTTTTTGAATAGATTTAATCTTCTTGCTTAATAAATTGGTTACATAAGCAATCATACTTGCACCCCCAATATAGATAGGTATAATGGACCAATGTAATCTAGTAGCGTAGATACTCACAAATACCACACTCACGATGATACCAAATAAGACATTCACCACATAGCTAATGAATTTTTCACAATCAGTTCTCGCTTTAGTTAAGATAGATAGGGTTTCACCACTTCTTTGATCTTCAAAAGCCTGATAAGGTAATTGCATGGAATGTTTTAATCCATCTGTAAATAAGGCAGCCCCAAATTTTTGAATAATTACATTCACTACATAGTCTTGAAATGCCTTTGCGATTCTACTGACCATGGCAGTGCCTACCAATAATAATAGCATATTGCCCACGCCCTTTAAAAAAGCTGCTTCATCTCTAGCATTGCCATTGGCATCCATAAAAGGACTTTTAGCAAACTGATCAATTAATTTACCAAAAATCATTGGATCAAATAAAGAGAAGGTTTGATTAATGGCAGCTAATACAAATGCCAATAAAACCAATGGCCTGTAAGGCCTAATATATTTAAAAAGTATTTTCATAAAATGTTGGTTGAATCTAATGCCATTTAGCATTATTTGTTTTCAGTCTCGTCTTTATATAATTGATTGTATCTGTCTAAGCAGGCAATTACTTCTGCCACGCCTTCTTTCTTTTCTGCACTTGTTACAAAAGCTTCAGGTAGGAATGGGAAATGCTCCTTTAAAGTATCCAACATGGCTTTTACGTTGCGTGCCACTACGCCTGGCTTTTCTTTATCAGATTTAGTGAAAATTAAAGTTATAGGTATTTCCCATTGATACATCTGTTCTATAAATTCAAGATCAATTTTTTGAGGAGCATGCCTGCTATCAATTAATACAAAAACTCTACATAAATTGGGGCGTTTTCTTAAATAGTTCTCAATCATTTGCTCCCATCTTCTTCTGCTGCTTTGAGAAACTTTTGCGAAGCCATATCCTGGTAAATCTACAATATACCATTTATCAGAAGGGCCTTTAACACCACTATTGCTTATAACTTCGAAGTGATTGATTAATTGTGTTTTTCCAGGAGTCCCCGATGTTTTAGCCAAATTTTTTTGTTGCACAATGGCATTAATGATAGAGGATTTACCAACATTACTTCTTCCTATGAATGCATATTCTGGAGCCTGTAGTTTTGGACAAAGGTCAAAACTAGGACTAGATATTAAATAAGTGGCTTTGGTTATTTTCATGTATTGGTAGTACTTTAAATGAGTACTTCTCCTGTCATCTCTTTTGGTATTGCAATATCCATCATTTTTAATATACTTGGAGCAATATCTCCAAGTTTACCTGCTTTCACAGTGCCCTTCCACTCCTTATCAATGACGAACAGCGGAACTAAGTTGAGGGTATGTGCAGTATTGGGGCTTCCATCCTCGTTGATCATAAAATCTGCATTACCATGATCTGCGGTTAGGAAGATAGTATATCCATTAGCTAATCCAGCAGTTACAATTTTTTCAACACAGCTATCTACTGTTTCAACAGCTTTTACGACTGCACTAAAAATACCTGTATGACCGACCATGTCTGCGTTGGCATAATTCAAGCATATAAAGTCTGCAGTACTTGCATTAATTTCTGGCAATAATTTATCGGTTAATTCTGCTGCGCTCATTTCTGGTTGTAAATCATAGGTAGCTACTTTTGGAGAAGCGGCCATGATTCTTGATTCACCTTCAAAGGGAACTTCTCTACCACCACTAAAGAAAAAAGTAACATGAGGGTACTTTTCTGTTTCAGCAATTCTGATTTGTTTTTTATGATTAGCTGCTAACACTTCACCTAATGTATTCACAAGATTATCATTTTCAAAAATCACATGAACATTTTGAAATGTTTCGTCATATTTGGTAATGGTGGTATAGTGTAAAGAAAGCTTTTTCATATTAAACTCATGAAAATCTTTCTGTGTCAATACTTCTGTAATTTCTCTACATCGATCTGTTCTAAAATTGAAACACAATACTGCATCGCCTGCTTCGATGGTTGCAATAGGTGATCCGTTTTCTACTAAAACGGTAGGCTTGATAAACTCATCTGTGATATTTTTTGCATAGTTAGATTCAATAGCCGCTGAAGCACTAGTAGCCGTTTCTCCAATACCGTTCACTAAAGCATCATATGCTAATTGAACTCTTTCCCAACGCTTATCTCTATCCATTGCATAATATCTTCCACTCACAGTAGCTATTTTGCCTACTGATCCAGCTAAGGCTTTTTCTACATCTGTCACAAAAGTCAATCCACTTTTAGGATCGGTGTCTCTTCCATCTGTAAAAGCGTGAATAAATACTTTTTCTAAACCCTCTGCTTTGCATATTGCACAGATTGCTTTTAAGTGACTCGTATGTGCATGAACACCACCATCACTTACTAAGCCTAACAAATGTAAAGGCTTATTATTTTCCTTTGCATATTGAATAGAAGCCAGCAAGGTAGGGTTGGATGCCAATTCACCGTCTCTAATAGCCACATTAATTCTTTGCAATTCTTGGTATACAATTCTACCTGCTCCTAAATTCAAGTGGCCCACTTCGCTATTACCCATTTGACCATCAGGTAAACCTACTTGCTCCCCGCAGGTAACCAAAGTGCTATGAGGATATTGATTATATAGACTACTTACAAAAGGAACGCTTGCATTCTGAATCGCATCTGCTTTTGAAACCTGTCCCAAGCCCCAACCATCCATGATGACTAATATTACTTTTTTCGACATAAAATCTTTAATTTGTACCTCAAAGGTCCAAAAGAGTAAGCACATTTCAAACTTTAAGCCCTTATAATACCTATAAAATGCAGCTATTTCGTAAATACCTACTGATAATTTCTTTTTTATTTTCATTTAGTAGTCTTTTTGCTCAAAATGATACTGAAAACCTCGTGCAAATTTTACAAACAGCGAGTTTTAATAATCTCTTACCTTATTGGGGTCAACAAGTAGAAGTAAATATTATAAAGCAAATCAATCAAAAACAACTAAGTGCAAATGCTGCGAATGAGCAATTACAAGCATTTTTTAATCAACAAAATATTATTGGTTTTGAGAAAACAGCAGAACGTAAATTGGGAAACACTATTTATGTCACAGGTAAATTAATTTCATCGAAAAATAAATACAGCCTCACCTTATTGTTAGAAATTTCTAAAAAAGGGATTGAAATTCTTAGTGTCAGAATAAGTTAAATTGTATGAGTAAGAAAAATAAAGGGACATCAAGTCCCATGGTATATAGTACAGATCCAAACTTTAAAATAGAAGTAGAAGAAGAAAATATCGAAACTTTGTCTCCTGCAGATCAAGTATTAAGCGTTATTTTAGAAACCAAACATAGAGCCGGTAAAACTGTTACTATAGTGTATGGATTTGTGGGTGCAGAAGAGGACATGAATGTTTTAGGTAAGTCCTTAAAAAATCATTGTGGCACTGGAGGTTCAATAAAAGATGGTGAAATCATTATTCAAGGGGATCACCGTCAAAAAGTTTTTCAGTATTTACAAAAGAAAGGATATAAAAAAGTGAAATTAAATTAGAAATATACTTCTAGATTTAAACGATCCTTTAATTCTTTCACCAAAGGATATTGTTCCGCAATTCTTTCAAATTTTTGTTTACTGTTCAATCTTAAATGTAAAGGCACGTCTTCTTTTTCACCTGCTGCAACTAAGATGCTAAATTGTATGGCTCTATTTTGAAAACGATCCCATATTTTTTCCATTACAGTCATTCTTTCCTGCTCTACAAATTTTTGTGCCACCAATGCTGGCACTGTTACAGTAAAATGAATAGGATCTTCTATTTGTAATTCAGCTGACTTAAAAGTACCTGCAGAAGAATGCTTGGTAGTGGTTTCTAAATAAGCGGTGTATTCATTCCAAACCGCTTGTAAGGTTTCGATGTCCAATGGTTTGGATTCTTTGACTTCTTCAATTTGGTATTGACTTCCGTATTTTTCTTGCAGCGCTGCTAATAAGTTTTTCTTATTGCCGTTTTGATCTACTGGAAGACTTTTAGCAGATTTGGTATCTTTTGCTGGTGTAGATTCAGCGACCATTTGATTCATTGGCTCTGCTGCTTTAGCAGTAAGAGACGCTTGCTTCTTTATAGGAATATCTACAGCAGTTTCAATAACTAATTTGGCTTCTTTTGAAACAACAATATTGCTTAAAGGAATAATTTTCTTGGTCTTGATAGGATAGTGTACGTCA
>JACCDO010063849.1_pt1 | contig 10940 bp, 10 predicted proteins | sample 7446101 | NCBI WGS metagenome assembly JACCDO01 (sample SAMN15323440, study PRJNA562643) | freshwater metagenome | isolation source: river surface water | place: USA:Blue River Watershed | collected 2017-08-16
AATGACATTTCTGCATAGTCGTCTTTCGCTTCCATTGTGCCTGTAGAAATTGGGCGACCAATGTTGTATGTACCGTCAACTGGGTTATTGCCAGTAGCGTTGTTGAAATCACCAGAGAATGCTGTGTTAGCTTCGTTGTATAGAGCTTCGTTACGGCCATTGAATCCGCTAATGTTTGTATTAGCACGATTAGTACCATATGTTGCTCTCATTGCGAAGATAAGTCCTGTTGGACCAGTCATTGGCTGAACGCCGCAAATGTCATATGCCATTAGGTTAGGCATTGCACGACGTACTAAACCGATAAGGATAGGATCGTACTTTTGAATACCATCAGTTGCGCTGATGTTGTTTGAAGGTGTTTCAAACAATGATTGGCGCTCTTCGCGAAGTGCCTTCTCTTGGTTCTCTAATAGAACCGCTGTTACTTGACGCTTGTACGCATCCTTAATCTCTGGAAGATCAGGGTGCTCAAGCACTGCTTGCCATTTCTTTGAGGCTTGTTCTGATAAAAACATTTTTACTCCTTTTTGGATAACTTAATATTTATAAGTTATGCTCTTTTGATTGTTCTTGATAAGGCTTTAGCATAAGCAGATACTGTTGAATCAGATTCTACAATCTGTTCTTCAGATGTATCTTCTACTAGAGTTTGTGAATTAACTGCTTGCTTAGTGTCTTTATCTCTTGGGAAATAGTTTTCCTTGATTACGGAAACTTTTTCTTTGTAGATATCAGCACCATCAAACTCCACACCTTCTAATAGCTTTGTCAACTTCTTAACTTCGGTATCAGCTAAATCGCCAGACATTTCCTTAATGATAAGGTCTTTCTGTAGATTTGTTGCTTCTGCTTTTAAGCTAACGTTGTTTTCAATCTGTTTACTTAGATCATCTTCTAACTCTGCAACTCTGCCTTGTAATTCACTCATTACATCATATTTTTCTTCAGGCACTTCAATGTAATGTTCCTTGAAGAGCGCCTTAAGACCTGTGATAAAGTCTTCCGCAATTTCAGTGCGTAGACCTTGTTCAATTGATAGTTTGTTTTCTTCCATGTATGTTTCAACAACATAGTTCATATATGCGTCTACTTTTTCTACAATGGATTGTTTGTATTCGCTGAATTCTTCAGCATACTTTTCTTCTAGAGCTTTGGAAACATTTTCCATTTCGTTATTTACTTTTGCAATAACGGCTGCTTCAAAGATTGAAGTTGCTTTCTGTTTGAATTCTTCTGAAATGTCTTCGCCGAAGATAGCGCTAATATCTACAGTAGTTTCTGCAACTACTTCTTCATCTTCTGTAGTTGTTACTTCTTCTGTAGTTTGATCTTCAGCTGTTATTTCTTCATCTTCAGCAACTAAGTTCTCTTCCTCAGTTTCTTCTTCCTCATGAATACCTGTATTCTGTGGAATAGTCTTTAGGTCGTGTGTTGTTGTGAAGTTTGGTGCTTGTCCAACTGGACCCTTCATAGCAATAGTATTCTTTGAAATACCTTTTGCTGTGATAGCTCCTTGGTTAGCATCTTTTTCGTCTCTTGTTTCAAAAGACGCGTTCTCAGAATCACCTTGCTTAGGAGAAGCAGAATCCCCTCCATTGGCAGATTTAACTGAGGAATCTTTGCTAAGTCCCTGCGCTCCCATTGCTCCGGCCTCGTCCAGTGATGCCTTCACATTAACGCGTTCTAGCAATTCCTTAATTTTACTTTCTACTGACATTAGAGTCTCCTAAATGTAATGAATATACTCAATCAATATTTATAATTCTAGTTACCTAGACAATTCGGATAAGAATTGTTGGAAGACTTTTAATTTCTCTTCCTCTAGGTTTTTACTAGATGCTTTTCTAATTTGCTTTTGAGCAGTCTCTACTTGCACTGCTGTCCAAATACCATTCTCTAAAATCCATTCTGCGGATTCCATAATGCCTTGTACAAATGCATCTGGGGCTGAAGGATCGGCCACAATATCTACGGTTGCTAGATGAAAGTCATCTTGCACTTCGTTTATACCTCTTGAGTTCATCTTTAGAGAACCCAAACCTCTTGTGGATACTCCTAGTTGAACTTCGTTTTCTATTAGGTTCTTAGCAATAACGCCCATAGGGGTTTCTAAGATTTTTGCCTTACCATATACATCCTTACCTTCCATTCTTAGATCGGTAATTAAGTGTGATACTTGATGTAGGTTAATAGATGGATTATCTGGATGACCTAGTTCACCCAAGGAACGCTTAGCACCAATCAAGTTTTGATACTTGCTAACTTCGCGCTCCATAATACTACGGCCATATGTTCTGCCGTTTTTATTGTCTGTGTCTGATTGAGCAAAGATGCCTTCAATGTAAAGGTTCTTTTTACCTTGTGATTCTTCCACAAGGTATTTGACATCCTGTGCTACTTCTTTAATTAGTCTCATGTAAGTTCCTTAAGGTGTTGGTCTCTGCCATATTGGAGTAGGCTCGGTGAAACCATCTGGCTTAGAAATATGGAAATATACCAATGAGTTTGCTGGCATTGCTACACTAATATTAGCGCTATTATTTGCAGTGTCAGAAAAACCTAGCATCTGTGACATTGACCAGTTATCATTTCCATTAAGGTATAAAATGTTTACGCCACCTCTGGAAACAACAATAGGCAATGAACCAGGTGTAGACCACATCATGCCGGTAATATTCATTTGAACATTTGGCTGATCTACTATCTCATCTGGAAGTGCAACATCAAGACTTGTAATAGTAGCGGCACCATCGCCTAATACTTTTACAACTGCTTGTTGTCTAACTTTCTTTAATACCGTTCTTACTATTGGCATTTAATCCTCACTTCTTTGCTGTCTTTGCTGCATCCTTAAATGCATCTGCAGTTGGTGCGCCTTTACTACCTGGCTTTCTCATACGCTCACCACTACCTGCAGCAATACGTTTTCTTTTTGCGTGAATGTTAGCATATAAACCTGGTTTGGCTTCGTCGATAATTTCTTCTTCAATATGCTGACCGTGTTCGCAGATGCAAGGGTCTACTTGACATACTGGGCAAATGTCTGCCTCTTCTTTCATTTGTGGCTTCTTACCTGTTTGTGGTACGCCCATTTTCTTTTGTAGGTTCTTTAATTGATCTTCATCCGAACCGCCAGTTAAAGCCTTACCTACTTTCTTAGCAACAGTCTTAACAGTATCCATCATACCTTCATCTTGTTGCTCAACATCTTCTTTAGCTAATTTGTTAGCTGCTTTCTTAATGTTGTTTAAGCGATTCATAACCTTACCTAAGGTGTTACCTGTTTCGCTAGGTGATTTATTTCCACCAGCATTCAAAGCATTAGAAGCCGCATTCATGGATGCCTTGGTTACATAAGAAGCCATTGTAGTCTTTTTTAATTCATCGACTTGTTCAACTTCCTCGTTGCGCTTAGCTCCGTATGAAGCACCTAGTGCCATACGAATACGTTCCTTCTTAGACTTACCGGCAAATTTCGGATTGTCAGAATGTACGAAATCTGATATCCATTTGCCCGTAGGATCAGATGCCTTTAGTTTTTCTAAAAGCGTTTCTTCTCTAAGATTATTGAACTGCTTCATCTTCTTCTTCTTTCTTGCCTAAGGATGCTGCTATTTCTTGTTTTCTATTATCCAAAGCTGTAGTTAATTTATCTGCCATTGCTAGCTTAAAATTATCTAAAGCTCCAGCTTCGTTGTTACTTAAAATATTATCTACCATATTTTGGATTGCTGTTGATTCCATAATTATTCCTTATTGATTATTATTTATCGGCTGAAACTGTTGCTGCATTCCAGGATCCATAGGCTGGCCTGGGGGCATACCTATTTGAGGAGGTGGAGGTTCAGCTTTAATTTCAGTTTCCAATGTATCAATATCTTTATCAGACATTCTCAACACATTCTTCTTAACATACTTTTGACTATAATATGTTCCTACATAAGGAGTAATCATATTAAGCAAGTCAAGTTGATTTCTCAAATTCTCAGCATTCTTCATCTCATCAAAATATTGATCCTGAGCATATCTATATTGGATCTTTTCCTTTATAGAATCCCAATCCTTTTCAGTCAACACACCTTTTAATATTAAGTGTGTCTTCAAAATATCGTTAAACATCACATTAAATTTCTTGCGAAGTCTACCTACGAATTTAGCAAACTTCAATTCGTCTCTAGTAATTTCTGTAGCTCTACCAAAAGATATGCCTTGTTGAGGCTGTAGTCTTGATAAAGGTACATTCAATGCTTGATACAACTTAGTTTGAAAATAATTAATATCTTCAATCTGGCCTAGATTTTCTCCGCCTTGTAAAGTTGTAATTTCTGTTCCCTTACCACCTTCTCGGCGAGGCAACCAGAAATCTTCAAGCATCGACATAAATTTTCTATCGTCTCTAACTTCACCAGTATTAGAGTCGTAAACAATCTTGTTTCTATAGCGAGCCATAATATCCTTTAGATATTGCTCGGCTTTGATCTTAGGCAAATTACCTACATCAATATAAAATATTCTTCTTTCAGGTGCTCTGGCTAATCTATAAATTACCAAAGCATCTTCCATCATCTTAAGTTGGTTGACTGGTTTAATTGCTTTATGCAAATGACCAACAACTAAATTCTTTTCTAGGTCCATCAATCCAGAAGGAACAAAAGTAATTGAGTCGGGACTAATTTTTAAACCCTGATTTGGCAAGTTAGAAAAAGAACCAGGATTATAAGATATACCCTTTTCATTATAGATGAAAAATTCCTCAGCGGATACTATCTTATCAACTCCTGTTTTAGGATCTTTCTCTTTCTTTATCTCTCTTACTTTTCTTACTTTTCTAGGATCTAATTGTATTAATTCTACAACCCCTCTCTTGGGGTTCTTCATATCAATAATCTTTTGAAAATACAATCTTCCGTCTACATACCAACGTCTAAATAGATCATAACCTTTACTATTGAATTCCATCATCTCTAGAATTTTTTCAAATTCATTGTCGATAGTTTCTTTTATATCATCAGGTATATCTAACTTATCAAGATTAATTTTTACAATATCATCATCGTCAACCGCTGCAATAGCTTCGGTTACAATTTCATCTACTGCACCAGAACAATCTGCATAACTAGCTGCTTCTCTATAACGAGTAATTAGCTCAGTTTCAGATTTTGCTGTAGCATCTAAATCTACATACGTGCCAAAATAACCGCCCGCTTGAAAGCCACTACTATTAATATTAGTGACACCGTCCTCAGGCAATGGTGTAGCATAGTCCTGATTACGTTTATCAATCGGATCCTCATCTTTGGCAACAGTATAACCAAATATTTTAAAAGCCATAATTTAATTCACTTAAAAATTTTAACCTAACGATGTAATAGCGTCAACTAACTGTTGTGCAGGATTATTAGAGAATTCAAAACTCTGATACTGGAATGACACTTGGAATGTTGATAATTGATCATTGGATCCAAAGTCTAAACCTACTGCACTAATGTCGGTTGGGAAAGCACCAATTAATTTATATTGTTTTAGAACAGCACCATTACGATCTAGTTGTGAAACAAACATATCTGTCTGATACTGTGATGGTTGTAAAGCACCAGTTTTATTTGCAACGTTTTCAATTCCGTTCATCCATTGTTCCATTGCTGTTCTAATGGTGAATCCGGAATCGTTAATTACTGTACATGTGAATGGAGCGAACTCTCTATCACCTGCCATCTTAATTAAACGTCCTCTGTAATATACTGGAGCAACGCCGATTGTCTGTCCAGGCAATTCTGCAACTGTGACTAAAAATGGTGATTTAGTAACAGCTGCTGCTCTTCCCGCAACATAGTTCGGGAATGTTAACTGAACGGCGAACTGATTCGGTCTCGCTCCGCCGTTGGTTAACTCAGCCTTAAATCTTTCTACATTAAATGGTATTGCCATTTCTTATGCTCCTATTATGCGCCTACTTCTTCGAATGATACACCACTTCTTGTAGCAACGAAGTTCAACTGGATAAAGTTAATAGCACGTGCTGGCTTAATGTAGATGTCTGCGACAAATTCATTTCTATCTACAATTTCTGCAGTGTTATTTGTCTCATCGCAAACCACACGGAAGTCAGTAATACCACGGCGTCCTTGTACGTCTCTTAAGAATGGTTCTACAAGATTTCTAAATTGTGCTCTTGTGAATGAATCATTGAATTCAAACAACTGGAATTTAGCTGCTGTAGAAATTGCTTTCTCTAATACAATGAACAATCTGCGAACGTTGATACGATCAAATGCACTTGGTCTAGCTAGAAGAGTCTTGTCACCAAATAGTAATGTTCCTTGTCCTGGGAATGTTACTACTGGGTTAATGCCCTTCTTGTATAGAGTATCTCTATCTGTCTTAGATGGAGAATATGCTAGTTTAACTACATTCTTAATTACGCCTCTGTTGTAACCAGCAGGTGAGAACCAAGGATCAGCCACATAGTCTGTTCTTGCAGATAGACCAGCAACATCTCCGTTCAATGGAACATATCTGTACTTGTCGTTGTAACGGTCATACTGATACTTCCAACCTGTATCTAGAACAGCGAATGAAGAATTAGTTAAACTGTTTCTATATTCAATAATGTTATCTGCAGCATTGCTTACATTAACCACGTCTGAATATTCAGGTGATACAAATACTACACAATCTCTTCTTGATTCAGCAATACCAATAACAGTATTAACAACACCAATATTTGTTGTTGGACCCATTGGCATTAAGCTTACGTCATACAACTCGTCGTTAGAGAATAGCTCATAACCACCTTGTACGTTTCCTGCAGATACGCTAGAACCATCTGAACCTCCAGACAATGTAGAAGTTACGTTAGCACTTAGTGTAGTAAATGTCTTACTTGCACTAGTTGTGCCCCAGTTTGTTCCTGCAGTAGGATGATCCAAGAACCAAATATAATTAGATTGGTTGTTGATTACATCTTTGTAGTAATTTGTAGATTGGTCAGAGTTCTTAGCATCAGATGCCTTAGACAAGAATGAGAACTTCTCTAAAACAGAACCAGCAGAACCTGTCCATGTACCATTTGCATCTACAACGATAACATGTAGTTCGTCGTTTGCGCCGCTTCTTGAAGAAACATATGAAGATGTTCCTGGTGCTGCATCAAACTGTGAAGCATATTGCCAACCTGTAAATGAGTTGCTATCAGCAACAGATACCTTAATTGAGTTACCTAGAGCACCTGGGTACTTGGCAGCAAATTCGCCAAAGCCAAAACCACCTGTGCTATGTGATGCTAAATAATCATCGTCGTTTTCTATTAAAGGTGTGCTCAAACCGATAGATGCTGTAGCAGTTGCTGCAACATTAGATGTATCTATAATTGTTACATTCGGTGCGGCTGTGTAGTCTGAACCTGCGGTTGTAATAGTTACACCGGTAACGCTATAACCTACTTCTGCGGTTGCTCTTGCATTACTTGAAACATAAGCCACATCTTGTGTTGCAGGTGTTATAACCACATTAGGTGCAGATGTAAAACCAGAACCTCTGTTTGTTACTGTAATTGCATCAATTTGTGCTTCAATACGAACGGTTATTGCTGCAGCAGTCCCGCCGCCACCATTCTTATTGATTGTTACGTTAGGTGTGTTTGTATATCCGTTACCTACAGATACAATAGTAACAGTATCAATATAGCCATAGCCAATATTTGCTGTAACTACAGCATTAGAACCAATAGATGCATTAGCTACATCGTTACGATTAATTGTTACAGTAGGTGCAGTTAAATAACCATTGCCGCTATTAACAATAGTGAATCCTGTAATTGTTCCATTAGCATCTAGTGAAACGGTTGCATTAGCGTGTTGTCCACCAGCAACAAGCCCGCCACCGCTAAAGGTAACAGTTACATTAGAAGACTTGTATAAATTACCACCATTGGTAATATTTAATCTTTCTAGTTTGTAATGGATAACAGGAGTTAAACTACCGTTACCATCAATTACAATATTGGAAGCGCTGCTATAGTTGTTACCGCCAGATTGAACAGTAACTGCTGCAATCTCGCCTTGGCTTAATGTTGCAACAGCTGTTGCTCCGGATCCTGCTCCGCCAGAGAAACTAACGGTTGGAGGTGTGTTATATCCGAAACCTCTAGCAACCATAGATACGGAATTAATTCCACCAGTTGAAGACAGAGTTACGTTACCTTGTGCTCTAGTACCGCTAGGTGGTGCATCAAAAGTAACAGCAACAGAATTAACTGATGTAAATGTATTTGGACTATTTGTAATAGTAACGCCGGTTACAAAACCAATTGGGTTAGAAACAGCATTCTTTGCGTCAGCTTTGTTTACTACACGAACAACTTTTAAATTGTTTCCATAAGATAAGAAGTTTGCTGCAGTAAAGAAATAGCCAGCAGTTGTGTCGTCAGGTTTTCCAAAGGTTGAAACTAAAGAACCTTCTGTGTCTACGGTTGTTGGCTTGTTCACAGGACCCCATTGGAAAGCACCTGCCAATGCTCCAGCAGCAGTTGCTACCTGAGGTACAACAATACTCTTATCCTCTTCGGTAACTACTACCCCAGGTGAAAGCTGAAATGCCATCTTCTTCTCCTTGATAATTTTATAGAATATCTATAATTTGATTTCTATTTATTTATAAGTATCAGGCTTTAGACTTTTCTAGCCAATTTAGTACAACATCATTCATATTTTTCTCTCGTCCATCCTTAAACCACATATCGTCTTCTGTGATTTCGGCGGTCAATCTTTCCGTAGGCCCTTCATCTATGATTCCAAATGGGGTTAGATTTTCTTCGATTTGCTGGAATTGTTGCTCATATAATATTTTTCTCAGATTAGTATCCGTCAAATCCTTGAAAAACGATTCATTTGTTGCCCATGAGAATAGCACCAGACACATTACTAAATCGTCATTGTATCCTTCGTCTGCTTTGAAATACCCCTTATTCTCAATAAATGTAGATATTTCTCCGATTATATCTGCATCGTGAATCAGAAGTTTATTTCCCTCGACCAAGCTCTTAAATGTAGTACAGCCCAAACGCTTAACCTGTTTAGTAGTTCTGATACCCAAAGTAGCCCCAGGAGAGAATCCCCCAGAAAGATACTGTCCGGATTTTGAATTATTACCAACGAAGAATACGTTTTCGTATTCTAGATCAGAATACAAAGAGTCTGCAACTTGCTGACCATTATCGTTTATTTCAACTAAACAGTATGCTTTGTTATAGTCCCTAGCCACCTTATAGATTATGTTAGGGAACATCAAGGGACTCACCTTATTATTTCTATATTTGGCTACAACAGTATATGGATACTTGGTAATATCCACAACGGTAAACGCTGAGTAATCTCCACCGACACCCCTAGAAGTATCCGCCACTAGCATGTAAACTTTGTTCTCATCTGGCTCTTCCAGAATGTCTAAACCATCCTTACTATATTCATACTGTTTCGGAGACATTCTACCGATAGTGTCAGGATTAATTAATGTATTGGATGATCCTAAGAATCTGCACAAAACTTCCTGGTTGAACTTTAGTTCACCTAGAATAGATCTTTGCTCTTCGGCCCACTTATCATCTCTACCCGGAATCTTGCTATAATGTATGAACATTGGAACAAAGCCATTTAAGCCTTGTTCAGCATCATTCCAAAACTTCCAGAAGTGATTATATCCTAGCGGAGTAGATGTTAGAAGAATCTTGGTTGTAGTACCCGCAGAAATTGTAGGGTAAACAGATGTGAAAAAGTCTTCAGCAACATTGTTTGGAATAATAGCTGCTTCGTCAATGTACAACCAGTTAACAGACTTACCTCGAATACCTGATGAGCTTGTTGCTGCAGTAAATACTTTAGAACCATTTTCAAGTTCAATGTCACCTTTGTTAAAAGTCTTTACACCCTGTTGCATCCAAATAGGTAACATCTCATACATTAGCTCATAACGAGAAAGAACTTCTCTAGCAGCTGAAGATTTGTTAGCTAGAATAGCAACGGTCTTATTTGCTTGGAATAAAGTATACCAAAGTATACAAGCAGCAGATGTAATTGTCTTACCCTGCTGTCTACCTTCCATAAGAATAACTTTACGATTATTCAGAATAGTTAATACTTTTTCTTTTTGACAATCGTATAATTTAAATGGAACAAGACCTCTGTCCAGAGAAACAATTTGACAGTATGTTTCTATGAAGTAAATCGGATCCTGTATACACTTCATTATCTCCCTGACCTGATCCTCAGTGTAGGTAATGACAGTACCAATCTGTTTTAGATTGGGGTTGCCATTATAGGAAAGCTTTTTATTGGATGATGTCATTCTTCTTGCCGCTTAACATTTTCATTAGCTCTGAAGTTGAACCGGCAAATACTACGTTGTTCTGTGTGCCAATTTGTTTTGGCGAATCTTCTGGATCCAAATCTTTAACTTGTTTCTGCAAACCTAATAAATCTTTAGACACGTCAGATAAAGTTTTCATAAATTGGCCAGCAACTTCATATGTTCTCGGATGCTCAGAGTTTTTAGATAACTCCAAAAGATCTTTCAATGTATCTTCACCATTGACTAATAGCTTTCTCATTGTCTGTCTAGCTAATTGGTAGTCATCTTCTATATCCAATTCCTTACTGCTGTTCATTTTTTCAGGAACAACTAGCTCTCCTTGCTTTTCAGGAGTAGGATCCACATTAAAAATATCATTCAAATTTTCTATATTTTTCATTTTAGAAATCTTCAAAATTTTCTACGAAAGAAAAGTTATCATTAACATTTGCTTCGTAGGGGTTAGGCTGAACAGTATAAATTTGTTGTTGCTGTGTCAGTGTCTCATCATTAAAGATGTTGGTATTAACTTTTCTAATTATACCTTGCTTAGATACTGGTCCATAGAAATTAAGTTTAACTACAAAACTTAA
>JACCDO010137771.1_pt1 | contig 10938 bp, 8 predicted proteins | sample 7446101 | NCBI WGS metagenome assembly JACCDO01 (sample SAMN15323440, study PRJNA562643) | freshwater metagenome | isolation source: river surface water | place: USA:Blue River Watershed | collected 2017-08-16
AAATGGACCAATCAATAAGATATATTGGTAATAATATAGAGAACTTGAAAAAAGAAATAATTACTTATCAAAGTTATAAATTTGACACTGATAAAAGTATTACGGATTTAGAAAAAATAGTTTCCGACAGAACTTTATCAGATTATGATGAATTATTTAGAGAAATAAATAGAACTATATATTCTCAACCAATTACTGATCTTAACCAATTCATAACTTTATATCAAATAGTTTTACAATTAGGAAAACAATTTATTGAATTAGATCAATCAGATTCTTTTTATAAACTTAAAGAAATTAAGTCTGACCTTGGAATAAAGTATGTAAGTTTTTTATTTAGCATAATAATTAGCTTTAATACTCAAATAAAACTTCTTAATGAATATTTAAAAATATATGAAAAATATCAAAGTATTACTTCAGCAGTAACATCTTTTTTAACTTCATATAATAAAACTGATGAAGAATTAAATAGAGAATTTTTTTCAAAAATATTTCCAAATCAATCAATGTTTAATCTTGAAATTTATATAGATCCATATGGTACATTAATTTTACCTACAACAAGATTTGAAAGTTATTGTATGATAAAATTAAATCAAAATCATAGCATGTTTTTTGTCATAAACACAAAATCAGATGGTAAGGAACCGATCATTTATAACGATTGTGATACTGGTATATATAATTTTACAAAAACTAAATATAATTTTTATGAAATATTGCTTAATTTTTCTATTGTAAAAACTTCAGATGATATAAGAAGATTGCGATTAAGAACAAATCAAGATGTATTAGAATTATTAAGAATTTCTGAACAAAATGTTTTAAGATTCCGATCTGATAAATTAATTAGTTTACGCATTAATTATTATGGATGTAAAGAACCAACTACTGGATATAAGACATTTACACGTAGACAATTCGTGTTTAAAAGAAAAGATTTAAATTTTATAATTCAAATGAATGATCCAAATATTGAATCAATCAAAACTTTAATTCCATTCGTAGTATAAGAAAAATATTTTTTTGATATTTGTTTGATAATTTAATCTAGAATAAATATAAATATAATTTGATGAAAGAAAACAATAATATAAAAAATAAAATTTTAAAATATAAACAAAAATATTTAAATGAGAAAAACCACGAGAAAAAAGTATTATATATGTATAAAATATCATCTTATATACAAAAAGGAGGTGTAGATTTTCAAGAAGAAGCTTTAAGAATTCGTGATGATTTTACAGATATGTTAGTTCAATTAAGAATTAGAAATCAAATGTTGAATGAAATTAAAAATAAAGTTATTGAACATGATCAAATTATGTCTGAAATTTTTGATAATTATAGAGGTTATGATGATTCTATGGATTTATATTTGTATTGTGAAAAATTACAAGTAGAATCTAGAGAAGTGATAGGAGATGTTTTAAGATTTGGAACGTAATTAAGTTTTAGAATAAATTTTTTAATTTCACATAATTTAATATAGAAGATTATTATATAATGTTTGTGGTTAGTAGAAACGGTAATAAACTTTATCCTAATCAATTAATTATGTTAAATGCTATAATGTCAGATACATTAGCTTTGCAAAGAAATTTTATAACTGGAACAGGTGCAAAATGTTCTCAAGGAAAAAGTTTAAATGAACAAATTTTAGCAACTCAATCAAAGGTTGCAGGTTTATTAGATGATGAACCTGTCTCTTTACCTGTTCCTAGTGTTAGCGAAAAAGAATTAGCTACATATAAACCTATTATTAAAGGAACCAAAGTGACTCCTGAAATGATTGCAAAAAATAAAAAAGTTTATGCTGAATTTAAAATGGCATTTGATTTAATAAAAAAAAATATCGATATACAAATTGCAGGATTAAACGATGTAGAAGATCTTGAATTAAAAAGATTATTAGAATCTTTATCTAAAAAATTTGGAGAAATCAAGACAATTATTGACATGGCAGAAGGTAATAATATTTTATTAACAGATAATCAATTGTTATTGATTAATCAGTCTATAAGAGAATTTTTTAAATCTTTAAGTAGCATAATTCCCAAAGTATAATTTTTGAAAAAATTGATATATATATAGAATAATGTATATATTAGTATATTAATTATAACTATAAAAAATGTTTAGTTTCAAAGACAAAAATATTTCCTCAATTGAGGAAATATTAAAGGATTTACCAGAAGTAAGTACAGTAAATGTGATAGTTTTATCAAATAACAAAATTAAAGACGCAAAATTAGATTTGTTGCCTAATTATATTAGAAGTGTTGTATTAGATAATAATTTGATTGAATCTATAACATGGGATGATAGAAATTGGGCTCTAATCAAGTTAGACAATAATCTTATTGATTTTCAAGAAATTAACAATTTAAAATGTCGAAAACTAGATATTTCTTCAAATAAAATGGAAGAAGATTTATCTTTTGTAAATTGTGAAATTGGAGATTTAAATGTATCAAATAACAAAATTAACGTAGTTAAATTTGATAATTGTACAATACAAAAAATAAATTTATCAAATAACGGTATTATAGTTATTGACGAATTACCAAAACAAATAAAAGAATTAAATGCCTCTAATAATCAAATAATACAAGTTTGTCATCTACCTGATAGTTTATTTGTAGTAGAATTATCAAATAATAAACTAGCTATGATAGAAAATGTTCCCAGAAATATTAATAAATTAGATTTATCAAATAATCTTTTGCTTGTATTTGATTTTTTGTTTTTACCAACTAATCTTGATTATTTAGATTTGTCAAATAACCAAATACCCAATATAAAACAACAATTTGAAAAATGTAAAATAGAACAACTATTTATTGATGGAAATAAATCTATTGAATCAGATGAAAAAGTAGATGTCATACAAACTATACAAAAAGATGTTGAAACAGTTAATTCAAATACTCAGAGTGAAAAATTAATTGATTCAGATGATGATATTTCATTAGTTTATAAATACAAAGAAGAAAAAAGTTCAAAAACAGAATCAAACTCTGATTCAGAATCCGAAGACTCTGATGATGAATCTTCTACAAGTTCAACAGCAGTAAAAATTAGTAAAAATCCAAGAGTTTATAAAATTAATGAAGATTCAGATGGAGAATTTGTTACTATTCCATCTGGATTAGAAGAAGAATTTCAAAAATTAAATAGTGGTTCTAAAAAAAAATCAATATCAGCTTCTGATTCTGATTCTGATGAAGATATTGGCGATGTAGTTGCTAAGTTTAGATTAGGAATACAATCAGCACAAAATAGGTCATCAAATAATAGTATTTTAGATCAGACTGAGAAAATTAAAAATGAAATATTTGGAAATCAACATTTTGAAAAATCAATAAGTAATATTCAAGAAGAAAAAAACAGTAATATTCCGAATATTCAAGAATTATCAGAAGACCAAAAAATTATTATAGAAATATTGAAAAGTCGTGCTCATAAAAAACCTAAAGACAATTCAAGTAAAACTTCGGTTAATATTAAATGGTCTTTCACAATTTAATACTTAAATAATAATTTTATTTTGTAAAAAATAATATTAAATAAAATTAAGTTTATTTAATATTATTATTAAATATCATGATGTTTACCGATATATTGATAGCATTATCAGCTGGTTTATTTATACATTTTGGAACTCATATTGTTAATTTTTATTTTAATTTTTATCATATATTTAAATATTTGGATTCATATCAAAAATTAAATTATTTTAAAAATAATACTACGATTATAATGTTAAATAAATTTTCAAAAGTTAAAAATATTATAATAAACTTTGTTTTAATTCCAATGATTAAGATTAATTATTTGATAATTTCTATATTTACAAGTATTTTATATACACTTTGTGAAGATGAATTTAAAACATTTTTAAAAGAAAAAGGTATTGGAGATAATAATTTACCTTGTGAATCAAATAAAAAATCACAATCAGAGATTGTAAATGATTCAATTATTAACAATAAAATAAATGATACAGAACTGGTAATTGAGACAAATTTTAATCATGAAAATGAAATACAATCAAATAAATTATTAATAAATCATAATTTTATTCATAAAATTAATTCAAAATATGATAAGGAAATTAGTGATGTAATTCAGTTAGAAAAAAATTTAAAAGACAACGATAAAAGTAATTCGAATAATATATTATTATCACCCTCAACGTCTTCAGGAGATTCTTTTACTTATAGTCCAGAATCAAAATCGAAATCTATTACAAAATTAGGTTCTAATCCTAATTTAGATTTAACAAATGAGTTTGAATTAATTAATAAAAAAAATATTAAACAAGTAAATGAATTAAATCAATCTAATGATGAAGTGATTGATAACTACATAATAAATGAAAGTACAATTAAAAAAAAACATGAATTAGAAAAAAGTATATTTGAATTTAAAAATAATAATAAAAATCAAACTTTAAAAAATTTCATACCAGAAGAAACAAAAAAATCAGAAGAAAAAGAACAGATAGAAACAATTCAAATAGATGAAATTGATTTTGGAACAGGAGTAAGTAATTTAATTGAAAAATATGTTAAAGAAGGAAAAATTAAAGAAGTTACAAATGAAATATCGAAATCAAATGAAGTTAAAACTAATGAAATAAAGATTGGTAAAAAGAAAAAATAAATCATATTTTTTTTTATTTATTATAATTATATAATTACTATAAAAATGGTATTGATAGATAATATGATAAATCCAAATGGAAATAAACTATATGCCTATATAATGATGTTAATACTAAATGAAACTTATGTTCCAGCTGCTTTTATATTAGCAGAATCACTAAAAAATTCTGGATGTTTAGCAGATCTTGTGATATTTATAGATGATTCAATTAGTAAAAAAGTAGAAGACGTGTTGAAAAAATTTTATGATAAGATAATTAGATTAGAAGGTCAAGATATTATTACATTTAATTCTGTAGATAATATTCAAAAATATATAGGTACAAAACTAAATGCATTAAAACTTGATTATAAAAAAGTAGCAATTATAGATGTAGACAGTATTATTTTTAATAACTCAAATGAAATTTTTGATTATGATGTTCCTGCATGTATATATTCAAATTCTAAATCTAAATTTAATTCTGGTTTAATTTTATTAGAACCAAATTCAAAAGATTTTGATAATCTTATTGAAGAATCTAAAAATATACCAGAAAATGAACCAAAACCACTGGTTTATTTGTTAAAATCTTATTATAAAAATTTATACAGAATTGATGAAAAATATTTAAAATCAAATAGTGGACTTAATTCGTATGGAATACAATATAATAAAGATAAACCATTTGTAATTAAAAATAAAATAAGTTTAGAAGAAAGATCAACGTGGGAACATTTTAAAATATGGTATTTATATTTTAGAAATATGATAACAAAATATCCAGAGCTAAAAGAACTAGAATGTTTAAAAGAACCTTTAGAAATATCAAAATATTTTTTAAATGATCTTGGTAGATTTACAGTTGAACGTAGACATGCAAATAAAAAAATAATGAAAGAACATGTTGAAGAATTATATGGAGTAACAGATTCTAATCCAGAATATTATCATTTAAATATATCTAAAGAATATGATTCTGATGATATAACCTATTTGCTAAATGAATTTACTATAGGAAGTTTTGTTCAATATATAAAAAATAAAACAAATTTATTTGATACGTTTTTAACTGTTGACATCAAAAATATTCAACAAGTTATTAAAATGGTTGAATCTCAACATATTTTAGATTATATTTTATCAGAATATGTAAGAGTTATGAATAATGTATTTGTGGTGATGTTTATAAGAGATGATACAGAAGATGAATTTAAACTTACTAGAGATTTAAAAGAAAACCTATTTTATAAAAAGAGTTTTAATTTTCCTGGTATAGTTTTAAAAAATATTTTATTTAATATAAATCAAAATTTGTTATATGATGAAAGAGTTAAACTTTTATCGATGTATAATGATTATACAAATTATGAAATTATATTACTTTTATATCAAACTAAAGTTCAAAATAATTTTACATATCAAAAACATAAAATTTTTATATTTTCAGATTCAAATTCAAAAATAAGATTGAGTTCAATATTTTTTAACAAATTAACATTATCTAGATATTCAGATCAAAAAATTAAATTAATAAAAAATGATAAAATTAATAGAAAATCATTAATTCGATTGATGAATTTTCAAACTATTAAAAAATGGATATTTAATAATTATTCAGGCGATCAACTTACAAATTTAATTATAATTAGATATAAACCTTTAACATTATTAGATAATAATTATCATTCAGAATCTGATATAAAAAAATTATCAAATAGAATAATTGATATTATAAAAATAATTTTTACAACATCTAGGGAAGAATTAAAATCTTCATATAAAAATGAAATTATATCAATGTATAATCCAAAAAAATATTGGGAATTAGAAGGAATTAAAATACTTTCTAATATTAAATAATTTTCATATATATATGTAAAATTTGATTTTTTTATTAAATATTATTAATATTATTATAATATTTAAGAATCTGCAATTAAATGAGTGATTTTACAAATGAATATACTTATATGTTAAATGAACCAAAAGATATTAAAAGAGTTATGGATACACCAAAATTAAATCCAGATTTAAAATATCTTCCCTTTATAAATGATGATGATATTAATGATGAAAACACAATTGGTTCTCTTATACTTATTGCTACAAGAAAACCTTATTTAGGATTTTTTGGATTTACTAAAGTTATTGGATTTGTTAAAAAAGGTATTAATGAGAAAACTGATTTGTTGTATAATAGATTATTAAATGTTTATAAAGTATGTGAACTTGTTAATTTGCATTTTTTAAAATATGAAAAAATTTTTGTTTTTAAAAAAATTATGAACAAAGATATATATTTGAAAGATTTTAATTATTATTCAAATGAAAAATATAAAATGAAACAAATTAAGTTTCCCAGAGAATTAACAAATTTTAATTTAATGAAAATGAATTGTAATCAAATTATTGAAATAATTTATGAAATTAATATTGGTATCGTAAATAAAAAATATCAAAATAAAAAATTGATAATGTTATTTGAAAATTTAGATGAATTTGACAATTCAAGTTCAGACAATTTGTCAAATTTATCAATAGACTCAAAGATTTCTGAGATTTCATTAGTATCAAGTAAATCACTTAAATCAACAAAATCTATTGATTCTAGTGCATTTAAAAAAGATATTAATAAAATAAGTAAAATTAGCCAAAATAATTTGGATGACTTGTCAGTTAAAAAAAAATATTTGGATAATAAAAATAATATTTCTATTTATTCTCCTAATTCTCCTAATTCTTCAGATTCAGATGATAATTTTGCATTAAGAAAATTTAAAAAAAAGAAAGAAACAAAGTCTCAGGTAATAATAAAAACAATAGATTCAGATTCAGAATCTGATAATTTTATAAATTCTGATTACTCAGATAAATATATTAATAGTAAAAATAAAATAATTTCGAATTTAGACTCGGAAAAAGATGTTATTTCAAATAAAATACTTAAATCCAAAATAGAAAACGAAGAAAATAAAGAAACTACAAATGGATATTTCAAAAATTTTAATCCTGAAATTCAAAAACTTTATAACCAAAATTCAAAGTTATTTGATAATTCATCAGGTTCAAGCACTGGTTCTAAATTCAAGGGTAAAAACTATGAACCTGAGGTAACTAAAGGAAATTTATCAAATTTTGAAAAATTATGTCTTGTCAACAGATTTAATAATGTAAAGTTTTTAAAAGATAAGCAAACTGAAGAAGTAGATAATGATTTAAAACAAAATGGAAATGATAGTGAAGAAGATTATGATGAAGAAGAAGAATTAAAATTATTAAAAGGAGAAGAACCTGAAGAAATTGAAGTTGAAGAAGTAGATTTTAAATTTGATAATGAAGAAAATAAAAATGATATTAAAATGGGTATACCAGTTTTATGGGTTCCTTGTGAGAAATTTGCTAATACTCTAGCAAGTGGTGAAGGTATAACAAAGACATTATTTAATAATCATTATGATAATTGTACAGAATGTGAAATTGTAAATAATAATAAAAAAGATATAATCAGTAAAAATTCTAAAACAAAAATATTAATGAAAGACGAGGATGATGAAGAAGAAATTAATGAAATAATAAAATACTACAAATTTAGTAAAAAATATATAATACCAAACAAAGAATTTAGAAAATATGAAGTAGATAAAAATACAAATATTATTTTACATTATTCTAACGAAAAAGAAAAAACTTACAACAATTGTATATTTATTTTATATAATGAGTAATAAAAAATAAAGTATAAATTTTTTTGTCTTGCATTTTTATATAAAAACAAATTTCATGTATAACGAAAAATTAGATTTTGTTCATAATATTTATGGATTAATTTATTGTATTCAAATGTTTTATTTAAACATGTTAATAATATTTAATCAAAAAGATATGGGTTTTATTAATTCTATGTTTGACAAAGTATTTTTTTATAGTGTATGGTATTTTACAATATCAACAGGTATAAATTATCTAGATAAAAATCATATTTTCGTATTACATCATGTAATATGTATGATTATGTTATATTATGGATACATTTATACAGAACCAGAATATTTGATATGGATGGGAAAAACTTTTATGGCTGAATTTAGTACAATATTTTTATCATTATCTAAAACATTAAGATATTTAAAGAAAAACAATGTACAAGTTCCTGATCAAGTAGTATCTTATTCTGATAATTTTTTTATCATTTCTTATTTCTTAATTAGAATATTTTATTTAGCTCCAATGTCAATTAGTTTTATCTTAAATTATACTTTTAAAAGTATATTTTCAATTATAGTTCCATTTGTGGCATTAATAATGATTGGAATGAACTTATATTGGACTTTTTTAATTTATAAAAAAGTTATGAGAAATGTAGGAGATGATAATATAAATATAAAAAATTCTATTAAATTTATAAAAAAAAAATTTAAAAAATTAAGTTCAAAACATTAAGTTTTATTATTTATATAGATCTAAATATAATCAAAATATAAAAATACTTTGTAAATGACTTTGACTTTTATAACATAATTTGATGAATCCATCTTAAAGATTTATCATATCCAAGATAAAAATCCATTTCTTCTGCAGAAGCATGAATTTGAGATGTAACTTTACCATCTGTACGCTTTGATCTGGGTAAACCTCTTATTTTAATATTTATTTCTATTATTTTTTTAACGATTGTATCTGCATCTAATTTATGGACATCATCATTAGTTTTCATTTCTTCAATAAAAAGATTTTTATCAATCTTTGGACGTTTTTTTCCCCAAATATTCGATCCATTACCAAAAGTATTATCCATTTGAAAAATAATGTCTAATATTTTTTTATGAAAAGGTGTTACATCAAATGGAACTCTTTTATTGATTCTTTCATAAATTTCTAAAAATTCATCATCGGTTTTAGTATCCCATATCACAGCTGGAACTTTTTGAACTGGATAAAGATTTTTAAAAAATAAATTATAATAAGCAACAAGTCTATGTTGTCCATCAATTACATAATATTTACCATCAGATTTTAATCCCAAATGAACAACATCATAAAATATAAATTTACCTGCAGATTTATAATCTTTCTTCATTTGGATTAAAATCTGTTTAGCATGTTCTTTATTAACTTTTCTTTGAAGTTCCCAATGATCAAGATGTTCAATTCCAGACCATAAAAATTGGCAATAAAAAGAATTATGATTATAAATACTTTTTGATTCTTTTAAAATATAGTTGCCAAATTGGTCTTCTTCAATATCTTTATTAACTACTGAAGATTTTGAATTTGATGAAATATTTGAAAGTTCATCTTGTTCTAATTGACAGTCATCAATATCTGAATCACATGTTTTATTAGTTTTTTTCATATTAACATTTTTTCCATTAAAATCACCAGCATCTTCATCAATTAGTATTTCACCAATTGAATAATCTGCTGTTAATTCAACACTGGGAGTATCTTTATATTTATTTATTTTTTCCATTTCTTTATTGTATAATTTAATATCATCATTTGCTAGATTTAATTCTTCTATGGAATCTTTTGAATTCGCTTCTTGTCTTGAACGACCAGAAAAAAATTCGTTTGCATCTGATTTAACTCCATCTTCTATAATATTTTTACGATTAACTGGAGTTCCACTTGGTGAATTAACTGGAGTTCCTAGATTATTCAATTGGGATGAACTAGTAGAATAATTTAAGTTTTCTAATCCACTAGAAGACTTTGAAACACTTATTGTAATATTTGGTTTAGAAAATGTTTTGGGTATGCTTTCTTTTTCTGTTTTGTTTGTTTTTGGTGACTTATTTAAATATGATGCACTTTCAATATCATAATCACTAACTGTTGGTGAATTTTTATATGTGAAATCATCATCCGAATCGTAAGAATCTGTACTTTTTCCTTTAAAAAATCCAAAGAAGGACATTTAAATAATTTGTAATATTTAATAACAATATATATTTAAGATGTTTATATACTAAAATCAATTTTTTGAAAAATTTGATATTAATATAATATAAATGTTTAAATATATATTTAATTATCCAATGTCAAATTTAAATAACAATTTAAATAACAATTTAAATAACAATTTGAATAACAATTTAAATAACATAGAACAACAAATAATTAATCAAAATAATATAAATCTAAATAATAATATGATATGGGAGGGTCCTCAAGGACCTACAAGTACGACTGGTTCCAAAGGTTATGCAGGTGTGTTAGGTACAGGTAATTCCTCGGTAGGTGGTGGCCATGCCCAAAATAAAAACACGCAGAATTTTAACC
>JACCDO010562957.1_pt1 | contig 10938 bp, 7 predicted proteins | sample 7446101 | NCBI WGS metagenome assembly JACCDO01 (sample SAMN15323440, study PRJNA562643) | freshwater metagenome | isolation source: river surface water | place: USA:Blue River Watershed | collected 2017-08-16
ACGAGGATTCGATTATATTTATGATAGGTGAAGGGGGTAAAGAGTGGTTATCACCTGGTATATTTGATGGACAATCACTTCGAGCTGTTCCTCACGCCTTAATAACCGATGTAGCAGGACCGATAAAGAGAGTATGGTACGGCAAAATGTACCAACCACCAAAGGATTTCACTATATTCAACACCTCAATGAGCTATCAACAATTTTCTGATATTCAAAAAAGTTATTTAAACAATGAAAAGCTGAATGATCATGATGCACTGCCTGCTGCTTGTGGGAAATCTCGCAAACTGCATCTAGTCATGAGTAGTAGTAATGACGACGACGTGGTGTGTCCGCCTGGTGACGTATTATGCTGGATGCACTGCATGTCAACGGTCAATTTAACATGTGGTCAAGATGCTTTTTGCTTTGATTCTGTGTCTCATCAAGAAGTAGATGGTAATAAAATGTGCTCTTCTTGTTCATTGCAGTGCCCATTACCATCCAACCACACATTCAACGGCTATTGCTATGGCAGTGGGTCAGCAATGTTCATGGAAGGATTCGAGTCGATTCTCTCCAATCCTCGCGGTACTACTGAATGCACTAACGTGCTCTTCCCTGGATGGACCTTGAATAACGGCGTCAAATTTTTTGTAGCGTGTGTTGGCATCTTACTATTCGGTATATTCATACAGTACCTGACAAAGTGCAGATTTGACTTGAATAAAGTTAAAAGTAATGAAAAAAGCCATCAGTACAAAGTAGTAATGTTGTACGGTGTCCAAGTCATTTGTAGTTACTTGGCGATGCTTATAGCGATGACATACTCCGTCGAGCTGTTCCTCATGATATGCATCGGGCTTACTATTGGATATAGTTTATTCAATATTAGTTCACCGCCTCCTGCAAGTGTTGATCCTTGTTGCACGATCGACGATGACTCGAAGACCGATATTGAGTTGAGTCCGGTGTACAATAAGCTTAGAAATAGTACAGATGGTATCTAGAGCAGCTGCTATGTTTGAGTGACAAGACATTGATAGAGTTAGGCTCTGTGTATTTACAAAACAATGAAACAATATACATGCTTTTACAGCGCTAGGAATTACTTTTTACTCTTTTTATCCTTTGAACGAGTTGGTTGTTGTAGTGGTGAAAAATACGCCCCTCGAGGACTGCTACTTTGATGGTGGTCGTCGTCGTCATCATCATCAGGATGTGTGCCCTCCTCTTCATCGTCCGACAAACTAACTAAATTAAATGCTTCAACACGAGAATTTATTAATTCCTGTCGTTTCTTCTCTTCTTTATCAATTTTGTTCTTCTTATTTGATGATGCGGGTGTACTAGTGTTTGATTTAGGTTCTTTAGTTGTCTTGGTTGCTTTTGGGGTAGTATTTTCTTCATCATGTAACGGATTCAATGTTTCTATTTTACGAGGTTCCATTGCTTCCGCCTTCGGTGTCTTGTGCGTCGACGTTGCTTCGTCATCACTATCGTCGTTGTGATCATTCTCTATGTCATTATTTAATTTTGGTGTCTTCTTCTTCTTTGTATAGTCACCTGGAGGTGCTGTTATACTACCAGTGCGACGACGACCACCATCATTTACCTCATAAAAAAAGGATTGAGCTTGAGGATACGAACCGGCAACAAAATACATGGAGCCGATTAAGAATAAAAAGGAGACAGATGCGGCTGATAACATCATGAATATTTGTTCAGATGTACCAAATAATAATGCATCTCCAAGCATTGCAAAAGCTCCTATTGTGAATAATAAATTTGCCCAAAGGAAAAACCATGTACCAGCTAACCAATCAGTAGCTAAATGTGTTACTACCCATATTCTAAGACGTGGTCCAACATAATAAGATGATGTTAACCATGTACATAAAGGTTGAAGTCGATTCATATATTTATTTCCTTCTCCTTCAGATGGGTAACATGCCATAACAAAGAAAAGACAACCAATGGTAAATATAACAGATGCGACAACACCAGCGAATGTAGTAGCTGATGGTATAATCACAAAGAATACTAAGGTATACGGTATTGCAGGTAATGTACCAAGAAAAAAGAACCACGCTCCAACTAATTCATCACTTTGACAATGTTTAAACCAGTAAAACATTGCTTTCCTAGGTGGTTCATCAAATGCTCTGACAAATGCAAATGATCCAAAACCAAGTGCAGCGCCTGAAAATATTAATAACCCCCATGTTAAATCAAAATCTGATGTTGGTAATATATCATCCTGTTGAGTATAAAATGTATAATATTTTTGTATTAGTGGTATAATAGCGAATACTGAAGACAAGATGGATCCCCACACCATCCACCAAGAGCCATGAGCTAAATCGTTGGAACAATAAACCGGAAGCCATCTAAATGCTCTTCGTCGTAATACAATTACTTCCGCTTTGGAGAATGCAGATCCATCAGGCTTCCGCAAGACTATTGCCCCTTTGGGTGGTCCGTGTTGCGTCATACACACAGACCTTCAAGTCACACTTTGTCTGCTAAACCGCAAAGGAGTTTAGTCTACTAGTTATGACGACGAGGACGGAGTCAACGACAAATTGGAGGTCTCGGTGTATGGGGAAAAAAGAAATAAAGGTAGTATAAAGAAGTTATAAAGCAGGCAAAGAGCGACACAGGATAATCTAATACTTATTAATCTAGTTAAATAAATTAAAAGTAAAATGAATGCATTCAGATCTACGGTGGATAAGTAGTAGAGGAGAAAACTACTTCACCCTTTTACGATACCAATCAGCACTATTAAAAGGTTTCCATAAATTGTTATGTTTGTTTGTATGCGTTATTTATCTCATCCATGATTCACCGGTATGGGACCGGATCGGCGTTTTCGTTTTTTCATTTTATAGTTACAAAAAGAAGAGAAATGGCCGCGGCAGTTGGCACCGAGGTGGAGGACACCATCCGGGATTTAAAGAAGATCCCTGGGTTCACTTCGTATTTAATCCTGAATAACGATGGAATAGTCATTAAGTACGATAATATGACGTATAAAACAGCTGTGCATCATGCCCATGTAGTATTATCATTAACTGGTAAAGCAAGTAAATATGTTCGTGATTTGTTTGATGCTCCAGATAATGAAGTAGAGTCTATTAGATTGCATACGAGTGAATACGAAATGATTATAGCGCAACATGGTAATTATACTGTTGTTTCAACTCAACAAGAAGTTAAAAAAGTAGAAGCGGATAAAGCAGCAGCAGCGGCTGCAGCTGCTGGAGCTGCCGGTGAGGAAGGAAAGAAAGAAGAAGAGAAGAAAGAAGCTGTGTAAATATATTATATAATATTTGATGTAAATAATATCAAACAATAAAAGTATAAGTCAATTTATATTATTTTATTTACATATCCACATCTGATTTATCCATATCCAAATCGCTGTCAAATGCAATAGTGTCCTTTGGTAAGTTCATTTTAAACGACGCACTTAAATATCCAGACTTCATCAAATGCTCTTCATCATTCTCATCATCTGATAATTCAACGCCATATTTTGCTAATCCTTCACTTGTAAACTGTCTATTTTTGTTGTCATGAATTAGTTTAATGCGATCGCGCTGGCTTTTTAATGGTTCATTGCCATTTAGCATGTTATTGTAATCATCATCGTCGTCGTTTTCATCATCATCTTCTTCACCCCATATCTGTTTGAGTGCTTCTTTTGATTTAGCAGTGCTAGTCTCCGATATTCCTGGTCGCATTACTCTTCCAATATTATTTTGGTGATGTCTAGGAAATCGTTTTTCATCTTCATCACTATCGTAATAGTCGTCGTCATTGTCACTATTGTGTTCACTTGATTCTTCATCAGGATAATCATTGGCAAAATACCTCTCATCATTACTGTCAGGTTCTTCATCATCAGCTAAATCAGACCAATCGGAGTCGTACATATACACTAACTCAACGTTGCCGTCCTCGTGAATTTTCAATCCATCAACTTGTACTGTTTGCATGGATGCTTCACCTTCATTCATGGTCTGGTCACTAACAACCGCTTCATCACTATCCATTACAAATATATCAACTACACAATCGTCATCTATCCTGTTGCTATTGTTTTTTTCATTTTTGTCCTTACTATATGTGTGCACGTGCTTCACCATTGCGTTTTTAAGTAACATAGTGATTTCCATCATATGAAAATTATTACCATTTTTTACTCCTAACGCAATATCTAATGCCGTGCGATTTTTTGCATCTTTTAACAGTGAATTAGCTCCTCTATTAAGTATCGTCTTCACCATCCTCACGTTCCCTTTCATTGCTGCTGCCATCAAGCAAGTATATGATCCGTCGTTTACACTGGTCTGATAATCCACATTTCCTCCTATCTTGAAACCATCATTCATTAGTGTAAAGTCGTTGCTATCAATTGCCATCTTGATGCCTTCGTGAAGTCTTCTACTAGCTGGATCTAATATTACAGCACCTCCTTTCTTCACAGGTACATTTTTAACCTCGGTAACATCCGACTCATCATCCACTTGATTCATGTCCACAACAACATATGAATTACTTTGATCTTTAATTGATTTTTTACCTTTAGTAGTAAACATATATTGTTTCTTCTGCTTGGACATCAATAAATTGTCGTCATCATCATCACGTAATGTTCTTTTCGCAGAAGACACTATATTACTTTCAATCAGTGCTGTTTCATTACTAATTGTATTTATTCGCCGTAATATAATCTTTCTACGAACTCCATCACTACCACCACCTTTAATTGCGCTGGATTCTTCATTATTGGTGCTTAATGACGCAAATTCATCAATTATATTCGATTTTTTTGTTGCTCGCAAGCTTGTACTATCAATATTAACATCTTCCACTATACATATTGCTTGCACTGGATCAACAGTTCTTTTCCTCTTAATTCTCACGATCAAACCACCAACTAATGGAGCTTCAACTGCTTCAGATACTTCATTACCTCCAACAGCATCGCTATTAAAAGGGAGTATAATATAAAGTAAGGAATAGAATGGTAGAAATAATTTATCATGGTGCTTGTTGAATGAGTATATATATTTTTAAATGGGTTGAGTGTGAACCACTTACCTGTTACCACTTGATCCCACAAACTCCATTCGACGGCGATGATGGACCTTGGCAACAAAATTTTGTGACAAGTTTTTTTCATCCTAAAAAAAAGTTCAAAGAAAATAGAAACATCATCATTTAATTGCCTCTCAGCTTTAATTGGAGTACAAAGATGGCGGAGACTGGCGGTGGTAAGGCGATTGATATCACCAAATCGCCTGAAGACATTCCTAAAGCTGATTTAATTCATTTATGTTTAAAAATGAAGAAAAGAATGGAACAATTAACAGTCAAAGAATCAGAGTCAATGAAGCGTAGAAGGTATGCAATTAATCATTTTTGTTTATCACTAATGAAACGTAACTAACTTACTCACTATGTAGTGTATTGTTTAATGAACGACGAGTATTAATTGATTTAATGAAACAGGCGGCAGATAATAAGATTAATTTACCTTTAGTTGTTGATGATAATGTTGATCTTGATATGACTACAATCACTACGGTAATTAAATTCACTCACTCTACAACTTATTTACTTGCTTATTTATTCATTCAATCATTTAAGGTATGGAATGATTGGAATAGTAAAAATAAAAATATTATCTTAAATTTGAATAATGTTATAGTTGAAAAGGACGACCAGTTGGCTAAATTGTCGCTGAAGCTATCATCTAATAATAATGGTGATGGTAACGAGGCAGTAACGAGTGATGATCCACTCAGTACAGCATCAACAACCAAAGTAGTAGAAAAGGAATCATTGCAAGCAACAATAATTGAATTGAATAGTAAGATAAGAAAGTATGAACGTGACTTTGAGGATCACATGGAGTCTGTTCGTGTTGCTAACAACAAAGTGGCTCAATTAGAACAATTAAATCTTGATAGTAATAGCAAATACGAGACAATTAATAGTCAATTAACCAATAAAATTACCTCTTTAGAAGAAAAAATACTAGGTTTACAGATGATAATTAACAATAATAAAGGAAAAGATGACGGTCGGGATCGCGAGGTGGTGGCGCTGAAGCGCACTATTGACACCCAAAGTGCCCAATTAAGTCAATTGTCACTGTTGATCGAAGAGAAGAATATCGCTGTGAAATCCAACAAAGATTTTTCTGCTGCATTACAACAACGTTTGACAGAGTTAGAACCAGAATTAGAGAAATATAAAGAGAAAGTGAAAGAAATGGAGCGCAATGTTGCAGGAGGCATGCTGTTACAGAGTGAGAAAGACGCCCTAGTAGCAAGCTTGAAGAAGGATTTAAAGGCTGCATTAGATGGCACAGAGCGGTTGAAGGAACTAGAAGAGTTCAAGGTTAAAGCCGAGGGACAGCTTATCAAATTCGGATCATTGCAAGAGCAAGTAACTTCTTTAACGACGCAATTAGAGGATAAAGTATCCTTGATAACTAGGTTGCGGTCTGAGAAAGAAAGTAGTGAAAGAAACCACGCAATGCGAACAGCTATGCTCGCAACATGCGAAGCACAGCTAGAAGAGTTAAAGAATGAGCTAGCAACCAAAGACCAAACCATCCGCGATACCATTGAGCGTGTTAACACGCTGCAAATCAATTTAACGAATACTGAGCACCGGTTAGACGAGCGAGTGCGTGAAAGTAACGGAATAATAAAAAGTTTAGAACAATCCAAAGAAGAATTGGAAATAAAATTCAACCAAAGTACGAAAGAAATGATAAAATCGCACGAACTTGCGATTGATAACTTGAAAAAAGATTATGCAAAAAAATCTGCATTAGCCCGAACACTAATGAGTGAGAAGGAGGAGGAAGCCAGAGTATTGAGCTCAAAAGTAACTGAATTACAAGCAGAGATAAATAGCGGCGCACCTAGTGAACGTCGGATCTTTGAAATAGCATCAATACAAGCGAAGAGAGAGGCTACACATAACCGTTACAGTGACACACGTGAAGTAGCGTTTCAACAATTACAGAATACATTAGCTAGTAAGGACTTGGATTTAGCATGTGCACAACAATCGTACTCGGACTTAGTCAATGAAGTAGTGGAGCTGCGGCGCACAACCCGCAGAGAGAGTGTGAATATGGACTATTTGAAGAATATTGTCGTGCAGTACATGTCATTCCCATCACAATCACCAGAAAAGGTATCATTAGTACCTGTAATAGCTATGTTGTTACAATTCTCGCCTAAAGAAATGAGTGATATTGAACGAGCTGGTAGTAATATCGAGTCCGTCACCACGCTCCCCGTGAAAGAAATAAAGAATAGAGTGAAGGCGGTAAGCTCGAAGTAGGTCCATTTTGTATAATAATGACATAACATACACTTTAAAATAAATTATTCGACTTCTCAGGGATTGTTATCGTTATATTATCTGACTGTTTAGTTAATTTTATCTGACATCCTAATCTCGACGTAGATGTTACGCCCCAAGCTAAATCTAACATATCTAATTCTGCTTCTTCTGGTTTCTCTAACTTATCATAATCCTGCGAATTAATAATAATAGTGAGTAAGAGAGATTAAATCGTGATGACGATATCTTACATTCTGGTCCAATATTACGTGGCATGTGGAGCAAGCAGATATACCACCACATGCACATTCTAATAAATCCTGTAATGTGTCAGAACGTTCAGTTAAGTCATGAATATTTTCACCTTCAGCTGCTTTCACATTGAACTTTAGATTGCCATGATGAGGGGCAGTAACCTGTGATAGTATTATGTAAGAAATTGGTGCTTAACATGCGATAATGTGACTTACATTCACATTTAATATAAATTTACTAAGATCTATTGGTGCATGACTCTTCTCTCGGGAAACACGATGAAAGCGAATTCCACCAAGTAAACACCGCACACTTCTCATTCTTTCTTTCTGGTATAACAAATATGTAAGGCAATACTAGTTGTAACCGAAAAAAGGAAAGCTTCTTCTGCCTTAAGAGACTCCTTCCCCTTTGAAGTTTAAATACGGTAGGTAATTTTACTTTTGACTCCCAAAAGCGGTTCCTCCAACAAGTTGACAGTACTTTAATGCGGTTGTTGGTGAACTTAATATTATTCAAATTCACAGCAACATCGACAATCTCAATTGGTTCAAGCTGCAAGAGATCATTCTCACTAAGGATTGCTTAGTTACGACTACCGGCGAGGTACCAATTTCCACACCTTTTTCTTAAGCCAAAAGATTTTAAAAGGTTAGGAAACAATCCAAAAATGGCAGCCTCGACATTAAAGTCGCCATTAACCCTGGAGTCTCCTTCTCCACAAGTGAGTCGGATACCATCTCCATATTCTCCAAATTCTCCTATGAAAACTTCCGATACGACATATAGGGGGGACTATGCATCTGCATACGATTATGTAATGGTATCAATCAATCAATCAATCATTCACCTATTAATCGATGTATTTACTCACTCACTCGTGTATTTAGGTGCTGCCAGTTGCAGACGATAATGGCTCGCCTGGTTTTACTTCTGGTGGATTGAGATATATTTATAAATTATCGGCACTAGGCTTTGATTTATATGCATATTTCTCAATAAATCGCACAGAAATCTTTGTACTTATCAGAATACCAAGGTATTCACTCTCTTATTCAATTATTTACTTATTTATTACTTCAATATTTTATTTCTTAGTGATAAGTTACGAAGTTTTGCAGATGAAAATAATTTTCAAATGTTATTAAATGAAGCTGTTTTGCAAGAGACAGCAGAAAAGGGTAACGAGGAGAAAGGGATTGCGCCAATATTCATTGAACACCGCCCAGACATCATTCCTTATAGGTACTTACTACCTCATGAACTATTTCAATCACTTACTTATGATGCCACTATATAGACCATATCAATACATATATGCCAGATATTCCCGATTAGTATCTGAAAAGTTATATTCAACTGGTACTCACTCATTAGCACACTTAATTGCGTTCATAAGAGCTCACTTATTTCATCAACAGAAACCACTTATGTAAGTGAGGATGGAAACAAATCAATATTCAGTCCTACTGACCGCTTGAAATTGACCGCAATGTTAATTGAATCAAGACCTCCAGGTGCCTTTCTTACTCCTCGCATGACTATCTATATCACTCTCTCATGCGTACACTCACTCACTATTCTGCTCTCTAGATGGCAGTGAAAACTTAAAGTTACGCCGATATATTGCAGATAAAAGAATTTTAGGTTGCTTTGCGCTGCATGACTACGAGAAACTGTACGAAGTAAGCACCCAATGGCTGCCATTCTCGGTGCTTCCATGGGACCAACCATTCGATTTAATGCGTGAATATTTTGGTGAAAAAATTGCGTTGTATTTTGTCTTCATGGGTCACTATACTTACTGGTTGATGGCCCCAGCGTTTATCGGCTTTGTCTTACAGATTGCTATTTGGTACCACTCACTCACTCTTACTTACTCACTCACTCACTTACTCACTTACTTACTCACTTACTTACTCACTTACTCACTTACTTACTCACTCACTCACTTACTTACTCACTCACTTGTATAGGGCTATGAATGATTATTCTGCACCATTTTTACCATTTTACGCGCTATTCATGGCCATGTGGTCAGTTTTCATGTTAGAATTTTGGAAACGTAAAGAAAAAGACTTTGCGATCCGTTGGGGCACCCTTGACTTCGAGGAAACCGAGAAAGATCGCTCTGAATTCAAGGGGCAAAGCATCAAATCCTTCATACAAAACGGGAAAATGACGTACTATCCAACGTCAACAAGGTGCATCAATATGAGTCAAAGTACCGTTGTTGTTGTTGCATTAATAGCAGCAGTTGTTGGTGCCGTTGCCGGTATCTACTTGATGCGTAAATCCCTTGAACATGCAGTAGGTAGTGCAGCACAGTCTATAACAAGTGTTGTTAACGTCGTACAAATTCAACTGATGAATTTTACTTATAATTTTGTCGTTACCGAGTTAACAAACCGCGAGAACCACCGCACCGAGACCGACTACGAGGACAGCATGATCACCAAACTCTTCGTCTTTCAGTTCGTTAATTCTTATGCTTCTTTCTTTTATTTAGCATTTTTTGCTCAATATTTTGGTGGTGAATGTGGTGATGATGGTTGTATGACTGTACTAGCCGTTAACTTGGCAATTGTCTATGGATCCCGTTTAGTTACCGGTAATCTTACCGAGTTATTCATCCCTTATTTGTCCTACAAATACCGTTATAACAAGGAAATACTCACATCCTCCGCCGAGATGTCGCGACCCGAGAAGGAGTTCTACTTGGACACGTACGACAGTCGCAAGTCATCACTTGTTGACTATGCGGAAGTAGCTATTCAGTTCGGTTACAACGCTCTCTTTGCTACTGCGCTTCCTATTTCAAGTTTCTTTTCTTTAGCATCAAATTTTGTTGAGATTAAAGGTGATGCTTGGAAGCTTGTCAACATATTCCAGCGTCCGGTTCCTGTTGCCGCGGAGGATATTGGGTCTTGGCAAACTATTTTTCTCTTACTTACTGTTGCATCAGTAATAACAAATGCGGCATTAATTGTGTTTACCATGAATGACCTTGACGGATACTCGGAGCAATTCAGATATTGGATATTCATTGGGTACTCACTCACTCATTCACTCACTCACTCACTTACTTACTCACTCGCTTCATTAGGTTTCAATGGGTGTGTTTCTCCACGCAATTCTTCATCATGGCCGCGATCCCCGACGTCCCCGAGTCAATTGTATATCATCAACAACGTTCAGAATATTTGAATAGTAAGATAATTGACCAAGTAGCTGACGACATCATTGATACCAAGGCTGTGGGTGAGAAACACCTACCTATCAGCACATATCCAACCGGCGCCGCGGATGTCAATACGTACG
>JACCDO010224434.1_pt1 | contig 10935 bp, 10 predicted proteins | sample 7446101 | NCBI WGS metagenome assembly JACCDO01 (sample SAMN15323440, study PRJNA562643) | freshwater metagenome | isolation source: river surface water | place: USA:Blue River Watershed | collected 2017-08-16
AACTAGATGTATGATCATTATTTTGTTTATTTGTTGATGTAGTATAAATAACGTCTTTCGGTTGATATTTTTCAGTAGATGTTGTAGTAAGTGATTTAAATTTTATAATATCTGACTCTTCTATTGTAGTTGTCGGTACATTTGAATCTATCGACTGTGTTGTAATAATAGATGATGTTGTATTATTTATAAATGTAATTAAATTTATACTAATATATTTTTTAATTTGATCATATAATTGTTTAATTATCTCATTATTTGTTATATATTCTCCAATAAATTTATAATTTGTTATATCTGATTTATTAGATAATTCTATATTTAATCCTATTAATTTATAACTAGATATAGAATTATTTATAAAAAAATTACTAATATATACACGTTGTGTAGAAGGATTAGTTGGTATATATACTCTACCGTATGTAAAAGACGTAGTATTTCCATTTAATATAATATTATTTCCAATATGAATATTATCAATTATACATTTATTATCAATATTAGAATCATCTATGTTAATATTATTACATATACAACCTATATCATTAAAATATATATATGGAATACCATTATAATATGATATTTGATTATACATATTTGTATATAATTCTAAATTAATATTATTTATATAACAGAATTTAATATTTCCTGAAACAAAATTAACAACTAAACCACCTATAAAATAAGATTTAATATTTATATCAGATATATTATTATATATAATTGTACCTTTATTTTCATATGCAATAGTTGCTCCTGAACTATATAAATATTTTATATTTATAATTATATTAGAAAAATCACAATTTGAAATAATACCGGTATCTGCATTATATTTTACACAAGCAGTTGAACTACTATTACTTATTATGTCACAATTTTTAAATTTACAATTATATATTGTACCATAATTTGTATTAATTAATGTATTATTATAATTATCAAAATTTAAATTTCTTATAATTGCTGTATTATTTATTTCATTAAATAAACGAATATAACTTTTATACATAAATATATTAGATATAGTTTTATTATTTCCTTCAATTGTCACATTATTTCCTAAATTTAAACTATATACTATTTTAAATTCTATTAAATTAATATTATTATTAATATTAATAATAATAAAATTATTATTATTATCGGATGATATATCATTTTGAGACAATAGCCACAAAAAATTATTTACATTATCTATATTATAATATGTTTTATTATTATCACTATAAGTTAATGGTTTTATTAATGTTGAATTAGTTGGTTCTGTAAAAATAAATGGTGTTGACATATTATTATATATTAGATTTTTAATTAAAATATAAATTAATATTAACTAGTTATAATTATTATCTAAATAAATAAAGGTACTGATTGTACTAAGTTTGATGTATTATTTACTTTATTTTTATTAATAAAATTAAATATAATTAACAGTAAATAAATAATAATTATAATAATATGAGGAATATCAAGATGATATTTTATTTTTTTATATTCAACAACATGAATTATAATTAATATAAGATTACTTATTAGTATAATAAAATTAAGAATAATTTTAATAGAGTAATTTTTAATAATAAATAATGTAATAAAAATAAATATTATACTGATCCCTAAAACTATATATGTAATTATATCATATTTTGATTTATATGATGTTTCTGATATATTTTCTTCTTTATTTTTATTTAATAAAGTTGTTGTTGGTATAATTGTGGTAGTAGTATTAATAGATGTAGTTGCATTTATTTCTTTTTCTAAATCTTCTTGAAATGTATCATTTGGATTAGTAAAAAAACTATCACTTCTTTGAATAACTGGTTTAGTATCACCTCCATTAAATTCAAAAGTTTGATTATATGAAGATTTATTTACATCTTTAAAAAATACAGAACTTGTTTTAGGATTTATAATAATATTATTAAAAAACTCTTTTTTATTATTAATATTTGTCATTATTATATTATAAGAAATTAAATAATATAATTAAATAAAAATTGATTGAAGTATAGAAAAATTATTTAACCATTTCAAAGAAATGGTTAAATAAAAATTGATTATTAATTATAAAAAAATATTTAATAAATAAAAAAAATGGAAATAGAAATACAACAAGTTAAAAATGTATATGAACAAATTGCAACTCAATTTTCTGATAAACGTTTTAATCAATGGGATTGGATTGAAAAATTTATAAATAATTTTAATCATAATGAAACATTATTAGATATTGGTTGTGGAAATGGTAGAAATATGAAAAACAATAATTATAATTTTTATGGTCTTGATAATTGTGAAAACTTTATTAAAATATGTCAAGATCAAAATCTAAAAGTTAAATTATCTGATATGACAAAGTTACCTTTTGAAAATAATACTTTTGATGGTATAATTTCAATTGCAAGTTTTCATCATCTTTCAACAATTGAAAGAAGAATTGAATGTTTAAAAGAAATGAAGCGTGTTTTAAAACTAAATGGAAAAATTTTATTATCAGTTTGGTCAATTAATCAAACTCATAATAATAAATTAAACAATAAATTTAAATATGGTGATAATATAGTCCCATGGAAAAATAATAAAGGTGAAATTATTGGAGATAGATATTATTACATATTTACACTTGAAGAAATATCTAAATTACTTGAGACCTCATTTAAAATTGTGTCACATGATTGGATACATGGTAATGAAGTTTTTGTTCTTATATAAGAAAATAAACAATAAAAGAATATAAAAAATAATATAAATAATATAATAAAAAAAGGTAACAATAACATCATATCATAATTATCATTCATCAATTCTTTATTAATAGTTTCTTTTTTTGGTATTAATTCGTCTGATTTTGTATACCATATATAACCAAGAACAATTAATGGTGCAAACATAAATAAATGTCCACTATTAAATAATAAAAATAATAATGGAATTAAATATAATATTTTATTATATTGAAAAGGTTGTGGTTTATTTTCAACTATAACTATTTCAATTATTTTTTTATTTTTATTATTTTTTTTTAAATTTTTTTTATTCATATATATTTATTTAGAAATATATAATTATTAATTGATTCTAGAAGCAACATCTAACATAATAAATAATGTAACTGCTGATAGTTGTAGTAGTTAAATGTATATTGTTTAAATTTGTATTATTTATTCACATATTTATATAATACATTTATAATTTAGTATTTTATAATTTATACGTAGCTGCTTTTTTAATTATAATGTTTACCAATAATACAATACATACTACTAAACCTATAGTAAGTATAGCTGCATAAAATACTGTAGGAAATATCCATCCTGCATCTATATACATTTTATTAACATTTTTATTATAATATTTATCTATTTGTTTTATTCCATTTTTATCTTTTTTATCCATTTCAACTTTATTAAAATGAATTGAGAAACTGGTAAAAAATATAAACAAAATAAATGAAATCGTAGCTATCCATGAAAAAAATCTACTTCTTTTTAAAAAGCATAAACATACTATACTTAAAATGATTATTAGTAATAAAATATACATACCTAATGCTACTTTGTACCCAGGTGATGTTGTATAATCTTCTAAAATAATTTGATTATTATTAATAATATTTGTAGTAGTTGAATGGTTCTTATATAAATTTTTTTGTATTATATGATGAGACAGATTGATCTGATTTTAATACCATAGGTGAAGTTGATGAATTGGGTTGTAATAATATTGGTGATATAATTTCTATTGGTATAGAAGATGTTGTATTATTACTTGATGATGTTTCTGATTTTAATAATATTGGCATAGAAGATGTTGTATTATTACTTGATGATGTTTCTGATTTTAATAATATTGGCATAGAAGATGTTGTATTATTACTTGATGAAGATATATAATTTGCAGGAACAATTGTTGTAGTAACAACCATATAATATATATAATAAAATTAAAAAAAATTAATTTGCTAAAAATACTAATTTTGCATTATTTATATTAATAGTGGATCTACATAAAGGGCATGAATTATGTGTAAAGATCCATTTATTTAAACACTCTTCGCAAAACATATGAGAATCATGACAATCTAATTTAATTATCCGATTGCATGAATTATAACAAATTACACATTCAAGTAATGAATGGCTATATATAACTTTCATTTTTTTTAAAAAATGAGAATTAACTGATTTATAAATTACATCTACATCAATCATATGAAATTCATTATTAATCAAATTAATTTTATATGAATAATGTAATTGAAGAATTTGTAAAATTCTTTCAAAATTATTAATTTTCGCATAATCAAATATAATGTCTATTTCATTATTATAAAATATATTTTCAACTAAATAATTATTTAATATAATAGAATCATGATTTGATACATAATCAATAATCAAATTCAATATCCTCCATTTACTTAAATGTTTAAAATGCTTTAACATTTCTTTAAAAATATGTGGATTATCAGATTTAATTGATTCTGATAAAAATGCATAATTAATTGCTTGATTTTTGTTATTCTGAACAATCCATTTTACAATATAAATACTAATTTGAGTATTTTTACAATAACAAATATTAGTAATATATTCTAAAATATGTGTTTCAATAAAATCTTTAAATATCTCACACAAATAAATAATTGATTTGTTAAAAATCTGTTCATCAAATGATAATAATTCCAAAAACATTTTTTTAGGATCTTTTAAAATATCTGAAAACATAATATATATTTCTTGTGCTAGTTTTTTATATGATTGTTTAATTGATTCCATAAAATATGCAGAAGCATTTATTTCAAATGTTTTTTTAAACACTCTGCAAATAAAATCTTCTTTATATTCAAAACTAAAACTTTTAATGATTTTAATAATGTCTTTTACTTTTAACTGTTGAAAAAATGAATTCATAAAAACTATTTGTTCAGATGACCATTCTTCATCTTCATTATTTAATAATCGTTCAAGCCATTTGTATGAAAAAAATTCAACAATTTTATATTTTAAGTTTACATCATTTATATTTCTAATAATATCTATACATAATTTATAATCATTTAGATTAATGATTGAACCTAATACAAATGATACCTGTTTAATAAATTCTGAATAATTAATATAATATAATTGTTTAATATTGTCAAAAAATTTATCTAAAACACCATTTATATTTGACTGCATATCCATATTATATAAATCATAAATAATCTTAGACACCGCAGATGGATTATGAGCATTCTCGACCATCAAAGCCATATATGCTATACTATAAAATATACTATAATAGTCAATACATATTTCAATTTTTATTTATGAGATAGAAAATAACTTTATGTTATTTTCTATACTCCAATTAATTTTTATTAAATTCTATATTTTTAAAATAATTAAGCCAATTAAACATATTATCAATACATATATCTATATCTTCTATAAATGATTCTTCAAACAATTTAATAAAATTAATTCTTGATTTTTTTGGAATAAAATATGTATTTAATAATATAACTATTTGATTAATAAATCTATCATAAAAAATAATAAGATCATCTATTAATTCTTTATTTGTTATCATAAAATGACAAATACTAAACATGATAATTATTCTTAATCTAATATTTGAATTATAATTATTTGAATTATGTGCCCATTGTAGTAAATATTCTAATATATGAAAATAATCATTTACATTTAATATTTTATTATTCTCATATATACTTATTTTTATATCTGCATGTATCAATTTTAAAAAAGGGCATAATTTATATATTTTATATTTATTTACACATTTTAATAAATTATCATCATAACAATTATATTTTTTATTATCACAATTACATTTTTTATTAATAGTTTCATATTTTAAAGTATATAATGAATCCATTTATATTTAAATATATTTTATTTATATTCAAACTTCCTTTTCAGATTCATTCTCATTTTGATATATACTATCTAATGATGTAGCAATTTCTTCATCTGTTGGATATCTTCCATTTATTTTATAAAATGATTGTTTAAATTTATCTATCATTGGATTCTCAACTGGTTCTGTTTTTTCACTAATATTTTCTATATCAATAACAGTTTCTTTAATTGGATTAATTTTTAAAACCATATCTTTTCTTTCTTCTTCTGACATTTTATATATATTTGTTGGTGTGATCTTATCGCAAATTTCAGGTTTAGATATATCATTATTTTCTAAAAATGTCATATTAAATTCTTTTATTATTTTATTTGGAATCATTGGAGACAATTCTAATAATCTATCATATTCTTCTTTTGCCATTGAAATCATATCTTTTGGATTTATTCGATCTAATGGATGTTTAGCTAATTCTGTTTTAATATGACGATAATATTTACCCCATGAATATGATGCAACTCTATGACCTTCATTCATTTCTGATATTTTTAAAAATTGACTAATTGTAGAAAATATTGCAGCAAATATATTTAAACCACCTGTAACCATTACAAATATATTTTTATTTGCTTCATCTGATATTTTATCTTGTGCAAAATTTGCAGTACCAGTAATAGTAGAAATAATAATAACTGGAATTACAAAATAAGCGTGACGAGTTTTATATACAACATGACTTTTTGAATGTAATAATTCATAACATTGTGCTTTATCCGCCCAGTCTTTTAACAATAATTCTTCTTCTTCTTTCCAATATGTGCGTTTTTCTTCCATTATATTATTAAAGAAAATAATTAATGAATAATGAATTTGGTAAATATAAAAGTATTATTATATGAATGAATCAGACTCATATATTAATTATAAAAATTGAATATTATTATAATTAATAATTAATAATAGTTAATAAAATGGAATGTTATAATTCTTTAATTTTGAATGAAAAATATAAAGTATCATTATTAAATGATTTTTTACCTATTGAAATATTAGATCATATTAAATTTTTTATTCCAATTCAATATTTATATATTTATAATAACAGAATTATTTTGATTGATATTGAAACTAATAATAAACGTATTATCAAAATGGACTCGCGTATAGTTGATGCAATATTTACTAGATCTGCAAATATATTATGTAGTACTCGTACATCTGTTTACAATATAAATTTAAATAATCATTTAATAGTTGAAATGTATAAAAGTACTAAAAAACAAATACAATCTAATAATATTATATCAATTGATACTTATGAAAATCATCTTATTATTAATAATGATAATGAAATCATTATTAATAATAAAAAAATAAATATTATTAATAATGATTATACTATTTATAATTGTAAATATTTATCAAAACATGAATTGATTATTGTTGTAAATGAAAATTATAAAAAAATGGCCATATATAAATATAATATTATAAATAATAATCTTGAATTATTATTCAAATATAATAAATGGATATTAACTTATTTATCTGTTTATAATAATCAATTTATATTATGTTTTTCTACTGATAAAATTTACTATAATAATAAATTCTACATATTCAATATTAATATTAGAGGTGCTGAGTTTTCAGGTAATAATAAATATATTTTATTATTTGGATATGAAAATGATTTATCTATTATCAAAATAATAGATAAATCAACAATGATACAAATTTATCAAATAAATTTAAATGAAAAAAATAGTGGCTTATGGTTAGTTTCAAGTAATGATAAAATTATAATAAGTGAAACATTTAATATGTTAAAAATATGGTGTTTAGAAACATTTAAATTATTAAAGACTATTTTAAAAAAAATTAAATAAAATTATTCCATATCATATAAAAATCCTTGACCACTAATTAATTTACGTGTAGCAGAAGTGCTTTGAATAAATACACGATATTTAGGTAATGATCCTGGTTTAATACGAGATTTTTCTTCATTTCTACCAATTCCTGCAATACGTCGTGCAACATTACCTTCAAATAAATCTCCAGTTGCACGATCCATTAAAACTATTTCTTTATTAGGTTGAATAATTTCTGGCTTTGTAAATTCATAATAACCATTTCCTGTTTGAAATGTAATACCAACTGTTCTACAAAAATCTTTAATACCACTATCTTCTGTAACTGTAAATACTTGAAAACGTGTTGGAACACATGGACGTAAATCACTTTCATCTGCTAAAGATGGAGTAGCACTAGTACTAATACTAGAACCAGTTCTACTACTTGTTCTAGTGCCAGCACTTGCACTGGAAGTAGATCGATATCTTGATAAGAAATTTTCAGGTCTCATTTCATTCTCAACTTCTTCACGTGTTTTACGTCCTAACATTGTATCAAACATTAAACGTAATGCATTGCTCATACCATTTTCACGAGTTTGTAATTGAGTTTCAAATTCTTGTAAATGTTCTACATTATATTGTTTATAACAAATAGCTTGAATCATATCTTTAATATATGAAAATTGATCTAAAAATAAATGATAACCATTAGTCATTTTAGCAATAGTAGAATAAAATTCGAATGGTTCCTTTTTACCATTATTTAAACATTGAACTGAAAAAATCTGAATATTACGATTAGCTAATTTTTCAGCTTCATCGCGCCAATCAATCTTAAGAGGTGTTGCATTCTTATCATGTGGAATAGCATCACCTATCATAATTAAACTTTTTAATGTTGCATCGTGACGCCATGATAAATCTTTTGTATTATGAAGAACTAATTCATAACATTCTGGATAATCACCTCCAGATGTTGAAGGTGCCTCATGAACAAATTTTTTAATTGCATTTCTATCTGTTGTAAAATCTAATGTTAAAATTGTCTTATCTCCATCACAATAATCACCATGAGATATAATTGCTAAACGTAATTCTGGAATTTCATCAAATAATTTATCAACAATACCGCCAATACTTCTTTTAACCTCTGATAAACATGAATACATACTACCAGTTGTATCAAATGAAAATACTATATCTGTTTTATGAACAGATGATGATACTGGAGCATCTGGAAGAATATTCACAACTAATTCATCTGATTCATCACCAGTACCTTCTATCCATTCTGCACGACATAAAGGACATGTATTATGATCTGATGATAACCATAATGAAATACAATCTTTATGAAAACAGTTTTTACAAGTTGTAATACATTTAACTAATGATTCACCTTCTTTCATATCTTCAAAACACACTGGACAAGAATTACCAATAGCTTCAACATTAACTTCTGTTTTCTTTTCTTTATTAATATGATTTTTAAGACGACTAATCCATGATAAAGCACATGTATTAAAAGCATTTTCAGTCCAATTTAATTTATTCTCACTAATAGTTCCAGCTAATTCCATTTGAATTGCCACACGTGCAACTAAAAATAATAAATGTTTACAAAATGTATGTTTAGTAGTATGATCAGGACAAGAACATGAAAATAAATCAGGTTGTAAATTTTGTTCATATACTTTTTTACTTTGCCCACGTACATTAAATTTCCAATGGTTATTTGATACTTGATTAGCAGCTAGTAAATAAATTTTTTCATTAAGAGATCTTTTAAGTCTTAGCATTAATAATAATTAATAATATTATTTTATATCATTATAATTAATGATATTAAATGATAAATATATAATATTTTTACATAAAAGATATTTTAAAAATAAAAAATTAATAAAAAGTTTAGAAAATAAAGGAATTATTTTAATTGAATTTACTAAATATATAGATAATATTAAAAAAAAATTTGCTAGAAATCAACCAACCCTATTATTTGATAATAATTCATATCCGTCAGTGAATATTTTATATATTCATCTAGTAAATAATAATTATTATAATTATACAATTTATAATCAGAAATATTTAGATTATCATCAAGATATTCTATTTATAACATCTATAAAACTTGGAGCAAAAAGTATAAATTATACATTACAAGAAATTGATACAACTATAACTAAACAATATAATATAAAAGAAAATACAATAATTAATTATATTAAATTTTTTAATAATTATGAAATAAATAATAAATTAGATAATAATATTGAATTAATTCCAAATGATATTAATTTAAATAATTTTATATACAAAAGAAAGGAATTAAAAGTATTAAAATTAGAATATAATATTAAAAATGAAAATTTATCTGAATTTATATATTCAATTTTATTAATATTGCTTCAATTTAATTTAATAAATAATTTTGAAAAATATTCCAATACTAATTTCAATAATTATTATAATATTGATTTTTATACTAATATTGAATTAAATAATTATGATCAATTTATTAAAATTAAAAATACTAATAATATAAATAATATTATTAATTATATTTATTCATTAACTGATTCTAAATTATTAGATTCTTATATTAAAAATATATCTTATAAAGAATTTGAATCAATTATAAAAAAATTTAATAATACTAATGAAATTATAAATTGGATAAATGATAATATAATTAATAATGAAGAAGGAAATGAATTAATTTCAGAAAGAGATGAATATATACATCAAATTAAACAAATAAATGAAAAATTAGATAAAGATGAAACAGAAATTATGTTTGAAATATCAAATATAGCTGATAATAATTTACAATTAAACAATGAATTAAATGAATTAAAAAATGAAATGACTGATTTATATGAACAAATTGAAAATTATAATAAAGATGTAATAAAATTAAAAGATAATTTTAAAAATGAATTATTAAATGAAATAGATTTTGATATTCAAGTTAATCATATATTAGCTGAAATAACAAAATTAAAAAATAAGTGTGAAAATAAATCAAATGATATTGTAATTATAAATGATGAAATAAATGATAATAATAATAAAATAAATAAATTAAATAATAATATAAAAGAAATAAAAGAAAAAACAAAAATAGAATTAGATAATTTAAATACTAAATTATATAATACTTATCAATTAATAGAAGAATCTAATTTAT
>JACCDO010398843.1_pt1 | contig 10934 bp, 8 predicted proteins | sample 7446101 | NCBI WGS metagenome assembly JACCDO01 (sample SAMN15323440, study PRJNA562643) | freshwater metagenome | isolation source: river surface water | place: USA:Blue River Watershed | collected 2017-08-16
CTTTATCAGGTAATTCATAACCAAGTATATCTAATGCATTATGAAAAAATGAATCTTCTCCTATAACTTCTTTTAATTCAAAATAACTACAATCTAATCCCGCTTTTTTACGTGCATGTATTATATCGTTATTTTTAATATTTTTAATACAATCTAACATAGCTGATTTACTTCTTAATGAAAAACCACCATTAATTGAAAAATTGTAATTAATTGTATTAATTAATTCTAATTCTTTATTATAAATATTTGAAACATTACCACCTAAAAATTGAGGCTTTTTTACGAATACTAATTTATTTTTATCTAAATAATCATAAATTTCTTTTTCATTTACTTTATGAAATTGATAAATACCACCTATATATGGATATTTTAATATGGTATCTAAATATTCATTTGATAAAGGTTTGCATAAATAACTATCTGTTTGAAATATTAATATGTGGTCTCCAGATATTAAATTCCAAAAATTTTCAGACATTAATAACGAATTATAATCCTCAGGAGTTAAGTTTGATTTTTTTAAATGTACAAATGCATATTCCATACCTTTTAAAGTCTCTGATATATATTCTGAATCATTTGCACAAACAACCAAATTCCAATCACTTGGTAAAAAATACATAACATTACGACATACTGCTTCTAATAATGGATGTTTTCGTGGTTCAATTATAACAGCACATTTATTAGATTCTTTATTATATTTAACTGGATACTTATTTTGATATACTTTTATAAATTTAGATTGCTCAATTAAATAATCATGAATAAACATTTTAAATTTTATAATTTAATATTTTAATTTATTTTTAATATTATAATTTTTTTATTTTACTTTATTTCTTCTTGTATATTTACGTTTTGGTTTAACTATTAATGAAATATTATTTTGATGTTGTTCAGATAATATTATATCAGTAGATTGTTCAGATATAACACTTTCGATATCTGATTTATTATTTTTATCTATATTTTCTAAATTATTAATTTTTGCTTCTAATTCATCAGATGAAACATTTATATTTAATTTTATCTCATTTTTAATATTATCAATATTGTCAATATCCTGGTGATGTTCTATATCTTCTAACAAAGTCGTATCATGTGAATGTTTTTTATTTGGACATTCTGAAATGCATGATATTGATTGGTTATTTGATTTCTCATCTGAAATACATGAAACTGATTCATTAATTGATTTTTCATCTAATATAGAATCTGTATTTAATTTTATTTCTGATTTATTATTTGATTCGTTTTGTTCAGTTTTGTTTGTTGTTTCATTAATTTCAGGAACAGATATTGTTATATCTAATGAATTATTTTCATTATTAATACTATTTTTTATTTCTTGAATATTTATATTATCTTTTGGTAATATATTTTCATTATTTTTTTTAGATATTTCAGGTGAAACCGTAATATTATTTTGTTCAATTATATCTTCATTATTTTTACTGGATATGGGTTGTAATGACTTTATTTTATTTATTGACTGTAATCGATTGGTATTAGTAATATTATTATTTTTATTAGAATCTTCACTAATTATATCATTTTTAATTTGATTTATAATTGAAACATCATTATCTGTTTCAAATGTAAGTTCTTCAATTAATTTATCACTTGTTTGTTTAGAAGTATTAAATGTTTCATCTAATTTAATATCATGATTGATTTGTGTGAACATTAATTTAATTTTTGTTAAATACTTAGAAAAATATTTATAATGGATTGATACAAAAAAATGCATATATTTATTGAATAAATCAACTTTATTAACTAAATCAATAACTTGATTTTCAAATGTAAAAACAAAATTATTTATATTTAAACCATAATTTTGTTTAATTTTATAATTTTTTAATATAATATTTTGATTATTACAATATTCATTCATTGATAATAGTATATCAACTATATCACTAAATATATTTGTTATATTTTCAAATGAATAGGTTTTATGAATATTAAGGTTATCATAAACTGGATAATTACTAAATGTTTTAAATAAATCTAAAATTTTATTTTCATTTATATTATCAATTACATATTTTTGAATAATCTTATACATTTTATAATAATCACAATATATACGATTTGATATCATATTAAAATATGTAGTAAGAGTTTCATATTCAATATTTAATAATGTTTTTTGAAAATAAAATGTATCTAATCCAATTACAAACAAAGTCTTTTTATTAAATTTAATTAATTCCTCATAAATCGCGTTTAATTTCTGAATTTTAACAGTTATACTATCTTGCAAAGAGACAATATTTGTTCTACAGTCTTTCAATACCGAATATTTTTGTTTTAAATCTTGAATTGTATTATTTATTGATGACATCTTATTTTATAATGCTAAAATAAAATATCATAAAATTATAAAATGAGTGATGAATTAAATATTAATATTAATGATTTTGATACTATTAGTGAAGATACGTTAAGTCAAAAGGATGTTGAATGGCGAGAAGAACATGAAAAAATTTTAATTGAATGGGCTGATAAAGCTATGTGTTATAGATGGCTTCATTCGCGTTCATTTGCTATTTATTCTAGACAATATGCATGGTACACTATTCCGGTTATCATTATATCTACTATTACCGGTGTTGGTAATTTTGCTCAAGACCGTTTTCCTCCTGAATATGCAACTATGGGTGTTTTAATAGTCGGTGCGTTAAATATTATTGCTGGTATTATTGGCACTATTCAACAATTCTTAAAAATTTCTCAATATATGGAATCCCATAGAGTTAGTAGTATATCCTGGGATAAATTTTATAGAAATATTAAAATCGAATTAGCAAAACATCCTTCTGAAAGATTCCCTGCTAATAATATGTTAAAAATTAGTAAGGAAGAATACGATAGATTAATGGAGACAAGTCCTGATATACCAGATTTAATTAAAGCTGAATTTAAATCAACATTTAAAGAGTCTCCTGAATTTGTAAAAATATCTAAACCTGAAATTTTAGATTATTTGGTAGGAACTGCCGAATTTAAATATGTTGATAAAAATCCGATTAATCCAATAGTAGCTAAAGAAAATGAAGCTATTAAAAAACAACAAGAATTAAAACGTAATATTAGTAAAATTAAAACATTTTGTCATACTTTTAAACAAATTCACGGTCGTGATGCATTAGGAGATGAAATTCGTGAACAATTTGATAAAGAAATTGATTCAAAAGAGCTTAATAATATTATTTCAAAATTTGAAAAATCTATTTTAAATAATACTTCACCTATTGAATTAGATAGTATTGCTATTAATAATTTAAATGATAATATTGAAAGCTTACAACAATCTTCTAATATACAACAACCTCGTATCGAAAGAAGTAATTCTATTTTTCACCAATAAGGAAACCACGGTTTTGCTAACTTTAGTTAGCCAAAGAGCCACTAAGTGGCTGTTTCTTGAGAAACAAGTTAGGAATGCATAGCATCCGTTAAGCAAAGCTTAAACTGTCCGAAGGTCAGTCCCCTTATACCCATCCTTGGGTTATACAACCCATTAATTAACTAACTCGAACATTGAATGCGGAGGCGAAGCCCATATTAATAGGCGATGAATTTAGTGTGATTTGATTAAAAAAAACATTATTCAATGCTTTCGCATATTATTATGTATGACATATATTTATAAACTAAGTCTATCGCATATTTGTATTAATAATAGGCGATGAATTTAGTGTGATTTGATTAAAAAAAAACATTATTCAATGCTTTCGCATATTATTATGTATGACATATCTTATAAACTAAGTCTATCGCATATTTGTATTAATAATAGGCGATGAATTTAGTGTGATTTGATTAAAAAAAACATTATTCAATGCTTTCGCATATTATTATGTATGACATATCTATATAAACTAAGTCTATCGCAATTAATTAGGGCGAAGCCCTCGCATTTAATGCGCAGAGTTCATTATCCTAACGGGTTGTATAACCCTAAAGGGGTTAAAAGGGGATTAATCCCCTATGCATAATTAAATTTATAGGAGTCAATTGTTCTTTGTAAGAAATTTTCATATTCTTCCATTTGTTTTTGTGAAGCTTGTTCAGATTGAAAATGTTCAAAATTATCGAATTTTTCAGAGTTTGATGATTCAGTAATTGCATTAATTAAATTACCAACTGCATCACCAACTTTTGATTTTTTATTTTCTTCTTTTTTATCTTCATGAACAGTAGCAGTCTCTTTTTCAACTACAACTTTTTTATCATCTAATTTTTTTGATTCTTTCTTCTTAGAATCTTTTTTATCATCTGATTTTTTAATTTCTTCTTCTTTTTTAGTATCTTCATCTTCATCTTTCTTTTTCATATCTTCAAAACCTTCTGTTTCATAAAATCCTCTTAATGATTGTTGTAAATCTTCAAATTGTTCTGCTTTATAATTAAAGTAATTTTCTTTTACTTCTTGACAATTTGCAATACTTAATAATAATAAAAATGCTAATGATACAATCAATGCTAATTGAATATCTTTATAAGAAATCATCATAATAACTAATAAAATTACAAATCTAAAAATATTATTATTTAATAATTTTTTTGCAAAATTTGGTAATGTTGGTTTTAATTTAGGACCATAAACCGCTAATACTACTGCTAATAAACCATATACAATTGGCGCATAAAATTGGGACCAATTTGATAAACCAGTTGAATCCGCTACATTAGATACTGTTGATGTTAATGAAGATGTAGCATCAGATACACTTGATGATAAGGCTGAAGTAGCATCGGAAACAGTTGAAACAGAATTATCAAAAGCTTGAGTAATAGGTTCAGTTGCTTGATTAATAGTAGAATCCATAATTATAATATAAAATTAGATTATATTTTTTCGAGTTCGTTTTCTAAATTATTACTTTGCAAACAATTACTTATTATATTTTGTAAATTATTAATAATATTATTTGAACAATCAGTATTATTTTCTGAAATAATACTTTGTATATCATCAATCATTTTATCTAATTCTTTATCACTAACAATATGAGTATTATCTAATTTATCTAGTGTAATATTTGAATTTGAAGTTTTCTTATATTTATTTTCATATTGTTCTTTAAATTGTTTATAACCAGATTCAATTAAATGTGTTCTTGCTTCAATACTAAAATTCATATCAAATAGACAATAATCTGCAATTAATTTAATTGTATTTGCTTCAAATTGAGTTTCTAAATAATTTTGAAATGAATATATCATATGTTTTAAAATCCTCATTAAATATTTATCTACAGTAGTAATCGGTTCTTCTCTACATTCATTCGGTCTTTTTAAGACAATTCCAATAGTATGTTCTAAATCATCTTTAAAATAATTTATAGGATAATTATTCAATATACCACCATCGACTAATATATCATCATTTCTTTTAACTGCAGGAAATAATATTGGTATAGAACAAGAAATACGTAAAGCCTCCCATATATACATATCCGGAGTTGTATCATAACTATAAATTTCAAATAAATTTTTATTAATATTGGAACCACCAATTAATAATTTAGGATTTGGAAAGGCATTATTTAGGTCTTTAAATGTTGCATTTTCATTACCTAATTTCTTTTTAATTACAATCTTAAAGAACTTCTCGATATTTAATCCTGAATCTATACCATAAGTTTCTAAAAAAGTGAAAAAACTATGATTTTTTGAATCTGATAAATGTGCAATATCGATTGACATTGCAATTTTTTTTATTTGTTCCGAATTAAATCGCATACAGTATAAGGCACAAAAAAGTGAGCCAATTGAAATTCCTAACATATTTTCGATATTTGTAAGAAGTGATTCCTCTTCTAAATATTTCAAAACACCTATATAACATAATCCCATCATTTCACCACCACTAAATACGAAATTTTTTATCATTTTAATTAAGATATAAATGTAAATTATTTTAAATAAAAAAAATATTAATTATAAATAAAATGATTAATATTTTTGAGTTAAATAGAGCGAGAGATGAAAAAGAAATAAGAAGGATTGAAACTTACCGTGTAATTTTAGAAAAAATTCATTTAAAAATTATTGACCATAGTAATCGCGGTATAACCCAATGTTTTTATGAAGTCCCACCGTTTTTAGTTGGATTGCCTTCATTTAACCAACAAAAATGTATAGATTATATATTAGATAGATTATATAAGAATGGGTTTGCTGTGATGTATATTAAACCCAATATTATTTATTGTAGTTGGGAGCATATACCAAGCACGGTTAAAAAGCCTGAATTAAAGGCGTTTGAAGAAGAAATTATAGATAATCCATATAAAGATTATTCAAAATTAGTAGCACAAGTATCTGGTAAAGAAGCAAAGATGCCACGAGAAACATATAAAAATTATGTGAATAATACAGATACATATACTGATGGTGATGCTGAAATTAAAAATGGATTAACTTATAATCAACAATCATCGACTATATCACATGGAAATAATAATCAATCACAAATAGGATATTTAGGATACTTTGTAAATAATGAAGATAGTCTAAGAGTTACAAATAATGTATCTCGATTACAATATAATCCTAATAAATTTTAGAAGAATTTAGTTAATTGAGTTTCATAAAATTTAATATAATCTATTTGATTTAAAGAATTAATCTTGATATTAACTACAATATAATTATTATTATAAATATCTATACTTTTATAATTTAAATCATTATAACAAAACCAAATACTTGTATCATCATCTAAAACTTCTCTATTTTTAAACATATCATTTTCAATTATATATTGTTTTAAATTTTTGTAATCATTATAAATTCTATATTTGTTATTAAATATACATTCTTGATAATATAAAGTATTATCAACTGATAAGTTATCGACATTTATTGTATTTTTTGTGAAACATCTATGTGTATAAAAAACTTTATTATTATTATTATTATTATTATTATTATATATACCATCTGATACATCTATATATATTTGTTCGACAATATGACCGGTATTTACTAAATATGCATAATTATTTATTATAGAATAATTTGAATTTATAAATATAAAAGATGATAGGTCTATATCATTTCTTGAATAAATATTATTTGATAAGTCAAAATTATTATTTGATAAATCATAAATATAATTTTTATATTTCTCTTCAATATAATCAACAAGAGGTAAATAAATAATTAATTTATCAAAAATATTTTTTAAGTCTAAAATAGATAATTCAATTATATTTTTATTACAATTTATACAATTAATATTACTATTCATTAATTATATTAATAATTATAATTTATTTTTTAATTTTTAACACATGAAAAAATTATTGAATCATCAAATTCAATTGTTTCAATAAGTTCTCTAGTTATTATATCAATCTTTACTCTAATTAATTTATTTTTAAGAGTATTATTATTATTATTATTACGACTTATTATATCCATTATAAAAAAATATGCAAAATTATCAATAAAATATAAACCTCTTGATACTTTATGTAATCCTAATTTAATATCATTATATTCATAAACACATTCTATATAAGTCTTATTTTTTAAGTCAAATTTATGTAATGATTTTGAACCTAAAAAATATATATAATTATTATAATATTTAATATCATGTATTGCATATACTGGAACTTCAAAACTTTCAAATGACCAATCATTAATATTTATTATATCAATTTTTGAATTTACTCTAGTATTTGTAGGTTTATTATCAATAAGAGCGCCATTTCGTAAATATGAAGATGTGCAAAATAAACTATCTTTAATTTCAGATATATTTAATAAAGAATTAATATGTCTATAATTATTATTGCTCGAATCTTTTTTATTATTTAGAATAGTATTTTTAAAAATCATATCATTAATTAATATATTTGGATTATAATCAATATTATATATTGGACATATGAATTTACTATTTAAATCTATAATTCCATTGTTTGATATATTATAACGTTTAATTCGATTATAATAAGTTTCTTGAATATAAATATAATTATCCTTAATTAAAAGGTCATGAGTTCCAATATCGATATTTTTAATTTCTATTTTAAAGTCTTTAAAATCTAAATTTATTGAGCAGATATTATCTAGTAAATTAAAATAAATTCTATTAGCAAATATACATCCTCCGAAATAATTAATTGGTAAATTATTTGTATTATTCATTTTAAATAAAATATTTAAACTACTGTCTATTATACCATTATTTGATATAAGATAATTCATTATTATAATATAGATTTTTTATAATAATTAATTTAAACTAATTATAATTGCCATTTATTTTTTAAATAGTTCATAACATCCGCACTATTTGATGCATTTAAAGCACCTTTAAACATTATAATTTCTTGCATACCGCCTATAAAAGATGAATCAGCGCTCCAATGTGATTTACCTATATAATTTTTATATAAATTTTTCTCAGTTATACCAGTTCCAACTGTAGTTACTGTTGTTCCTGATGTAGAATTATCATACCATGTAACTGATGTTGAATTAGAAGTACATGCAACGCTTATAATAACAACGTGCCATGTACTATCAGCTGCATTTGTAGGCGATACTGATGATAAATAATTTGTATTACCATTATGTAATGTTATATTCATACTTTGAGTATTAGAATATTTAGCTACTATAATATTATCAGAAGCTTCACCATTACCAAAATCTATAATTCGAGACCAAGTATATGCAGTTGGATTATAAAAATATGCAGATAATGCAATTGTAAAACCACCAGATGCAATAATCCAGTTTGTATTAAATTGTGGTATAGTAAAGTATTGATTATTTGTACTAAAATTTACCCAAAAATTTCTCCCAGTTCTATTTAATGTTGGACTACCAAAACTAGTTGCTGTCATATCTATAAAATCAACATTACCACAATTAGCCCAAGTAGTCACTACTTCTCCGGGTGTGTAATATTTACTTAACATATTTGCATCATATCTCATAAATACATTATACCTATATACAAAATCAGAAGATAATCCCATACCTTCATTAATATAATATGGATTATAGACAGTCCAATTATTACCCACTGCATCAGAAACTAATACCATTGATTGACCTCCAACTAAAGCATTAATATTTGTTAAACTACTACCATTACATAATTGCCATGAACCCTGTGCGCTTCCGCTATCAATGCATCTAATATCAATATATTGATAATTATTTGTTTTAAAAAGTTTTACCGTATAAGACCAATTTGGATAATCAGACCAATAATAACCTCCTGAAGAAGAATTTCCAAACCATGTTGTATATGGGGGGTAATAAATATATTGACTACTATTTCTAACATTTAAATGAAAACCAGCATAAGAATATCCGGGTGATATAGATATATCATTAGTATACCATCCATATGGAGCTCTTCTATCATTATTCCATCCAATTTTGATAGCTTTACCATTTGCAGGTTGCCAATCATTAGTAGGAGTATTTGAACCAAATGCTAATGCACCATATGCATGCATCCAAATACCACCATTAAGACCTTTCCCATAATTTGTCCCAAAAAAAAAGAAATCAAAATCAAAATAAATTTCCCTTGATACATTATAATTAGCAAATACATTATCATCACCATAAGTTGCTACCCATTCACCCCAAGAATTATCAGAAACAATTCCACCAGCATTACCATAATATAATAACATTGGAGGTTCATTATTAGCATTTTGAGCTGTTAAATAATTTCGTGTTTTGAATATATTATAATTTTGAAGAATTTCAGAATCACTTAATGCCCGATTATATATTCTTATCATACTAACATAACCAGATGGGTCTGCCGCAGTTCCATATGTAGATGAATCATACGCAACACATGGAATATATGAAGTAACACCACCATTATTTAACCATGGTGTAGCTCGATTGTTTGTTTGAGTAAATGTAGATTGACTACCATTTAAAAATCCATCCATTTTTCTAGTATTATAAGTTATATTAACATATCCAGAACTATTTCTAAAAAACCATCCTGAATAATATACTTCCGCTATAACTTGAATTGGAAATGAATAATTAGATAAATAAATTGGAAATGTTTGAGTTACTGTGCTAGTATTTGTTCCATTATTAACAACCCATATATAATATTCCTCACCTGTCGCTGTAACAAGACGACAATTACCTGTAACACCATTATAATTATATGTTGTAGTAAATGACATAGTGCAACTATGTGTTCCCATATAATTATTTAAAAAAACATTTGTAGGTTTATTCATTATAGCAACAACTCTACCGAAATTAAATTGAGTTGGATCTGACCAATTAAAATATTTAGTTGTTGAATTATTTACTTGTCTCCATACAACATGATTCCATTTATTTAAATATGCTTTTCCTAATAAACAAGCTGGTGGATTAGACTGTTGGTTCCATTTATATGCATAAAAATGTCCATCAAATAAAATAATTTTAGCGATGTGCCATCCAGTATTTATACCATGTGATGTCTCAGATAACCATACACTATTATTACTTTGTGGATATATATACATTTCTATAGTTTCTTCTTGGGTTGTAAATAAATTTGTTGAGTTAATATTCGGTAATACTATATTACTTCCCGAACCGGTTATTCTATAAGCTAGCCCAATACCGGGAACATTTGTTAATGTAGATGCACTTATATTAGAACCGGTTATATGAAAACCATTTGCAGTTAAATCATCCCACCTTGTAGAACTTGATTTAACCCATGCATCATAATGACAAACTAAACCAGCGGTTATAAAATTATTACCAGTCACATTCGTTTGTATAGCATTTGTTCTTGAAATACGTGAAGGCATTATTTAATTATTATATATATAACTTATTAAATTATTTAATAAATTGTATATAAACTTAAAATATAATTTAAATTAAAAATTCTTTCCAAC
>JACCDO010754662.1_pt1 | contig 10933 bp, 12 predicted proteins | sample 7446101 | NCBI WGS metagenome assembly JACCDO01 (sample SAMN15323440, study PRJNA562643) | freshwater metagenome | isolation source: river surface water | place: USA:Blue River Watershed | collected 2017-08-16
AGTAATTTGCGCCACTTAGCATACTCGTTATGTTATTGTTTAATTAAATTATTCCCAAGGGTACCGGTTTGTGATGCATGCGCATTTCGCGGCAAAAACATCGTACCAATAATTGGTAATTCAAGCGGTAAAATGGTCTCTAGGTGGGTACTTTGTTTGACTATATCGCTGGTTCTTGCGTCACTATTAATCTCATCTATTGATTCTGCAAGTAATCTTATTAATAAGAAACATAAGAAAAATGGTTTACTGAAGTCAAGAATAATTAGCGATGCAAGTAATGAAGTTATTGATACATCTGATGTAGTTCCTGTAAAGATTAATAACTTGATTAGAATAAGAGGAGGGGATGTGATACAAGGAAGGAAAACGAAAAGTTTGTTTAAAACCGTTAAAGATACTTTAGATAACATTAAACCAGCAACAAGAGTGTATTTAATGCTGTGTATATTTTGTACAATAGTTCATTTGGTTGGATTACCAGCACCAGCGTTATTTGGATTGGATATAACTAAATTTTATGAAATATGGCGACCAATAACATCTATGACATATTTAGGAGGGTTGAGTATGTCTATGGCAAATAATTTATATTTTTTAGTTAATTATGGTCAAAGATTAGAGACAGAGTTTGGAACTGGCGAACATACTTGGTTCTTGTTAGTCCAAACAATGATATTAAGTGTTCTTGGGTTAGTATTAGGATTTCCATTTCATGCACAAGCTATGATATCAGCAGCAGTGTACGTTAGTAGTCATATTCATCCAATGGAAAAAATGCCATTTCAATTTGGATTTATGATAACTTCGTGGCAATTGCCCTTCTGTATGATGGCTGTAGATTGTTTGGCGCAGCAGAATATTGGTGCTGCATGGCCTCATGTATTAGGCATATTCTCTGGTCATGTCTACCATTTTTTTACAAAAGTTTGGCCATCATTAGGAGGTAAAGCTATGTTAAAAGCACCAAAGGTGTTCATTAAAAAGTTGGGTGATAAACCTGCATCAAATGTTGCGGGAATTGATTTTAGAAAAAACAATGAAAATGATAATAAAAATAGAAGAAGTTATAAATCAAATCTAAAAGGAATAAAAGGAAAGAAATTAGGATCAAAATAGAGTTTTTTTATTATGTATATAATATCGTTGGCTATAAATTGCTTTAATTAGAAGAGTCGATCATTTATAAATCAAATACATCATGAAATACTTAGAACACTTGGAATAATTTTCTAGGTTTTTTCTCGGAAGATACTTTGCAAAATTTCATTTATTAACTCTTTAACAACAATCGAACTAATTAAATCATCATTTGCCACCAAAATATATTCTTCGAGATACTTGCATTTGTCAAAAATGAATACACATCCTTTCTCGGGTTTCTTAGGAACAAGGACATCACCTTCTTCATCACTGTCACTACTACTCGAACAATGGCTTGACTGTAGAGAGCAGAATAGTAGCCCTTCATTCAATGCGTCACTCATGTTCTTCAATAAAACTCCACTCTCTTTTATATTTTTAGCCGACACTTGAAATCTTTTGCAAGTTTAAAAAAAGTGTCACACTTCCAACTGCATGTCGATCCACAGCCTTTTCTTAGATGGCTTTTGAAAATTTACTTGGCATGGTCAGGGTTAAGTATTTCATGACAAAACATAAACATAACTATATAAAATGCATTCTTCTATAACCCTCGTTCTGGTTGAACCTGGCGGGAGTCCCGGAGTGCCGCGGCCGTTATTCGAAATTTCCGGATTTCACGCTAATCCTACACAAAGGTAACACCAACTTCAAGCATCCGTTCTCATCACAATGCCTTCGAAACCAGTCGCAAAGAAAGAGGAGGACAGTTTGATCTCAGTACCTTCATTAACTCGTCTATCATCATTGGCTGAATTGCAACGTGATACACCAGCAGCAACTCGGGCTATTAGTGATGGATTTAATTTTGCTACAAAGTCGATTGTGAGTAATCCTTTAGTGATTGCTGTACCAACACTTGCACTTGCATTGATTAATTACTTTGCTCATCAAATTTTCCCATTTGTTAAGGTTCAATACAAGTAAGTATACCGTATATCCTGCACTTTTTACATTAGTCTTATTATATCTTCTTGTTTATATTAGCTTTAACACTACCAATATTCGTGAGCTAATCACTTTTTATACTGCATCAAATTCATCAACTATTCCTAATGAGGTTCAAGTACTAAAGTTATTTGCTCTTGCTGTTGCTGTGTGGACATGGATTGGATTCTATCATAATTCATGGGTTGAAAAATCATCTGTTAATGATCTTCGAGGAAAGCCTAATAATTCCGCAAAGTACTTTTCAGTGTGTGCTTATAACTTTCCTGGTAAAATTGGACTAATTTTTGGTTTTATCAAGCATCAAGTTGCCACCATTGCTTTATGGTTTGGTGCTAGTTATGCCATTTTTGCTCTATTCGACTATGCTGTAAGTCGTCGTGATTGGCTAATTATGCAAAATCTAAATGTGAAGAATGCTTTGGGTTTCTTCTGCTTCTTAACAGTTGCATCTGTTATCTTCCATGTGTTAAGTCACGTTGTATTACCAGGTGTTTTGGCATCATTGATCGTCTCTAATGATGATTTAAATGGTTTAGATGCAGTAAAACGTGCTATTAAATTAGCAGATCGCACTCGTAGTCATGAGACCATTTTCATTGTTGTTGTTCTTATGACATTCTTTGCCTTTGGAGCGTACTTCTTCAACATCGCAATCTTGGATCCTTTGATTGCAAAGTTAAGTATCGCCCAAAAATACAAGGATATCTTGGAATCGTTCCTAGACGGCCTCACCTCCGCTTACTACTACAGCTGCTACAGCTATGCGTTGGCTAGTATCTACTTGCATATTAATGGTTCTTCTGCACGTGCTTCAGCTCCAGTAAGAAGTAACCCTCCAGTTGCTGCTGCTCCAGCTTCATCCAGCAAAAAATCATCGTCCAAGAGTCCTGCCAGATCAAGAGCATCAAGTTCAAGCAAGAAGCGCACTCCATCCAAGTCAAAGTCTCCTAAGAAATAAGCGGCCAAGTGCGATTTACAATAATATATGTCATGGTGTCAAGTGAAGTAAAAAATTCAAGTCAAATATACTTATACAGCAATTATAATTGCATGTTATATTAAAAAAACCTATTTTATTAGTCGTCTCTCTTACGCAGCTAGACACATTGATGCAGATTGAACTGCTTTTAATTATGCATTTTATCTTCTTTTGCCTTTTGTTTGGTGATGATCTTTCTTGTTGCAACTTCTCTTGCTTGCTCTTTAGCACCAGCTGCTGGGACCAAAATGTCAATTCCTTTTCTAATTTCAGCACGTATTTGTTCACGTTGTGTACCTTTATGGGCTTTCATGCGCATCTTAAAGAATAAATCTTGTCTCTTGTGTTGTATTTCACTTACTCTCTTCATAGCACGTAAAGTTTGTTCCATAGTCTCTCTATTATATCTGACAGGACGATTGCGTCTTTTCTCAAACTCGAACGTGGTATCAACTGTCATTTCCTTGCCAACATTCTTACGGAATGCTTTGGTCCATTTCATTTTACGAGGATTACGTTTACGATTAAAGTTGCGGTGACATTTTGAGCGACAAAACTCGAATGTCTTGGCATCATTCCGCACGAATGTCACCCCTAGAATAGTGAATAAGCAAGTGAACGAGTAAGTAAACAAGTAAGGAAGAAACAAAGTTAGTGACCAAGAGTGAGTAAACGAGTAAATTGGTGAGTAGTTGATCAGTTAGTAACAGAGACGAAGTACACAAGGAAATGTGTCTACGATTGAGTGATTAAAAGAAATTGTGAGCAAATGTGTGAAAAAGTCCATTACCGTGACCAGGATACACCGGACTCGAGCAGAAGTAGCACGTTCCGATCCGCATAGTCGTGTATCGCCAAGTTTTCTACTGACTGGAGGTGCAAGTCGCTGAAATTTTGGGTAGGCCGAGGCCGGGGCCGAAATGTGGCCAAGTATATTCTGGCCTTATAGAAAGTAAACAAAGAAACTTCGCTTTAAAGATGAGAGAATGAGCTTGGAAGGATGTGCGGAGGTGCATGGAAATGCTTTCTATTTGCTGGCAGTGATTCAAAATTCGATCAAAAGCGGTCCCAGAAATTTTCTGAGTGTCCAAAAGCATAAAAAATGTCAATGTTGCTATTGTTACTAGTAGTGCTTTCCCTATTAAGTACGAATGTGCTGTCATGGAGACCTGTTTCTCTCCAAATGTCACGCTCTATAAAGGATTCTACAGTCGATGCAATCCGAAACAGGTATTGAAAGACACTTCTCGTGTGATACTCTTGTCTCACTCACTCTTTCCTTTATTTACTTGAAGATTATTTGCACCAATAGCATCGTCGCTAGTTGCTGGTAGTGCTTTATTTAAAAGCATTGCAGTAAACGCCGATGATAGTTTAGAATCACTGGAAGAAGTAACTAATAAAGTATACTTCGATATAGCCGTAAACGACAAGCCTCTAGGTCGTATTGTCATTGGATTATTTGGCAAAACAGTTCCATTAACAGCTAACAATTTCTTGGCGTTATCTACTGGTAGTAATAAGAAAAAACTTACTTACAAAGGAAGTAAATTTCATCGTATTATACCGAACTTTATGTGCCAAGGTGGCGACATTACATTTGGAAATGGCATAGGTATGCTCGTTCACCCATATACATACTCACTTTACGGCTCACTTAATCACTGAAAAGGTGGGGAATCAATATACGGTGGAAATTTCAAAGATGAAAATTTTTTAATTAAGCATTCAGCACCTGGATACATCAGTATGGCTAACAGAGGCAAAGATACCAACTCTTCTCAGTTCTTCATTACTACAACCAAGACTTACTGGTTAGACGGGCGACACGTAGTGTTTGGTAAAGTTTTAGATGGTTTCACTCACTCATATCTTGTCTTGCTCATTACTAACTCATTCTCTCGCTACCAGGCTATGATATCGTGCAAAAAATGGAAGCATTAGGCACAGACAAGGGTGTGCCTCAAGGCGACATTCGAATCAAGGACTGTGGAGAATTGGTGTGAGAAGTGTATATTAATTACTTTAATTTTACATGACCGGACTTTCTGTCCAGAGTAAACTTGTCGTTGCCTTCTATAAAACTCTCTAGTCCGCCGTGCTCTTGCTTGATACTGTTGAGGATTGAGCCGCCATTATTGTGCGGTAACTGTCCTAAATATTTGCCTAAAACGCGGGTGTGTATACTTTTCCTCTCTGGATTACTTTTAATTAGGAAGTCAGTGATTAGAGTATCGTAGTCATGTGCACTGATATCGTTCGACACTGCTTCGTTCCTACTACTGACTATTCTATCGACTAACTCTTGCTTCCGGCCGGATAGAGACAATCCCTTAGCTTTCAGCATTTCCTTCAACTCAGGTACTGTTAACTTTAATAGATTTTCTTCAGATTCCATCTCCGGCTGCTCCTCAACAACATCCTCATTCTCGGTTGTTACATCCGATTGTGTATCACCATCCTCCTCATCCTCCTCATCCTCCTCTTCAGTAGTATCAAAGTACTCATCGCTGGCATCCATTGCATCGGCAAATCCCTTGTCGTCGCTCATGCCATCTATGTCATCATCATCGTCAATAACGGCTGCATCCGGTCTAACTTCTACAATAAACTCGGCAATAGTCTTATCCTCGTTATATATAATTTTAAATTCTTTGGAGTACTTCTCTAGAAACGCTCGCAGCGAGAAGAACGTCGCTTTGAGCTGGGACAAAGCGTTGGTCTGCTGCTCGGGGAGTGATGTTTTCTGTAATTTCCTTCCTAATTCACGTGAATTCATTGTATTTTTTCCTTCTGAAAGAATTACTTCTCGGATAATATTGATCAGGTTCTCCTTGACGTCTTTGCTGGACTGCTTCTTTACTACAAACTCGTCGATGTAATCTTCTATCCATATTACATCGAAGTCTTTCACGTGCAAATCAGGGCGAAGCAAATCTCTGCTGCAGCCCACTCTCATGGAACAAATACCTAATCTTTTACCCTTACTTCTAGTTTTTTGCAGCGCTAGTGAGTGAGTAAATAAGTGAGTGCGTATGTCAACGTGCGAGGGAAAGGGACGCACCTGGAATAAAGTCTTTATCGCCGGTTATAATAACGGCAATATCATATGCATCTGGTACGGTTGCTAATGACAACATTTCAACGGCTAATGAGATATCTACACATTTTTCTTGTAATTGCGCCGTAACATATTTATGTACCTCAAAATTAGAATTCATAAATTCTTCAATCATCATTTCTCTTCGTGAATCTTTGTCAGTATCCGTTCTGGATGAAGTAAATACTGTTGTTTTCACTGTTTCAACAGCTCTACTAGAGCCATGAGCCAGTTGTAATTGTTTATATATATTATTATTGATTATTTGTATCAATTTATTCCAAGAAACACGATATTTATAGTACCAATCATCCCCTAGTCGTTTCTTGAATGCACAACCACGATTTGGATCATTATCTCTCCCTTTTACTGAGTAGTATAGCCAGGTACCATCTATAAACACATGCAATTTCAGTGGTGGTAATAACTCAATTCCACTTGATGGAACTGCTCTCAACTGTTTCGTAACCTATGCAACAAAGTAATAAGTAGAGGTAAAATGAGTATAAATGATAAAATACCTTATGTTTAATAGAATAAGATCTTTGAAATAAGCTACTGGCAGTATGTTGTCCAGCCCGATAGAGTCGATAGCTTGGTAACAGCGAAAGGATAGTCATGAAATACAGCAGTGAGAGGCACAAGAAAAGCATTTAGTATGCGTGTTGCGAAGGTTCCAAAAATGCGCGGTACTACAACGAGGCCCTTGATCTTATAGTGCGAGTAAGTCACGAATATCAAATTAGTTGGCTATAAAGAAGGGGAAGTAAGTAATAATTTCGTAAGTACTAGATTAAATTCCATTTTAAACCTAATAAATTTTACTCGCTTATAAATGAAATTTAATAGTGGTTATGCATCTATATCTTATTTTAATCTAGCATGCAATAGTATAATTGCTATATATACTATTGATTTTTTTTTATTGAGAGAATTCTGATCAAACCCTACCTACGGTACCCGTGATGAAGTAATCTTTCTGCTGATCGCAGCACCACTACAGACGATTGCACCTGGGTTGAGGTTCTAAAGATATTGTCAATTGAGACTCTAACTCATTGATTTGTGTGAGGTTGACCTAGGATAATTGAGTGTGAGAGCGAATAGGTAGGATATAACTTAATAATGATGATATTAAGTATAGTTCTGTGCTTGTTTCTGTTCAATTATGCTTTGTCGTATGTCTCGCACCCTAGTAGGTGTATAGATACGACACTGCATGCTACTATATTAGGTGGAAGATTTCAATCGATGCAATCTGCACCTGATGATGATGTATATAAATCTATTCAAAAGGTTATAACAGATCATTATGATACAAAATCTAAGGCGTTACCTTGGAAGCAATCTATACAGTTAGAAAGGGAGTTAGTGTATATGCCAATGTTGGAACAACAATTGAATGTAATAAAAGCAATGAAAATGGAAGAAGTTACAGTTGATGAAAAGTTTATATATCGTAAAAGTGATAATAAACCAGCAGTTATAGGCAATTTATGCTTTAAAAATGAACGATTTCGTTCTGTTAGATTATCTTATTTCGATGCTGGCGATGCGTGCCAGGTCTTTAACTCGTTGTGGTATCCATCGTATGAATATGATATACCATTACTTGGTGTTGATTTAATTTCATTAGGAAAAAATAGAGTATTATCCGTGATAGACTTTCAACCGTTGCATCCAACCAGTGAATATTCTGCCAAATACATTCAGCCGTTGACCACGATAAGAGATAAGTACTCTGATTTAAAGGGTACATTAAGTGGGAAATTCTATGATGATACATCATTCTTCTCCAAGAACATGTTATTCGGAAGGTTTACTGATGAAAGTAAGCTGAAGTCAGTTGTTCTTCCTGCTTACAACGAGTACCTCAATGAATACATCAAGTTGATGGACAAAGCGGTGCCTAATAATAGCGCCAAAGAGATGGAAATAGTGAAGAATAGACAGATTGCATACGATGTCTACAGCGCCGCGAAGGACCCTGCCGTTGGCTTATTCGATGCGTATTTCGGTAAAGAATGGTCGGCGTCTTTCGTCCATGATTTCCTGTTTACATTGAGTAAAACCAACGACTCTGGCAGTCCCAGTGTCCCTGTTCACAATTTTCAATTAACTAATACAGGCACGATTGCCTCCCAAAAAAAATAAACACCAACAGACACTAATAAATTGGACCATATTATTATATATTGTATTCTATCAAACGCATTTTGACGCTTTTCTTGTTGTCTCTTAGCTAGCCGTGACTTGATCGTCTTGTGTCGCCGCCGGTACGGACCGTTAAGAAATGGCGACGGTTCAGTGAGTTCAAAGTTAAAAAGATGCAACGCGCATGTTGGCAGTATGAGGATGAACCTGTGAAGGTTGGGTTAGATGATGATTCCCTCTTTGGTCTTCAGCAGCCAGCTGAATATAAAAGAGTTAAAAATCCTTGGGAGTTTGCATCATTAGATACCGAAGAGTTGCAAGCTGAAGAAGATAAGCGACAAAAAGCTAAAGACTACAAGTTCCTAAAGCCCTGGGATCTACCCCAGTCGAGCAACAGTATTGTTGATGAGTTCGAGAAGAATTTGGAACGAATAAATTATAAAGGAACATGTCCTTATGATGTAAGTCATTATTACTTTTTCGTTAACTCACTTACTTACTTCATTCATAGAATGGCTCTGTATCATTAGATGTATTAAATGAACAAAAAATGTTAGCTGCAAAAGACTATAAATATAAACCTATGTGGGAAAAACTAGAATTAACACCGAAACAAGCTGAACAAATCAAGAATTACCAGCTGGTAACGCCCTACGAGAGACAAGGTCTTCCGAGTAAAATTGAAGATAAAGATCTAAAAGTAAAAGTAGTTACTGATAATAATAAATCAATAGCACCTTGGGCAGTGGGATCACTCCCTGCTGACCAACCACCAATAAAAATTAATCCAAAAAAACCAACTATACTATGGAATGATGAGACCAAACCAAAGGTACCCACTTACTCATTACTCACTCGCCTACTAACTCACTCATCTACTTGGATATTTAAAGGCTGCAATTACCATTGAATCATCCGGTGATCCAGTCTTAGACTCCTTAAGACTACAATTAAAGCAACGTGGTGCTGCTGGTATCATGGGTTTAGCTAAAAAATTTAAAATTATGGATGATAATGATAACGGCACACTTGACATCAACGAGTTCAAGAAAGCTATGAAGGAGTGCAAGATCAGCGACATCAGTGACAAGGCTCTCGCTCATCTCTTCCGTTACTTCGATAAAGATGACTCCGGAAGTATTAATTATGATGAATTTTTAGTAGGTATCCGTGGTGTGCTATCTGCTAGACGTCGTGAATTAGTGGATTTGGCATTCACTATCTTGGATAAAGACGGATCGGGAGTGGTGGATATCAAGGATATTCAAGGTGTGTACAACGGTCGCTCCCATCCCGACGTCATTGGTGGAAGGCGTACGGAAGAAGAAGTGTTGATTGAATTTATAGATAATTTTAATATTGTGAAAAAGAATGCAGTCATGACTGGAGCAGTGGCGGCCAAGGGTAAGAAGACCGCTGCCAGTGAGAAGGCTGTTGCAGTTAAGGGTGCTATAACGCGGGATATGTTCATTGATTACTACTCTAACTTGAGTGCGTCCATCGATAGTGATGACTACTTTGAGTTAATGATAAGAAATTCTTGGCATATTTCTGGTGGCGAAGGCTGGAGTGCAAATACAACAAATAAACGGGTACTAGTAAAGCACTTGGATGGTAGAGAAACAGTAGAAGAAATTAAAAACGATTTAGGGTTGAAAGCAAATGATAAAGTCGGTATGGTGCAGAAATTGCGTGCACAAGGTATAGCCGCAGCTGCAGTAAGTACAACTGGTGGCTCAGAGAATGGCCGCGGTGGTGACGGATCAAGTAGTGTCGACGTTGCCTATTACAATTCATTACACAATCAAAATGTTAATATCAATGGCAAAGCGGGTGCCGCTAATGCCAGCAAACCTGTTGGGCGAGTACTGTGGGATGTGGTTGGTAAAGCAAATGAAAACTTGAATCCAGCAACGAATCCTGTCCCAGCCGCCACCACTCTTGCTAAAACTGTATATATTCCGGCAAATTTGAAGCATTTAATTGATAACCCAGAGAATAATCTCGCCAAAACGTACCCATTAAGAGCCAATCAAAGAAAGGCTCCGCAGCCGTTGGGTGCGTACCAAAGTTAATGAACGTGTCAGTGAGTGAGAGGGAGAAGGACGCATGTTTTCATACTGTTTGATAAACATATTATTACACTTTTTTATACCTATATTTCAAATCTTTAATTTTTTCTGCATCTTTCAATGTACTCGTGTTGGTGCTGTCAACATAGAATGCCATCAGAACAGTAGCAATATTAGCCAATGGCATCCAAAACAGAAGATAGTTATCAACTACCTCAAATATAAAAACTAATGTCCATCCTAACAGTGTGCATATTGCAGAGCATAAAACACCTAGTAAGAAAGAAATTGCGTTAGTAAATATTAAAGTGATGAGGTGAGTTAAGGGGTAATTACCATGCTGAATCCATTTATTCAACTTATCCATCCCGACTTGCACTATATAAGCAGATCCAATACATACAATAATAGAAACAATATAGAATAAATGGAAAATATGAACATTATCACTTAAAATACTTTTAAAAACAGCTTGATGAGACATATCAAATGGGTTACTGACACTATATATCAATACTACCGAGTACATTACAC
>JACCDO010852209.1_pt1 | contig 10933 bp, 9 predicted proteins | sample 7446101 | NCBI WGS metagenome assembly JACCDO01 (sample SAMN15323440, study PRJNA562643) | freshwater metagenome | isolation source: river surface water | place: USA:Blue River Watershed | collected 2017-08-16
CAGAAGCCCGCCAACAACGCCGGCACTCACCGGGAGTGCCGCTGAGAAACTCCAGGTCAGGACGCGGGCGTTGGTTGCCAAGCCGGAGAGCGTCTCCGGCTGTCCGTCAGTCTGGTGCCCGATAGCTTTGGAAACTGCCAATTCCCGCGCCTCGTCGCTGGGGGGGAAGGAGGTCAGCTCTTCGCCGACTCCTCGGGGATGCGCATGCCGTAGAAGCTGCGATACACGAAGAACAACGCCACGAGGGTGAAGAAACCGCCGATGAGGAGGTTCGTCCAGCCACCGGGGTTGGCCTTCTTCATTTCCACCGCGATCTCCACGGCCAGCAGGCCGAAGAGCGTGGTGAACTTGATCACCGGGTTCATCGAGACGCTGGAGGTGTCCTTGAACGGGTCGCCCACGGTGTCGCCCACGACGGTCGCGGCATGGATGGGCGTGCCCTTGGCGCGCATGTCCACCTCGACGATTTTCTTGGCGTTGTCCCACGCCCCGCCGGCGTTGGCCATGAAGATGGCCTGGAACAGGCCGAAAAAGGCCATTCCGACCAGGTAGCCGATGAAGAAGTAGGCGTTGTAAAACGGCAGGGCCAGCGAGAAACAGAACACCACCATGAAGATGTTGATCATGCCTTTCTGGGCATAGATGGTGCAGATCTCAACCACCTTCTTGCTGTCCTCGATGCTCGCGGTGGCCGCGTCCAGCTTCATGTTTTCCTTGATGAAGACCACCGCCCGGTAGGCTCCGGTCACGACCGCCTGCGTGCTCGCCCCGGTGAACCAGTAAATGACGGCCCCGCCCATGAGCAAACCGAGCATCACTTCCGGCTGCACCAGGCTGAGCTTCGCCACGGCACCACCGAAGACGTGCTCCAGCAGCATGATGATGCCAAACACCATCGTGGTGGCCCCGACCACGGCGGTGCCGATGAGCACTGGCTTGGCCGTGGCTTTGAAGGTGTTGCCCGCGCCGTCGCCCTTCTCGAGCTGGAGCTTGGCATCCTCGAAGTCGGGCTTGAAACCAAAGTTCTTCTCGATGTCCGCGGCAATGCCCTCGCGCGACTCGATGCGGCTGAGCTCGTAAACGGACTGCGCGTTGTCCGTGACCGGGCCGAAACTGTCGACGGCGATGGTGACCGGGCCCATGCCGAGAAAGCCGAAGGCCACGAGGCCGAAGGCGAAGATGGGCGCGGCGAACGCGTATTCCGCCGGCATCAGCGCGGCGACCGGCGAACCGCTGTAGGTGGCGCACAGGTAGCTGACCAGCATCAGGAACAGGATGCACAGGCCGGTCCAGAACGCGGAGAAGTTGCCCGCCACGAAGCCGGACAGGATGTTGAGCGAGGCGCCGCCGTGCTCGGACGCGGTGACCACTTCCTTCACATGGCGGGAATGCGTGCTGGTGAACACTTTGGTGAACTCCGGGATGAGCGCCCCCGCGATGGTGCCACAGGAGATGATGAGCGAGAGCACCCACCAGAGGTCGTGCATCACGCCGCCGGAGGCGTCCTTGAAGTTGGCCAGCATGGCCCAACTTGCGCCGAAGGTGACGATGATTGAGACGATCGACGTCACCCAGACCAGGTTGGTCAGCGGGGCTTCAAGGTCAAAGTCCTTCTGGCCGCCGAAGAGGGACCGGCTCATCACCTTGTTGGCCTCGTAGGAGACCAACGAGGTGATGACCATGAGGATGCGCATGGTGAAAATCCAAATGATGAGCTGCCCGCAAATCTCCGTGGTCCCCAGCGCCAGCGCCAGGAACGCGATCAAGGCCACGCCCGTGACGCCGTAGGTTTCAAAACCATCGGCCGTCGGCCCGACGGAGTCGCCGGCATTGTCACCCGTGCAGTCGGCGATGACGCCCGGATTCTTCGGGTCGTCTTCCGGCAACTTGAAGACGATTTTCATCAAGTCAGCCCCAATGTCCGCAATCTTGGTGAAAATCCCGCCGCAAATGCGGAGAGCCGAGGCTCCAAGCGACTCCCCGATGGCGAAGCCGATGAAACACGGACCAACCAGATCCTTGGGCAGGAAGCAGAGGATGCAAATCATGAAGAACAGCTCAACGCAAACCAACAGGAGACCCACGCTCATGCCGGATTGCAGCGGGATCATGAGCGTGTTGAGCGCATTGCCTTTCAGCGCGGAAAAGGCGGCCCGCGAGTTGGCGACCGTGTTGATGCGGATGCCAAACCAGGCCACTCCGTAGCTGCCGAGAATGCCGAGGATGGAGCACAGCAGGATGACGACGACGTTGGTGATGACCGTGGCTTGGGCCAGCGGTTTGCCCGCTGCATCCTTGTGCTCCGTCAGGAAGCCGAAGTAATAGACCATGCAGGCTGCGATCAGCACCCACAGAATGGACAGGAACTTGCCCTGCTGAAACAGGTAGGCCTTGCAGGTCTGCCAGATGATGTCGGAAACCTCATGCATGGTCTGATGCACCTGGAGCGCCTTGGTTTGCTGATACTGCATCCAGCCGTAGAGAGATCCCAGGGCGGCAACCACCAAGCCAGCATACATGAGCGCATAGCCGGACACCTTGGTCCCGAAGAGATCGAATGACACCTTCCCCAAGTCGGGCAGCTTGATATCCGCCTCGCCCGCCAGTGCTGGCAGGGCAGAAAGAAGGGTGAACAGAAACATCCCCCAGAACCGAGTTTGGCCGTTCAGCATAATGAGTCTTGTGGACTATGATTTAGCCCGAAGAATGCCGTAGCCGGCACCCTTTCGGGCGTTGTTTTTGGCTACGGGTTGTCATTAGTTGGAAGCGCTGGGAGGGTCAAGTCCTATATGGGCAACACGGCGGATTGCCTCAAGGCAAAGCGTCAGGTGAACGAGAAAACCGCCGCAACTCTTGCTTGGCCGGCACCCCCATCAGCCAATCTGAATCACGCTACCGGCCCTTGACGCCGTCGGACAGTGACTTGACGAAGGCTTCGAGCCGGGGCACCAGCTCGGGTGACTTGCCGAGCTGCGCGATCTGGTCGACCACGGCGCTGCCGACCACGGCGCCGTCCGCGGCAAAGGCGACTTGCCTTGCCTGCTCGGGGTTGGAAATGCCAAAGCCGATGGCAATGGGCAGGGCGGTGTGCTTGCGGATGAGCGCCACGCGGTCGGCGAGGTTGCCCGCAACCTTGGCCTGCATCCCGGTCACCCCCTCGCGGGAGATGTAATAGATGAAGCCAGATCCTCGCTTCACAATCTGGGCAATCCGTTCTTCGGGCGTGGTGGGGGCAACGAGCCAGATGGCACACATGCCCGCCCGGCTCATGAGGCGCTCATAGGTGTCAGCTTCCTCGGGAGGCAGGTCGAGCACGAGCAGCCCATCAACTCCCGCCTGCGCGGCAGCTTGGATGAAGCGCTCCACGCCGCAGCGGTGCATGAGGTTGTAGTAGACGTAGAAGACAATGGGGATTTGCGACTCGCGCCGGATCGCGGCCACGGTCTCAAAGAGCCTGGGCGGCGTGGTGCCGCTCTCGAGGCCGCGCTGCGCGGCGAGTTGGTTGACCAGACCGTCCGCCAGCGGGTCACTGAAGGGCACGCCGAGCTCCAGCACATCCACGCCCGCCCGGTCAAAGGCCAGCGCAAGCTGGCGGGTGGCTTCGAGATGGGGATCACCCGCGCCAATGTAAACGACCAGGGCTTTTTGACCGGCCTGCTTCAGCTCCGCGAAGCGCGCTTCGATGCGATTCATGCGCGGCGGATTGTCCGGCTCGCGGGGCGCGTGGCAAGATTGTTCGCCAGCCAGACCAGGCGCAGGCCTTCCAAGGTCAGCTTGGGCTCGACCGCGGTGATTTCCGGCAGCTTGGCGGCAATGAGCTCCGCATAGCCCCCGGTTGCTACCACGGGTAACCGGCGGCAGTTCAACTCCCGCCTCAACTCGGTGATGAGCTCCCGCACGAGGCCGCGATACCCATGCACGGCACCGATGAGCATCGCCTCCCGCGTGCTCTTACCAATCACGGAGCTCGTTTCCTGAATCGTGATGCGTGGCAGCAAGGCAGTTTTATCGTGAAGGTAATCCGTCATTGCCGCCAGACCGGGCGCGATGATGCCGCCGACGTAGTCACCCTGCCGGTCCACCACGTCGAATGCGAGTGCCGTGCCAAACGCAACGGCCACGGATGGCGCGCCAAAGTGATGCCGCAGCGCAACCGCGTTCGCCAGCCGATCCGGACCAATGCGATCTGGCTGCGGGTAGTTGATGCCGATGCCGGCGATGGTGCGCGGCGTCAATTCCAGCGCGGCGAGACCAAGTTCCTGTTTTGCGAACCCAACGGCCTGGGCCGTCACCGCCGGCACCACGCTGCACAAGGCCACGCCCTCGATTTGCGCCCGCCCGACAAACCGCAGCACCGGACCGCCAGCCTCGCCGGAGCGCCATAGCGCGGTCTTGATGTTGGCCTGCTTCCGCACTCCCCGCGGGTCGGCGAGGCCGAGATGGGTGTGGGTGTTGCCGATGTCGAGCAGGAGAATCATGCAAAAGCGGGAAACGCCGGGATTCAGTTGTTCTGTGCGGCCAGCGATTCCGCGTAGGACCGCAATTCCGCCTCACTGGACAAGCCGAGCTTGAGGACGATGCTTTGACAGACTGACGGCAGCGCAAGGGGCTGGTGTGCCAGCCAGCGAGTGATCTCCGCCGGCGCACAGCCCTTGCCCAGCAGGCGCAGGACGAGACGCTCGTCTTCACTCAGCAGATCCTGACGATTCAAAGGCTGGGCCCGGAATCGGGTTTCAATCTCCTGCAACGAGCTGCCCGCAATGGCCGGTGTGCAGAAAAAACGGCCCGCCACGGCATCGCGGATGGCGGTAATGAGAAATGTCGGGGCGGACTGCTTTAGCACGTAGGCGGCGGCGCCACTTTCAGCCGCCTGCTGCAGATATTTCGGATCATCGAACAGCGACAGCACGATGATCAACGGACGGGGAGTGTGGCGGGCCAGCTCCCGCATCAGTTCCAAGCCGCCGACCACGGGCATGACGATGTCGGTAATCACCACGTCGGGCGGGGACTGCTCAATCAAGTGCAGGGCCTCCAGCCCGTTGGCGGCTTCGCCAATGACCCGAAAATCCGCTTGCGCCCGCAACAGTCCCCGGATGCCCCGCCGGACCAAGGGATGGTCCTCGACGATGAGAATGCTGGTCGTTTTCACGGCACGTAAGCGTTGATTCCTGCGTGTGTCTAATCTCGAGATTGGCAGAATCATGGCCTGCCGCAAAGCCCGGAATCAGTATCGGCGGCCCCCGCCGAACCGGGGGGTTGCCAAGTGTCGGCCTGTCCGTATCATTCGCCTGCAACCAAACTGATGCGGCAATTCATTACCATAGGCACCAATGCCTTCATGGAGTTGGTCAGGCAGCCGATTTTCCTGCTGCTGACGACCTTGTCCTCGCTCTTCATCGTGTTCCTCGCGGCGGTGCCGTATTTCGGCATGGGTGAGGACACCAAGCTGGTCAAGGACAGCGCGCTGGCAGTGATGCTGATGGTCGGGCTGTTCGTGGCGGTCCTCAGCGCATCGGCCTCCGTGGCCCACGAGATCCGCACGGGGACGGCCCTGGCAGTGCTGGCCAAGCCAGTGGGGCGGGCGAAATTCCTGTTGGCCAAATACTGCGGCCTGGCCGCGGCGCTGGTGGTGCTGGTGTATGTCAATTCGCTGGCCACGCTGCTGGCCAGCCGCAGTGCGTTCGACGCTTACGGGGATGCCGACTTGGTCGGGTTGGGAATATATTTCGGGGCCGTGGCTCTGGCTTACGTGCTGGCCGGTTTCACCAACTTCTTTCTGCGGCGTCCGTTTGTATCGGACGCGGTGGTGTTTCTGGCGGTGCTGACGACCATTGCCTTCGTGGTGCTGGCGTTTTTTGTCGAGCTCAAGCGCCCGGGCAGCTCCTTCGAGCCCGGCATGTATCGCGTCGATTATCGGCTCCTGCCGGCGTGCGTGCTGGTGCTGATGGCGCTGCTGCTGCTGGCGGGGCTGGCACTGGCCTGCTCCACCCGCTATGACACGGTGCCGACGCTGGTCATCTGCACGGCCTTGTTCCTCCTAGGACTGATGAGCGACTACCTGTTTGGCCGGCAGGCGGAGGCCGGCCGGTGGTGGGCGACCGTCTTTCACACGGTGCTGCCAAATTGGCAGCTGTTCTGGCTGGCCGACGCCATCGAAGGCACGCGCAACCACGCCATTCCCGGCGTATGGGGCTATGTGGCCAAGGCCGGCGCGTATGTCGTGGGGTATTTGGGCGCGTCGCTGGCCGTCGCGCTGATGCTGTTTGAAGACCGTGAGCTGAGTTGAACCGATGGAACGCAACCTCAAACCAACCGGGCTGGTCAACTTCCTCATCGCCCTAGCCGCCGCCGGCCTGGGCGGCTACATCGCGCGGCAGACTGCGTCCTACACGGACGAAGTTGTCAGCGTGTTCCTCGGGCTGGGCTTTCTGGTCGCGCTGTTCAGCTATTTCCAGATGCGGATGGAGGCCCGGGAACGGCTGGAGAAGCTCGAACTCGACGAGCTCGCCAAATCCGCGCGCAACACGACGCTGTTTGAAGGCACCGATGCCGAGGCTTTTCCGGCCCGACGCGCACGTGAACAGTTCGAGAAGTGGCTCGTGCCGGCGTTCTGCATTCTCCTGCTGGTGCTCCAGGCCGGCGCGGCGTATTGGCTGGGCAAACAGGTGGTGAACCCTGAGGCGCGCTCTGCGACGGCGTCGTTGCCCATGATGGCGGCGTTCTTCGGCTTCCTGTTCTTCCTGCAGTTCCTCCCCGGCCGCTACTCGGTGAACGTCGCGCGGCTCGAAGGTCAGCGCCTGCTTCAACCCGCCGGCAGCTACCTCTTGCTGGGCGCGTATCTCAGCCTGATCGCAGCGGGCGGCAATGTGGCCATCTACTTCGGCCATTCCAAGATCGACCTCCTGCTGTCACGAGCGCTGTGCGCCATCCTCGCCCTTGCGGCGATCGAAAATCTCCTCACGCTCATCCTGGAAATCTACCGTCCCCGGGTGCGCGGGCAGGCGGCGCGGGTGCTTTACGAGAGCCGGTTGGTGGGCCTTTTGGGCCAGCCGGAGAGCGTTTTCACCACGGCGGCGCACGCGCTGGACTACCAGTTCGGCTTCAAGGTTTCGGAGACGTGGTTCTACCAGTTCCTGCAAAAGGCCTTCGTCTGGCTGCTGCTCATTCAAGCCGGGCTGCTGTGGCTTTCGACCTGTTTTGTGTTCATCGAGCCGGAGGAGCAGGCGTTGCTGGAACGCTGCGGCAAACCGGTGGGCGACACCGCGCTGAATCCTGGCTTCCACTTCAAGCTGCCCTGGCCGATTGACTCCGTGTATCGGTTCGAGACGCACCGCGTGCAGACCTTCACCGTGGGCGTCGTGCCCAAGGAGGATGAGCACGGTGCTGGCGCGGAAAACACCATCGTCTGGACGAAGAGCCATTACAAAGAGGAGTTCAACCTCCCCGTCGCCAACAAGGAGGCGGACAGCGCCTCGAACACCAACGCCGCCGGGGAAAAGTCCGCCCCGCCCGCCAACCTCGTCACCGCCAGCGTGCCGGTGCAGTATCAAATCAAGGATGTCGTCGCGTGGGCGCGCGGGCACGCCAACCCGAACGAACTGCTCGAACGCCTCGCCACCCGCGAGGTCGTGCGACATCTCGTAAGCGTGGATTTCTTCGAGTTCATGTCCGTGGGCCGGCAGAAGGCCGCCGAAGCTTTGCGCGCCAGCATCCAAAAGGCCGCCGATGCCGAGGCGCTCGGAGTGAACATCCTTTTCGTCGGCCTGCAGGACGTGCATCCGCCCGTCAGCGTGGCGGAGGCCTTCGAGGCCGTCATCGGCGCAGAGCAGACGCGCGAAGCGAAGATTCTCACCGCGCAGGGCGAGGCCGCGAAAACCAACGCATTGGCCACGGCCGAGGCGCAGAAAGTGTCGGATGACGCCGCCGCATTCGCCGTGCGCCGCGTGGCCGAAGCTGAGGCCGTCGGCGGACAGTTCCAGAACCGCCTCAACGCCTTCGCCGCCGCGCCCACGGTCTATCCGCAACGCATCTGGCTCCAGACCTTCGCGAAGTCGGCGGCGAAGTCCCGCAAGTTCATCATCGGCACCGCCAACGCGAGCGAGACAATGCAGCTCAACCTGGAAGACAAGGTCCGCGCGGACCTCCTCGAAGACCTTGCGATTCCGCAGAAGAAATGACCGCGAGCGCCCCCTGTCATCCCTTTACCCACTGAATTTCCCCATCCGCCATGCGCAACCCAGTCACATTCGTTGTCGGCCTGCTGATCCTCGTCATCTTCGGCTCCATCTCGTTCTTCTTCCAAGTGCGGCAGAACGAGGTCGCCTTCCTTACCACCTTCGGCAAGGCGTCGGATGAAGTCATCAAGTCCGGCCTCCATATCAAGGCCCCATGGCCCATCCAGAAGGTCCACCGCTTCGACGCCCGCCTGCACAACTTCGAGGGCAAGTTCGAGGAGACGCAGACGCAGGACGGCCGCAACCTGATGGTGCTCGTCTACGTCGGCTGGCGGGTGGTCGAGCCGCAGAAGTTCCACCGCAGCTTCCCTGGCGGCGTGGACGACGCGAAGCGCAATCTCGAAAGCCTCGTCCGCAGCGCCAAGAACGCCACCGTCGGCCAGCACCCGTTCAGCCACTTCATCAACACCGACCCCGCCCAGCTCAAGTTCGACGTGATTGAGAAGGAGATGCTCGCGCAGGTGGCCGGCACCGCGAAGGAAAAGTTCGGCCTCGAAGTGAAGTTGCTCGGCATCAAACGCCTTGGCTTCCCCGAAAGCGTCACCCAGAAAGTCTTCGACCGCATGAAGGAGGAGCGCCAGCGCCTCGTAAAGCAGTTCGAGGGCGAAGGCGAGCGCGAGGCCGCAAAAATCCGCTCGGCCGCCGACCGCGAACGCAGCGAACTGCTCGCCCGCGCTGAAGCCGAGGCCACGAAGGCGCGCGGCGAGGCCGAGGCCAAGGCCGCCGACGCCTACAAGACCCTCGAGAAGAATCCCGAACTGGCCGTGTTCCTGCAAAAGCTCGCCTCAATGGAAGCCGTGTCCAAGGAACGCGCCACCCTCATCCTGGACCAGAACACGCCGCCCTTTGACCTTCTGCGCGGCACCAACGCTCCCGCCCGCCCCGCCGGCCGCAAGTGAGTAACTGACTTCGTGCCATGAGCGACCACGAGCATTCCCATTCCCACGGTCCCAACGACCACAGCCACAGCCACGGGCCGGGCGCGGATGACCATTCGCATTCCCATTCCCACTCGCACAGCCACGGCCCCGGCGACGCGGATCATCACCACCATTCCGCCGCACCGGAGCCTCCGCCCGAGTCGCCCTTCGAGGACTCGAGCACACAGGCGCTGTCCGACGCGCTCAAGAGCAGCTTCGTCGTCGTCCGCGTGGTGATGGCGGGGTTAATTGTGCTCTTTTTCGCCTCCGGCATTTTCACCGTCGGTCCGCAAGAGGTCGCCATCAAGCTCCTCTTTGGCGCGCCCACCGGCACGGGCCAGGAAGCCCTGCTCAAGCCCGGCCTGCACTGGTCGTTCCCCTATCCCATCAACGAAATCGTGAAGGTGCCCAAGGACAAGGTCCACGAGGTCACGTCCACCGCCGGGTGGTATCCCGTAACCAAGGAACAGCAACTCGCCGGTCAGGAGCCGCCCGCCGGGGCCACGCTCAACCCGGCCACTGACGGCTACACGCTCACCGCCGACGGCAACATCATGCACGTCCGCGCGACGCTACGCTTCACCATCAGCGACCCGGTCGCGTGGGAGTTCAACTTCACCAACGCCACCGACCTCGTCCAAAACGCGCTGAACAACGCCCTGCACCACGCATCCAGCCAGTTCACCGTGGACAAGGCCACGCGGCAGGACATCACCGGCTTCAAGGAAAAGCTGATGAACCGCGTGCAAGCGCTCGTTGCCGCGCACGGGCTGGGCATCGAGTTCGACCCGCGCGGCTGTGACGTCGTCGCCATCCCGCCGCGCCAGGTGAAGGCTGCCTTCGACGCCGTGCTTGAGGCGGAGAACGACAAGCGCAAGACCATCAACACCGCCGAGGGCGACGCCAACACCACCCGCACCAAGGCCCAGGCCGAAGCCGACGCCATCCGCAACGCCGGCCGCGCCGACGCCACCCGCATCGTCCAGACCGCGCAGGCCGACGCGAATTACTTCCTGGCTCGGCTGCCTGAGTTCCAGCGCGACCCGCAGCTCTTCCGCGACCGCCGCCTGACCGAGACCATGGCCATCGTCCTCGCCAACGCGCAGGAAAAATACTTCATCGTCGAGCGCGCCGACGGCACGCCGCGCGAGCTGCGCGTGCTGCTGAACCGCGAGCCCATCAAGCCAGTGGCACCGAAACAACCGTGAACCACTGAACGAACTAGTAATTAGTTAGGGGCTTCAAACCATGCCAGTGTTCCACGTCTATCTGAACGGAAAGAAGTTGAGCACCGCCGGGGTCAGCGACACCGGCGTGGTGGGTGTGCATATCACTTGGGTGCGCCGCCGAGGAGAACACACGCGCGCCAAGCAGGTTAATTCGGTTGAGGAGGAGCTGCGTTTGGACGTTGGTGGCCTCATCACCCCGGTTGACGAGAGTGTCAGTTGGGTTGAAAGGAAGCTCAAAGTTGGCGACGAGATTCGTGCCGTCATTGCGGAGGGCGCGCCCGTGGACCGCCCCCGCACTCGCAAGCCGCGGTCAAACCCGAAAGAAGATTTGCGCCAACGGAAGCGATACGTGAAGGAGATGGCTAGAAAGTTCGGCTGGAAAATACAGACAAGATAGCGCTGCCACTGATCACTAATTATTAATCACTTTTTCCCCGCCCCCACATGCAAGTAACCAGCCTCCTCAGCCAGCAGGAACACAACCACGCGGACGGTGAAAAGTGCTCCTCGTGCGGGCACGACCACGAGCACGCCACGCAGCAGCTCG